>Ga0316205_10002371_pt1 | contig 19873 bp, 15 predicted proteins | sample 3monthpyrite_MG_FD_204941 | JGI IMG/M metagenome (GOLD analysis project Ga0316205, IMG submission 204941) | Microbial mat bacterial communities from mineral coupon in-situ incubated in ocean water Damariscotta River, Maine, United States -... | ecosystem: Environmental > Aquatic > Marine >... | reverse complement strand
CAGCAACAGCTCTATCTTTTACTGCATATAAAATAATTGAAAACTCATCACCGCCGAGTCGTGCAACCGTATCTGATGTCCTCAATGCGGACTGTAATCTTTCTGCAACCGCAATCAGCAGCAAATCGCCCACATGATGACCCAGCTCATCATTGACCGCCTTAAACTTATTAAGATCGAGCATCATCAGCATGAATTCACTCTGGGATTTATCGCGCTGTGCAAACAGCGTTATCTGCTTCAGACGATCAAATAATAAAGCACGATTGGGGATTCCTGTTAATGAGTCTGTAAATGCCATTTCTTCAAATTCACTATAAAGACGACTAAGCTCATAACTTATGCTGTTCATCTCATCGGCAAGATTGACCAGTTCTTTACTGCCAGAGACTTTTAATTCATCATTTAAATATTTTTTGTTAATTCTTATTTTGTGAAGATATGAAATTATTTTATCCAGCGGCTTGATTATTGTCTGTCTAAACAAACCCAGTGCCACAATCATAGCGATCAGTGTAGCCACAACAACAAAACTGATCAGACCAAGCCTTGTTTTTAACAAATTATCATTTAAGCCAGTTACATCAGATGCAAAATAAAAATTTGCCACCGATTTTTTATTGCCTGCACGGTTTGCATAATGCACTAACATCGTATTTTTCATTGAGCCTTCTTCTGGCCAGTTTGGAGATTTAAACAACACGCCTTCTACATTGTTTTTAATAATGACGGGTATACCCAGCCCTTCTTCTGCTTTAGTTAGATTTTGTAGCGGATCTACAACAACCGATAAATAACCTTTAAGACGCAAACCGCCGACAGGTACAATGGTCACCAGCCTGATTTCTTCTTTATAAGTACAAGCCTGATAAAGTGTTTTAAATCTGCTGACACCTGTTCGCTGTCTTGCTTTCTTTATAATTGACGGGCATACATCATCATTAACAGTTTCACCTTCTGATGACTGAAAATTCTTTTTAAATTCTTTATCATAAACAATTAATTTTGTCAGGTTCAATATTCCAAGCGTAACAAAAGCACGGTGAAAATGATCATTCAAAGATTTTTCAGCATCCGCTATAACATTTTGTTTTAATGCTCTTCTAAAATCAGCACTGGACTGAACAGACAAACCAAGCGCCTTGGTTTCTTCTTTCAGTTTATCCCACAGATTATGCACCTCAAGCTCAGCCAGTTCAGAAAACGTTTCCTCTCTATTATCCAGAGTCTGCTGAAGATAAATTTCACCCGTGAATAATGTCAGACCCACACCAAGCAGCCCCATTATTACAATGGTAGCAAGCAAGCTGGATCGCATAGAATAAGATTTCATATCAGAAATATTTTGTTTTTAACATTAATTTTTAATATAGGGGAAGCCGTTTTTCAACCAGTCCTCAAAACCGCCCCTGAACCAGTACAATTCTTTATAACCACACTCTTTAGCTATTTTGATCGCGATTGCACTTCTGCCACACTTTATACCGTTGCAATAGAATAAAGCGGCTCTGGATTTTTCAGGAATAACTTTAGACAGTGTTTTACAACTGGTTTTAGTATCCGGCAAACTCACCGATGACTCGATATAACCTTTATGCCTGTCACCGGGAATTCTCGAATCAACAATAATTATGTTTTCAATTCGGTCGATTAACTCTATAACGCCTTCTGCACCTACTTTGGTGACACCATCAATATGCTCAGGAGATATTATTTCACTGGCTTCAACGCCTACTGAAACCAGACACAGCAGGATTACCTTAAATACCCCAGCTCTGATACCAGCCCCAAAACCAAAAATTTTCATTATTTACTTCTCACCCAGTTATAACGAGTTTCTATTAACATTATTACTTCTAACTATAGCTCATTTATAGGCTAACTTTTGCAAATCACACATCTATTACAAATGACGAATATATTGGAATTATTAAACAGCCAGACCTGCAACATACCCGGATGACCAGGCCCATTGAAAATTATATCCGCCGAGGTGCCCCGTGACATCAAGCACCTCTCCAATCAAGTAGAGGCCAGGCTGTATTTTTGATTGCATTGTTTTAGATGAGACATCATCGGTACTGACTCCCGACAGCGTGACTTCAGCCGTTCTGTAACCTTCAGTTCCTGAGGGCTTTAACTCAAGGGCCTCCAGATACCCGGAAATATCTTTCAGTATTGCATCAGAAATTTCTGCAACAGGTTTATCCGCACACTGCGGCCAAAATTTTGACCCAAGCTCAGCAACCAGAGCCGCAGGCAAATATTTAGATAATAAATTCTTTAGTTTCGATCTAGGATGACTGGCTTTTAGATCAGAAAGTAACTGTTCAGCATTGATATCAGGCAATAAATTTAAACTGACTTTTTCACCTTCATGCCAGTAATTAGAAATTTGTAAAATAGCAGGGCCACTTAATCCACGATGAGTAAACAATATATTCTCTGTGAAACTCTGACCATTAGTACTAACCGTTACTTTCAAAGCCGTACCAGATAACTTTTCAGTGAGCACCTTAAACCAGTCACTGAAAGTAAAGGGAACCAGACCTGCTCTAACCGGGATAATTTCATGACCGAACTGCTTAGCAACCTCATAGCCATAACCAGATGAACCCAGCGTCGGTATCGACAAACCTCCCGTTGCGATCACCAGAGAATCACAGCTAAATTTTCCTGAGCTGGTATTTATAAAAAACTTTTCATTAAATGAAATTCCCTGGCATTCACAACGTGTTTTTATTTCAACACCTGCCTCATCACATTCTGTTTTTAAAAGCTTTAAAATATCTTTTGCGCTATCGTCACAAAACAACTGGCCATGATCTCGTTCATGAAATGCAATCCCGTATTTTTGTACCAGCGAAATAAAATCCCACTGCGTATACTGACTAAGAGCCGACTTAACAAAATGTGGATTTGCGCAGATATAATTATCTGCTTCAACAGAATAATTGGTGAAGTTACAGCGACCACCACCAGACATCAGAATTTTTTTGCCAATTTTATTGCTTCGATCAATAACAAGAACACGTCGTCCTCGCTGACCAGCTGTCATGGCACACATCAAACCGGATGCCCCGCCACCCAGCACAATAACGTCGTAATGTTCCAAAGTAATATCTCAGTAGTAATAAATTAGATCGATTATATCAAGACAGACCTCTATCAGGTTAAAATAAGCGCCTACCTACTGGAAACACGTCATGAAAAATCATACTGAAGGCCTGATATCAGTTCACAGCGCTGTACTCATCTTTGGACTAACGGCTCTTTTTTCCAAACTCATTACACTGACAGCAGTAGAAATCACTTTATTACGAAGCGTCTTTGCCATTCTTGCCATCGGTATTTATATTAAGCTTTTAAAAGAGTCACTATTACTCAACAAAACCCGTGACTATTTAATTGCTCTGACTCTCGGCCTGTTTTTAGGCACCCACTGGGTCACCTACTTTCATGCCATGCAAACCTCATCCATCGCCATTGGTATTATTTCTCTCTACACCTATCCGGTTATCACTGTTTTTCTTGAACCTTTTTTCCACGGTGAAAAACCGCATATCAAAGATATTATCAGCGCGCTGATGGTTTTATTTGGTATTTATTTACTGGTTCCAGAATTTACAATCAATAATCAAACCGCACAGGGCGTTTTCTGGGGTGTACTTTCAGCATTTTTATTTGCGATGAGAAATATCGTTCATGGCCGTTACTTTACCGGCCATCCTGCTCGCCATGCGTTGTTTTATCAGACGATTGTTGTCATGGTTATGCTGTTACCATTTTCTGCCGATGTCATTCCGGACGTTACCAATAATCAGTGGTTGTTATTAATTGTGCTGGGGATATTTTTTACCGCGTTACCACACACTTTATTTGCACATAGCCTTTTACATTTAAAAGCGAAGACTGCGGGATTAGTGGGTTGCATGCAGGTGGTTTATGGGGCTTTGTTTGCGGCGTTGTTTTTGGCAGAGATGCCGGAGTGGACGACGGTTGTTGGTGGGGCGATTGTTGTTGGAACGGCGGCGTTTGAGACGGTTTCTTCAGGTAAGAAATAATTATTGTCATTCCAGCATGCTTTTAGCTGGAATCTATTTTTTCTCATAATTAAAATCAAAATCAAAAACTAAACCGTCGGTGGCTGACCAACAGCAAGCTTAAAATAAAAGTCAAAAGATGTGGGTAGTCGACCCACGGCGAGTAACCTTTCTTGTCCGCACTAGAAACGTCACCCAAAGAATGCACCCCAGCTCACAAGGCCTCATTAAAAAGCAATGAGGGTGCCTTCATCGCTCCTTAAAAACAGGGCTGCTGCGGAACTCGCGAATGATAAAACTATTCGCTCAGACATCCTCGCAGACAGCCCCCTGCTTTTAACTCTTTCTTCTGCTTGCTCAGATGGGGAGGGGTGAGTCAACGTCAACATCTAAACCGTTTTTTCTTTTAAGCTTTTGATTTACCCTCCCGCATTTGATCAAGCCGAGGAAGGAGTAATATTTACGGAGCTTTCTGCGAGGATGTCTGAGCGAGTGCTTTTCTCGCGAGTTCCGCAGCAGCCGTAAATATTGCTACTGACGAGGGTACCTGCATGCCTTTTATGCAGGCTTGTGAGCTGGGCTGATTTCTTTTGGTTCGTTTTCTTTGTCAGTCCAAAGAAAATGAACACGCCCGTGGGTGCGCGAACCCACTCTTTTGACTTTGACTTACTACCCCCCCTTTTTCGGCCATCAACCGGACAAAATCCACCCTTGCGATTTCATCGATTCATTGCCAATATAGACACTTTAAATATTAAAGAACCTTTAACAATCAGTTACAGACCACGCAAAAACTACTAAGTTTTTGATTTAATTAAAGCAGATATATTTATTGTTAGAAGTTTGTAGAGTATAAATAAATTATGATAATCACCGAGTTAGTTTTATTAGCAATTGCTACGATCATTATCATTAGTGTCTATATTTACTTGAATGTTAGCAACAAATCTAAAAGAAATGCGTTCTTCTCAAGTTTGATAGAAGCCGATAAAAGCTATAAAGATATTGTTAGTGATAATGTATTTAAAGAAAGTATGTTTAATACTTATAGTGTTTCATTACCTTATAGGTATAAAACAACCATCATATGTGACTACTCTTGTTTAATTAGCTCAGGGTCAATGGCGCTTAATTTAAAAGGTTCTTTTTATACAGAAAAAATAAGTGATAATGAGTCATTTCTATATATAGTGATTAAAGGAACACCTGAAAAGTTTGTAAACGATAAGCTATTTGGGTATTTAGATGTTTATGATTGTGTGACAGACCCAATGTATCATGTTCATATATATTATAAAGGTGAGAACAAGCCATCTTGTGAGCTAATAAAAAAGCTATTAGCTATCTCATATAAACATAAATTGAACATATTGGTTAATAATGGCTATCTTACTATTTATGAAAAGCCAGGCTTTAAAAATCATTATGCTAATGATATTAATTATAGAAAAACATCCTTAATCGGAAGTAAAATTCATAACGTTATTGATAACACGTAAAAAACAGGATAAATAATGGACTTTGTATCATTGTCAATAATTGCCGCAATAAACAGGGTCAGAGAGCAATTGCTTCTAATATACTCAGCCTTTAATATTAGAACACGTACTCTCCGGCTCTTCAACTGATGTATCTATGTAAATACAATATTTGAAAATAAATATAATCAAAAACATTCTAACAAATGGCTACATACCATTAATTCCAATATTGATATGGAATTATCTCTTTATTTCAAAGTTACCTTTAGTTTATCAGCCTCAATCATTTAATCATGAGATACCTTTGTTAATAACTATTGGCGAAATTCTATTTCGATCAATTATTTTTATAATTGCCTTTATTCTTTAAGATCAGTATTTATGAATCTAGACAAAGGAAAGGCTTGGTTGTTTTTGTAACAGGCGTTTTGTTATATTTTATTTCATGGCTTATTCTTATGGTTATGCCAAGTTCAACATGGAGTGATAATTTTTTGATTTTTTCTGCTCCAGCTTATACTCCAATAATATGGCTAGTTGGCTTAAGCATGATGGTAGAGCGGTACTATTTTTTTAGTTATTCAAAATGGCATTACATTGCCCCCGCCACTTTATTTTCTATTTTTCATATTTATCACTCTTTTTACGTGTTTGATAGGGCATATTTATAAATTAAAATAAAAGGGAAAAGATATGGCTTCACAAAAAATAATTATAGTTTTTCTTCTGGTTCTCGTTTATTGGGGGTATGACACTGTTGCAAATGCAGACCGTAAATATAGTAGTGAATCCTATTGGGATGAAGCAACGCTATTAGATGTTGCCAATGTACCAGACACAGTATTATTATCAGGAAATGAATATGGTAGTGTTTTAATGTTTGCTACATCTGTTAATACAAACCCTTCAGTAATTAGTGAACTATTAAAGAGAGGTAGCGATGTTAATGAAGTGGAACCGATGTTTAGTGGTACACCACTCAGCGCTGCGGCAGCAAAAAACCCCAATCCTGAAATAATTAATTTATTAATTAAACATGGAGCTAAAGTTAATGTAACCTTATCACAAGGCAGAACACCATTAATCAATGCAGTAATAAATAATAACAACAAAGGAATTATTACTGCCTTAATTCAAGGTGGTGCGGAAATGGACACCAAAGATGAACTTGGGCTTACCGCAATGGATTATGCAAAAATGCTATACAAACCTTTAATTGAGCAGGAGCTGCTCAAGCTTTCGAATAATAACTCAGTGACTAACTTATAATATATTAATACCTAATACCCAACAGTTAGTCTTTTGAGCTATAAACAGGTAGTGTAATGCATTAGATGTGTGCTGTATTTATAACGATAATAATTATGATAAGGAGAGTAAATTGCTAGTTAGTAATCTTGAAGTTGTCCCTGGTAAGCGCATTCAAAAACATTTAGGTCTTGTACAGGGTAGTTCAGTTCGTGCTAAACACGTTGGGCGAGACATTATGGCCAGTTTAAAAAACGTATTTGGCGGTGAGCTAAAAGGTTATACGGAGCTTCTACAGGAGTCTCGTCAGGAGGCTTACGATAGAATGTTGGAGCAGGCTCAGGCCGCAGGTGCAAATGCTGTTCTCAATATACGGTTCTCAACTTCCAGTATATCTGCAGGTGCGGCTGAATTGTTTGCTTATGGTACTGCCGTTGTTATGGAGTAAATAACATGCTTGATCTAATAGTCTTTATAAGCCTGTTAGCGATGGGTTATGGCTTTGGTCGTTATTCAGAGTCAAAGCATTATATATCTATCCGGAAACGCGAAAAACAACTTAATGCTATTCCAGCTATTGCTTCACGTATCCCACCTCATGGTAATCCAAATTTTGATAGTCATCTCGTATCGGGCAGTGTTGTTATTTCTGTTGATTATTTCAAACGATTCATTGCAGGCCTGAGAAACATTGTAGGTGGACGTGTATCAACTTATGAAACACTACTTGACCGTGCTCGAAGAGAAGCAATACTTAGAATGAAGGAAGATGCCCAACAACGAGGCGCTGAAATGGTATTTAATATTAAGCTTGAAACTGCAAGTATTCATAAAGGACAAAGAGGTGCGATTGGTTCTGTGGAGGTTCTGGCTTATGGTACCGCACTTATTCCTAACACATAAAATATGGAATACTCTAACCCTGAATTACCCGAAGGCATTAACACCGGTGAATCAAATCATTTAAAAGACTTTGTTATTCTAACAACCGGTGTTATAGGTGTGATTATTATTACTTTGACCGTGTTAATTACCATTGTTGATAATTTTGCCGATAAAATACCATTTGAAGTAGAGCAAAGTTTACCAGTCGATATCTTTTTTAAACAAAAGAGTAATGAGAGCCTCCCCCCCTACTTAAAGAATATCTCTGAAAAAGTTATACAAAGCTTTGACTTGCCTGAGCCTATGAAAATAACGGTGCATTATGTTAACAGTGATACTGTTAATGCCTACGCTACTTTGGGTGGTCATATTGTTCTTTACCGTGGTTTGTTAGAAAAATTAAAACATGAAGATGAACTTGCTATGCTTATCGCTCATGAGGTCGCTCATGTTAAATATAGGCATCCTATTTTAAGTGTCAGCCATGGCATTGTTATGGGAGTGGTTATGTCACTACTTAGTACGTCTGCTGGTACATCGGCCATCAGTGATTTAATGGGGCACACAGGTATGGTAACTTTGATGCAGTATTCTCGTGAGTATGAGTACCAGTCTGATAAAGATGCAATTCAGGCAATTGTAAAAATCTATGGCCATGCAGAGGGTGCGCGAGGTTTATTTGAAGTCTTAAATTCTGTCCAAAAAAACAATGAGCCAATTGAGTTATTTAGCACACACCCACTAACCGACAACAGAATTATACAAGCAAACCAAATGAATAAAAAATATTCCGAGCCCAATAAAGCACACAACTTCACACCTCTATCGGCAGAATTTGAATCCTGGTTAATATCCCAAAAAGAAAAAAATAAATTATCCATAAGAAAACAATAAGGGAAGTTCTCTCTGCCTGATTAATTAAAGATGAAGACAATAAAAAGGCGGTGTTTTAACACCGCCTTCTCGTGGCATAAACTCACGCCTTAATGCGTGAGAATATTGCCTTTACTTCAGATCAAAACGATCAGAAGTCATTACCTTGCTCCAGGCTGCGACGAAGTCATTTACAAACTTCTGCTTTGCATCCTTTGCTGCATAAACTTCAGCAAGTGCACGTAACTCTGAGTTTGAACCAAAGATTAAATCAACCGGAGTAGCAGTCCACTTAAGCTTACCAGACTTACGGTCGCGACCTTCGTATACTCCTTCAGTTGATGATTTGTTCCAGCTAGTTGACATATCCAGCAGATTGACGAAAAAGTCATTGCTTAATGTACCTACGCGGTCAGTCAGTATGCCGTGTTTTGAACTCGCAGCGTTAGCACCCAGTACACGCATACCAGCGACCAGTACCGTCATTTCCGGCGTAGTTAAAGTTAACAGGTCGGCTTTTTCCACCAGCATTTCAGCCGGTGAACCATAGCTTGGGCTATAGAAATTACGGAACGCATCAGCGGTTGGTTCAAGCACGGCAAACGAGTTTACATCCGTCATCTTCTGAGTAGCATCAGTGCGCCCCGGTTTGAAAGCGACGCTTGCCTTATGACCTGCTGCTTTCGCCGCTTTTTCAATTGCCGCTGCACCGCCTAATACAATCACGTCAGCCAGCGACACTCTTTTACCACGAGGCAGCGATTTGTTGAAAGATTTCTGAACCTCTTTCAGTTTATCCAGCACTTTCGACAATTGGGCAGGGTCATTCACTTCCCAGCCTTTCTGTGGTGCTAGCGCAATACGTGCACCGTTAGCGCCACCGCGCATATCAGAACCGCGGAATGTCGATGCCGATGCCCATGCTGTACGAACCAGTTCAGACACACTCAATCCCGCATCAAGTATTTTTGACTTCAGCCTGCTGATATCACGACCATCAATCAGCTTATGATCAACTGCCGGAACCGGGTCCTGCCAGACAAACACTTCTCTCGGCACTTCAGAACCAAGATAACGTGCGCGCGGACCGAGATCACGATGCGTCAGTTTGAACCATGCACGAGCAAAGGCCTGATCAAACACTTTAGGGTTCTTCAAGAAGCGTTCCGTAATCTTACGGAAACCAGGATCTTTTTTCAGTGCCATATCGGTGGTGAACATAATGGGCGCATGACGCTTACCTTTGACATGGGCATCCGGCACCGCAGTCGCGGCTGATGGATCTGTTGGCGCCCACTGATGAGCGCCCGCCGGACTCTGGGTCATTTTCCACTCGAAGCGCATCAGATTATCCAGATAAAGAATTGACCAGGCTGTTGGTGTTTGTGTCCATGCACCTTCCAGACCGCTGGTCATCGTATCTTCAGAATGACCTTTTCCACATTTGTTCTTCCAGCCAAACCCTTGCTCTTCGATGCCAGCAGCTGCAGGTTCAACACCTACACAGTTACCCTTATGGGCGCCGTGCGCTTTACCGAGAGTATGACCACCTGCCACCAGCGCAACGATTTCTTCGTCGTTCATTGCCATGCGTCCGAATGAGAGACGCATATCTCTGGCTGCAGACAAAGGATCATTATTGCCATTCGGCCCTTCCGGATTAACATAAATCAGACCCATCTGTACGGCAGCCAGTGGTTTCTCCAGCTTACCGCCTTTATAGCGATGCTTATTGTCGAGCCATTTTTTCTCTGAACCCCAGTAAACTTGATCCGCTTCCCAGTCATCAGCACGCCCACCAGCAAAGCCCAGTGTTTCAAAACCCATTGATTCCAGGCCAACGTTACCAGAAAGAATAATCAGATCACCCCATGAAACATTACGACCATACTTTTGCTTAACCGGCCATAACAAACGGCGAGCTTTATCGAGGTTAGCATTATCGGGCCAGCTGTTTTGCGGCTCATATCGAATCTGGCCACCATCAGAACCACCGCGTCCATCAAAGATGCGGTAAGTGCCTGCACTGTGCCACGCTAACCGAATCATCAGACCTCCATAATGCCCCCAGTCAGCAGGCCACCAGTCCTGCGACGTGGTTAGAGCCTTTTCAATGTCCACCTTTAGTGCCTTCATATCTACTTTAGAAAACGCTTTCGCATAATTGAAATTATCGCCGTAAGGATTAGAAGACGAATCATGTGCACGTAACTGATCGAGGTTTAATTTATCCGGCCACCAGAACTGATTGTTGGGTGCGCCATGAGCTGTCATCGCATCATCTTTCGGCTCGGTTTTTGTTGTCTTATTTGCAACACTGCAACCAGCAGTGAACACAAATGACAGCGACACTGCTAGTGCAGTAAGAAATGTTTTATTAGGCTTTTTCATCGACACTCTCCATTCCATGTTTGTATTAGATAAAAGCAAGGCTGTGCCAGAACCAGAAACAAATTGCTAACCAACCGAGTCCTTATTGGCACAACTGTTTTAGAGATTGATAAAAGGCAATGTAAGTTATGTCCTGATTTTTTTACTGCAAACTGCATTACCTTGTTCGAAAGCATGCTCCTTTTTTAACAGACTAGATAATTGTTTCTCTCAATCTTATCGTTTGATTTTTCCTATCAATAAAAAACATAAAGGTGAAACAAAAAAGAACATAACAATAAATTTTATAGCTGCGATAAAATTTATTGTTAAGATAAAATTCCAGTTTGCAGATCCTGGCATATAAACAAAACAGACCGGGTAGATTTGAACTTTAATTATGCCCAGCGAAAAAATTGAGATCAAAATATCCCCTTAAAAGCTGTAAAATTTTCTTAAAACACATTAACCATTTCTTAAATCAAACAACCACTTCCATCTCACCAGTTAACTGTCACATGTTGCTCTCAGCTTTGATGACCGTTCAGAACAACAAAAGAGATCGGTAACAAATAATAAGCATTCTCTTTTTCTCAACAGACACCACTGAGCCACATCAAACAGACTCATGAAATTTGCTGCCCCACACCCACCAACAAATCCCTCTCAATCCAAATATCAGAAAATGATATAATCCGCCCTCATATTTTTCAGCACCCCGCAAACGAGGAATAAACCAGATGCACGCAGGACTGGATTTTGGAACTTCAAATTGCTTAATCGGCATATGGGAAGACAATAACCCGACGCTTCTTCCACTAGAAGGACAAAGCAGCCGACTACCCTCGGCCCTGTACACATCTCGCCTGAACGATAATCAGACAATCAGTGAAGCGTTGCTCTCAGATACTGACACCGCTTTTGGCGAAGCCGCCATTCTGCGTCACACTGAAGATTCGCAAAGCGGTTACTTCATCAAATCGCCTAAATCGTTCCTCGGCGCGGATATTCGAAAAAACCAGCTTGAGATGTTTTCAGACATTGTCGCAAGAATGCTGATGCATATTAAAAGCAATGCCGAAAACAACACTCAATCTGAGCTTCAAAACATTGTGCTTGGCCGCCCGGTCAACTTTCATGGCACGCGTGGTGAAGATGGCAATCGTCAGGCGATTGATATTCTTCAACAATCGGCCATCACGGCCGGCTTTAAAAATATTGAGTTCCAGATGGAACCGATGGCAGCAGCGCTTGATTTTGAGCGCAGCCTTACTGAAGACAAACTCGTACTTGTGCTTGATGCTGGCGGTGGTACCACGGACTGCTCGATGGTTAAGCTGGGGCCTTCCTATATTCAGTCGAATGACAGAACCGATTCGATACTGGGTCATAGCGGCGACCGCATCGGCGGTACCGATCTCGATATAAAATTAGCCTTACACAAAGTGATGCCGCATTTTGGTAAAGACTCTTTATTGAAAAATGGTCTACCCATCCCCGTCACACTATTCTGGGATGCGGTTACCATCAATGATGTGAATGTACAGTCAGAGTTTTTGTCTGCACGAACACAACGTGAAATTGCTGCTTACCTGACACAAGCTGTCGATCAGCAAAAATTTCAACGCTTCCAGGTTCTTCAGGAAGAGCGACTCATCCTTCAACTCAACCGCAGTACTGAGCTCGCCAAGATTAATTTGTCCGAACAAGATCGAGTCGACCTGCCGCTTGACTATATTGAAGAGGATTTAGTGATACCTGTCTCTCGCAATGATTTGCGTGACTCGGTAAAACGTGAACTGGATGTGTTTATTGCTTTGATGAAAGAAGTAGAAACTCAGGCAGACACAAAACCTGACCTCATTTATGTCACTGGTGGTACGGCTAAGTCTCCGGTGATAGAGGACTGGATACGATCTAATTATCGGGATATTGATATTGTGGTTGGTGATGCATTTGGTAGCGTTGTGTCAGGGCTTACTACTTGGGCTCATCGGATATATAAATAGCCTGTTTTATTCAAAATCAAAGTCAAAAGATGTGGGTTCCCGCACCCACGGGCGTGTTCATTTTCTTTGCTTGTGCGAAAGAAAACGAACCAAAAGAAACACACCCCGATCCCTCGGCCCATAGAAAGCATGGACTCCCCTCATCACTCATCAAAAACAGGGCTGCTGCGGAACTCGCGTAAACTGCACGCTCAAACATCCTCGCAGAAGGATTCCCTGTTTTTAATTCACTCTTCGGCTCAGTCAAGGGGCCCGTAAAGTCAACGTCAAAATCTAAACCGCTTTTGCTTTTCGTCTTTTGATTTACCTTTCCCCATCTGAGCAAGCCGAGGAGCGAATAATATTTACAGGGCTTTCTGCGAGGATGTTTGAGCAAATTGCTTTTTATTTGTGAGTTCCGCAGCAGCTGTAAATATTGTGAGTGACGAGGGCAGCCCCATGCTTTTTATGAGGCCTTGTGATCTGGGGACGGCTTTTTTGGGTACTTTTTCAGCTGCAGGAAAAAGTACCTCGACCGCCGGGGCGAATACCGGCAATGTATCTACAAAGCAACCAACCTATACCTTGCAACAATGAAAAAAATTATGAAATAACTCTTCCAGGAAAATCCTCATTCCCATGCTGATGATCATCACCCAATAAATCTTTCTGGATCGCATCATCATCAATTGTTGCACCTAAAAACTTAACCACAGTTCGTAAATCAATCTCTGCATTCTCAATACAAGATGTACCACCCGGTGAAGGCGTCATATTAAAAATCGCACCAACACCTGTATCAATCTTGGCTTCACCCATTAATAACTTCGTATTCAGTTTATCAATTAATTGCGGACGTATACCACCAACATGACGAGCGAATTTCAAATCTTTAAATTTCAGTGATGGTACAATTTTTCTTACATCTTTCAGAAACAAAAATTTTCGAAGCAAAGGAATTTCAAACAACATGTTTTTAAACATGTAATTTCTGATATCACGAACCCTTAGTAAATCCCAAAGCACTTTTGCAACTTTACGATCAAATTTAAAGATCTGTAAAAACTCAGGCAATGTTTTTAAGTTATATCGTTCAAGCACTGGTAGCACTAGGGCGGTTGGACCAAATCGTGTTGAGCCTGGTACTAATACATCCGGGTCACCGTGAATAGCGGCAAAAGGCAGCGCATCATTTTGTACGGTATAAACCTTTCCATTCAAACACTGCGGGGTAAAGTAATAACTACCTGCAACCGGTAAGCACGAATAATGCAAACCAAAGCCTAAGTCGTGCGCCAGCTTTAAACTATGCCCGCCAGCACATACAACCAGTGACTTTGTTTGGTAACAAATACCATCTGTTTCTACCAGAAAACGATCTTTTTCTATTTTGATATGAGAAACGGTTTCGTTGTAATGTATATCAACTTCTTTATTATCTATTTTTTGTGCCTGACGAACGAATGACCGGGACAATGCTTCAAAATTTACCGCGGTGTATTCATCAGTCGAACCCAGGGCCACGATTTCATCATCACGAAACTTTCCATCAACCATTGCCACTGTAGGTTCAATTTTAGAAATTGCCTTTTTATCCAGTAATTGTAGATTAGGGTAATTAGGACCAAAAACCTTAAACCGTTCACGCAACTGATTGCATTCCGCTTCACCAACACCTAAAACCATCTTTGGAAATTTAAAAATAATATGGTCACTATCGGGCTGTGCCGTTGCGTAATTTCTTAACATACTCGCGGCGCGTTTCACTTTAAGCGCTTTGTCGAGCGTGTAGTTAGTTTCTATATCACCACAGTGAAGCGTCTGGCTGTTATTACTGGACAATGAATTAACACGAGCCGGTGCTGCATATTTTTCTATTAAACCAATATGTTTGATATCTGTGTATTTAGCGGCCATATACAGTAACGCGCTGCCTGAGACACCACCACCGACAATTAACAGATCATATTGATTTGAGCTCATTATATACTTCCAAATATTTTTCTAGATTCTAGTTCAGAAAAGACCAGACGGACATGCCAAACTAACATGATTGCATAATATGCAGACAATAAAAAAGCCGGCCATGTTAATGGTCGGCTTTTTTAAGTCAGACTAAATGCTGTAATTACATTGCAACTACATGAGCATTCAGACGACTTTTATGTCGAGCAGCCTTATTCTTGTGGATCAGGCCTTTTGAAACCAAACCATCAATAACAGGAACAGCCGCTTTATATGCATCTTCAGCTTTAGCTTTATCGCCAGCTTCTACTGCATAAACAACTTTTTTAAGGTAAGTACGAAACATTGAACGCATACCAGCATTATGCTGACGTCTTGTTTCAGCTTGACGAGCGCGCTTTTTCGCTTGTGCACTATTAGCCAATGGAGTTCTCCATTCACATTGAAATTTAAGATCGCGTATTCTGCCAGCTTTACCTTTATATATCAACCAAGATAACCCTAAAAAAGACAAAAGCTTTACCACAGAGACGCAGAGGCACTGAGAAAACACGGAGACTTGAAAATATTATCAATAAAATCAATTGCTTAGTGTAAATACCGATATAGTCACTTAATACTTTGATATCGGAACTATTTCAAATCGATTTTATATTCCACTTATCACCAGAAACCTTTAAGATTCAATCAATTATGCTTTTATTGAAAAGCTCTCTCTGTAAAACTCTGCGCCTCCGTGCGCCATGAGCATTGTTAACATTCAATGCTAGGAAGTGCCCTTGGGGCGCCTCTGTGGTAGTTTTTTGCATTTGCTTTTCCCTGCTGCTTTTATTTACAACAGAATTTGGATAATAACGATAAAATAACGTGAAACTGCTTCGATCTACCGCTATTGTCAGCATAATGACCACGATCTCCCGATTTCTGGGTCTGGCTCGTGATATTATCTTCGCCCATGTTTTTGGTGCCAATGCAGCAACCGATGCCTTTTTTGTTGCCTTCAAAATACCTAATTTTCTGCGCAGACTGTTTGCCGAAGGTGCATTTGCGCAATCTTTTGTACCTGTTTTCTCTGAATACAAAGAAACCCGTTCACGAGAAGCACTGATTGATCTACTCGATCACGTTGCCGGTAGCCTTGGCGGCATACTTTTAATTATCACCACTATCTGTATTGCTGCCGCCCCTGTGGTGGTTATGGTGTTTGCGCCTGGCTTTATTGATGAAGCTGACCGCTTTGCATTAACTACCGAAATGCTACGAATTACGTTCCCTTACATCTTCTTTATTTCATTAGTGGCATTTTCTGGCGGCATTCTAAATAGCTTCAATCAATTTGCGGTACCGGCCTTTACCCCGGTTTTTCTTAATATTTGCCTTATCGGTGCCGCTTTATGGGCCTCGCCTCTGTTTGAACAACCGGTTATCGCCCTGGCCTGGGGTGTTGCTCTGGCTGGTTTTACTCAGCTGGCATTCCAGTTACCGTTTCTAGCTAAACTGGGTCTGATGCCCCGACCACGGTTTAAGAAAGATCATGATGGCGTTAAAAAAATCAGCAAGTTAATGATACCCGCCATTATTGGTTCATCAGTGGCTCAGATAAACCTCTTACTTGATACAGTCATCGCCTCATTTCTGATTGCTGGCAGCGTCAGCTGGCTGTATTTTTCAGATCGTCTTGTTGAATTCCCATTAGGTGTTTTTGGTATTGCGTTGGCCACCGTGGTTTTACCCAGCCTTTCAAAGCAGCACGCCAATCAATCCACCGAAGACTTTAACCACACGATCGACTGGGCACTAAGACTGGTTATGCTGATTGCTGTACCTGCCGCGCTGGGACTGTTACTGCTATCTCAACCTATCTTATCGACCTTGTTCCAATACGGTGAATTCAATACTCACGATAGCTATATGTCTTCTTTAAGCCTGATGGCTTATTCGCTCGGCTTGCCAGCATTTATTTTAATCAAGGTATTAGCGCCTGCTTTTTATTCCAGGCAAGACACTAAAACCCCGATGAAAATTGCTGTTAAGGCAATGATTGCGAATATGTTTTTAAATATTTTATTTGTCGTGCCGATGGTGCTTTACAACTATGAAGCACCTCATGTTGGACTGGCACTGGCGACAACCGCATCCGCCTACATGAATGCAGCCTTGCTGTTCTATGCGCTAAAAAGACAGAGAATCTATCAACCTCAAAAAGGCTGGTCTGTATTTACACTGCAACTTATTCTCGGAAATAGCTTACTGTCTTGCTTTATTGTTTTCTGGACACCAGTGCTCTCTGTCTGGTCTGACTGGAGTCTGGAGCAGCGAATTTTAAACCTCAGCTTAATCATATTTCTGGCTGGCCTGATTTACCTCGCCAGCATGCTGATAACAGGATTACGGCCCGCTCAATTAAAACGCTGATACCCTTCAATTTATTTAGCCTGTTTATCAGCTCCATCAATTCAGCCTTTTCTTTAGCATCGTCGAGCCATTAAGCCCAAAAACACGTATAATCACGTTTTTTCAGCTCACTAACTGACACGCACTGCTTATTTTATGTATTTAATCCGTGGTCTTCAAAATTTACGCTCTCAACACAAAGGCTGCGCTTTAACCATTGGCAACTTTGATGGTGTACATCTGGGCCACCAGGCCATCATCAGGCACTTAGAAGATAAAGCCAGCGAGTTGAACTGCACTACTGGTGTCATGTCATTTGAGCCTTTGCCACATGAATATTTTACTCACGAACAAAGCTCAGCTCGCCTTAACCGCCTGCGTGAAAAATTTAACGCATTAAAACAAACAAAAACTGATTTCTTACTTTGCCTCAAATTCAATCAACAGCTAGCCGAAATGCCAGCCGAAGATTTTATTAAAACCATTTTGGTTGAAAAACTGGCCATCAAGTACCTGCTTGTCGGCGATGATTTTCGCTTTGGAAAAGGTCGGACTGGTGACTTTAAAACCCTTCAAAAAGCCGGTGAACAATACGGTTTTGAAGTTGAAGATACTGCGACTCAGGTCCACCATAAAGAAAGGATCAGCAGCACCCGCATACGCGATGCCTTAAACCTTGGCCAGCTAGAACTGGCTGCCGACATGCTCGGTCATGCTTATAATATTTGTGGTCGCGTTGCACATGGCGATAAACGCGGGCGCACTATTGGTTTTCCGACGGCTAATATCAAACTATTCCACCGCAACATTCCATTAAGTGGCGTCTACGCTGTGCAGATGGAAATGGAAAACCGAACTATCAACGGTGTTGCCAATATTGGTAAACGCCCAACAGTAGATGGAATAAACGTACAACTTGAAGTGCATTTATTTGATTTTGCAGAAGAGATTTATGGTCGTCACGTTTGTGTAAATTTTCTGCATAAAATACGCGAAGAAAGGAAATTTGAGTCTCTGGATGCGTTACAATCGCAGATACATAAAGACAGTGACATAGCGAAAGATTTTTTAACTGAATTTAACAACTAAAACCTAATCGATTATATAGACCAGGAAACCCAAGTGGCTGACTACAAACACACCCTCAATCTCCCCGACACAGACTTCCCGATGCGTGGCAACTTGCCGAATCGTGAACCTCAGATTCTTGCCCAGTGGAAAGAAAATGATCTGTACGGCCAGATTCGTAAAAAGAGCGAAGGTTGTGAGCCATTTATTTTGCACGATGGTCCTCCGTATGCAAACGGTGATATCCATATCGGTCATGCCGTTAATAAAATCCTTAAAGATATCATTGTTAAAAGCCAGACTATGGACGGTAAAAATGCACCGTATGTTCCGGGCTGGGATTGTCATGGCTTACCGATTGAATTACAGGTTGAGAAGAAAGTTGGTAAGGCTGGCGCAAAAGTTGATGCGACCATTTTCCGCAAAAAATGCCGCGAATACGCTCAAAAACAAGTTGATGGTCAGCGTAAAGATTTCATTCGTTTAGGTGTTCAGGGCGAATGGGATAATCCATACCTGACCATGAACTTTGAATTTGAAGCCAACATCGTGCGTTCCCTTGGCAAAATTATTGATAACGGGCATTTACACAAAGGCTCAAAACCTGTGCACTGGTGCCTGGATTGTGGCTCTGCTTTAGCCGAAGCAGAGGTTGAGCATCAGGACAAAACATCTGACGCGATTGACGTTGCCTTTAAAGTAGTCGATCCTGAGAAAGTACTAAAAGCCTTTGGTATTGATGAAGGTGAAGGTGCCGGAGATGGAGATGTTGCGGCGGTTATCTGGACCACCACACCCTGGACACTGCCAGCTAACATGGCCGTTTCACTACATCCGGATCTGCCTTATGTTTTAGTACAGGTAGGCACTGAATCTGCACCAATGCGCCTGATTTTAGCAGAAGCACTTTATGTGTCGGCTACTGAACGTTATAGCGAAGAAAAATCAACAGTACTGGGCCGCTGTGTTGGATCTGATCTAGAAAACATGCTGGTTCAACATCCATTTAATGATCGACAGGTACCATTAATTTTAGGTGATCACGTCACCACTGATGCGGGTACCGGTGCGGTTCATACCGCTCCTGGTCATGGACAGGACGATTACACAGTGGGTTTAAAATATCAGCTGGAAGTTTATAACCCGGTTGGTAGTAACGGTGTCTTTTTAGAAGACACTGAACTGGTTGGCGGCCAGCATGTAAACAAAGCTAACCCAATCGTTTTAGAAAAACTAAAAGAAAACGGTTTGCTGTTAAACCACACAAAACTTAATCACAGTTATCCACATTGCTGGCGCCACAAGACGCCGATTATTTTCCGTGCGACACCGCAATGGTTCATCAGCATGACGCAAAATGGTTTACGTGATGATGCCAACAAAGTCATCAAAGAAACCAACTGGTTACCGGACTGGGGTCAGGCGCGTATAGAAAGCATGGTTAACAATCGCCCGGACTGGTGTATCTCTCGCCAGCGCACCTGGGGTGTTCCGATCACACTTTTTGTTCACAAAGAAACAGCCGAGTTACACCCGGACACTTCTGCATTAATTGAAA
>Ga0316205_10002370_pt1 | contig 19876 bp, 24 predicted proteins | sample 3monthpyrite_MG_FD_204941 | JGI IMG/M metagenome (GOLD analysis project Ga0316205, IMG submission 204941) | Microbial mat bacterial communities from mineral coupon in-situ incubated in ocean water Damariscotta River, Maine, United States -... | ecosystem: Environmental > Aquatic > Marine >... | reverse complement strand
GATAGCGCAACACTGGCAAGGAGATATTTAAAAAAAATATCAGACAAGCACGATAGAGAAAGTACTGAATTAGTTGAAGTTACACTAAGAATTAATAAGGTAACATAACCTCAAATTAAGCGAGCTACATCAGGTAGCGAGGAACGAAGCGGACTGTAAGTAGTCCGTTTGAATTATTTGTTATATTTTGCACATACACAAAAGGTAGAAACAAATGAAAACTATTGATTGGAATAAAATGAGTGAGTTAGGCTTGCTTGAAAGAATAAACCGTGAAATATGTCATCCGTTAGGGTTAGCCGTAAGTCGAGACATAAAAACTGGTGGAAGCACAAGAATACTAATAGCTGATGATGGTAAGTGGGAATACGACCCAAAAATGAAAACAGGCGTTATTTCTGATGATGAAGTACGTAAAATTATTAGTGCAATATAACCTTTTGCATTAAAGGGTAAAAACGAAATAAACACGAAATTAACTTAAGCAACAAATTTAGCAACGCACAGCAAACTGTTTTTATCCCGTTTGAATGCGTTGTTATGAGGATATTGAAATGACAACACCTATGAGAAAGTTACAAGAAAAATACGACCACACTTTAGATAGTTTTTGGGATTTATTCAAAATGGGTAGAGAGCGAGAGCAAGTACTAGAGGATGAATTAACGAGAATAAAAGTAGTTTGCAACCAAGCAAAAAACACAACAGCACCAAACGGGCAGTATTTTGATGAAATTAAAGGTATATGTGATAGAGGATTATCCTCATAACCTCGTTTTAATAGGCTAAAACGAAACGAACACTAAACTAAATCACATAATAAGAATAACCAAAAGCGACCAACTGTTTTAGTCCTTTTGAAAACCTTGTTATGTTACCGAAAACACAGGAGATTAAAAAAATGCAAAGCTCGTTTGTGCTAATTGATAGTAAAACAAAAGAAATTAGAACTGATGGCGAAAACCAAAACATGCTTATATTTGATAGCGCAACACTGGCAAGGAGATATTTAAAAAAAATATCAGACAAGCACGATAGAGAAAGTACTGAATTAGTTGAAGTTACACTAAGAATTAATAAGGTAACATAAACCCAAGCACAACGGCGCGGCTTTATCGCGTCCTTTGATGCGCTTTGTTAGGCGCGAGGATTTCATTAAATGACAGAAGAAATTACACAACAGCAGCGCGAAGAAATAACAGACCTAATTAACTGTATGCGAAAAGTTGCCGCAAAGGTTGGGTCTATGCACTCTTGGTGGGATATTATTTTTGATATGGAAGCGTTCTTAGAAGGCAGAAGAACTGTTTTGAGTTTTACTGCAAAGGGTTGGATTGAATACGCTCAACGCGTTATTGATAAAGCCGCCTAACACTATAACTCACAAGAAAACTTCCACCTTTCCACATAATTATTCTTACCTAACTACACGCTATATTTAGTCTGTAGTTAATATAATCCATATTTGCCACCCAAAGGCAGCACCCCTCAAAATTACTAACTCAGGTTAATATTACCTAGCCGCGCGCCATCATAAGCTGTCCACTGTTAAGTACTTCTTATTCATTTTATTTATGAAACACACAGTCGGAGAGAAAACCATGTCAGCACTTACCAAAGCAGCCGTTGCCAAATTAGTTAAACGTAAAGTTAGCTCACCAAAGCTAGATGCCAATAAAAATCAAATGCGCGATAAAGAAACCAAAGCGCTTTTGTTTGTTACTAAAGAGGTAGCCTGTACAACAGATGATATTCTTGCTTTTAAAGTAGATGGCGACACTGTAAGTGTGGTGACTGTTGACGGTCAAAAGCTTACTGCTAAAGTTCCTGCAGGTAAGTAATCATGCTTACCTTGCTGCCACTTGGCCTTGGTTATCGAGGCACTATAGCGGTATTAGAAGCAACAGCAACGGAATACAACACCATTATTGAGATGGTGCGAAAAGCCTTAGCAATGCATCTTTACCCCACTGAAAAACACCCTTGGGTATCGTTAGAAGCCATTTATTCTGACGAAGCCGTCATTCGCCACCAAGGAAAACTGTTCTCATTTACTTACAGCTTAAACGACCAAAACCAAGTGCAGCTTGGTCAGGGGAAAGAAGTTGTTAAAACCTATACCCCAGTTAAAGCCACCAATGTAACTGAAGCCGTTGCTGATGGTTTACTAATTGACGTAATAGAAGCTAAAGGCGCTACTAAAGGCACCCGTTGGTTAGTGCGAGTGGTTGAGGCTGGTTTGTCTAAAAATGGCAATAACTACCCAGCTAACGTACTTAAAGCCGCCACTAAGCTATTTAATGGTGTACGGGTATTTGAAAAGTCAGACGCTGAGCATTTAGCTAAAAAAGGCAAATCGTTCAGTAATTTAATTGGTGGTTTAAGTAATGCGCGCTTTGTAGAAGCAACCAAAACTGAACCCGCTTTTATTCAAGCAGAGCTTAATTTGCTTGAAGCGAGCGGCGATACTGCTAAAAAAATGTTGGAGCTACACCAACGCAATATGGCTGATTTATTCGGTTTTTCTATTGATGCTTTCACCAAAGCAAAAGTAGTAACTCTTAACCGACAACGTGTTGCTGAAGCCACACAATTCACAAAAATCAATTCACTTGATCTAATTATCGAACCTGGTGCAGGTGGCTCGGTGATTAATGTTTTAGAAGCAACTGAGGATAACACCATGCTTAAACAGCTACTTGAAGCACTAGAAAACAAACGCAAAGATTTATTAGAAAACCTTGATCGTGAAAACGAAACCCAAGTTTTAGAAGCTTACAACACCATGATTGCTGATGAAGCTGCCAATAATGAAGGTGGTGGCGAAGCGAGTGGCGAAAATGCCAATGCCGGTGGCCAACAACAAGTTACCGAAGCAGCTGCAGGTAGTAACGCAACAACGGGCGAAGGTGGCAGCATGGCTGACGCTGTGCGTATGCTAGAAGCACGTCAAGCCGCACGCAATGTTATTACTGCCTCAGGCTTACCGCAGGTATCGCAAACCCGTTTAATTGCAAGTATTGAAAGTAATTTAAATGTTACCGAAGCTATTGCTAGTGACATGGTTGCTACTGAAAAAGACTATTTAGCCAGTATTAGCCAAAGCGGTCATGTAAGTATGGCAGCGGCTGGCAATGCTAACAATGGTGCTAGTGACGGCAGTACGCAAATGCTTGAAGCCTTCTTTAACCCTGAAGACAAAACCGTTGTCAGTGTTCGTGAGTGTTACTTAGCTTGTACTGGCGATGATAACTTTACAGGTCGATTAACTACTAACGTGTCTGCTCGGTTATTAGAAGCCTTAGATACTACCTCATTAGCCAATGCGTTGGGTGATGCTATGCATAAACGCATGATGGACTTATACAAAGTCAGTAGCATTTATGACGCATGGCGACTGTTAGTTGACATTGTGCCGGTTAGTGACTTTAGAAGCCAAGAGCGCACATCCATTGGTGGTTATGGTGATTTAGCTGCAGTGGCAGAATCGGGCGCATACCCAGCCATGACATCGCCTACTGATGCCAAAGAAAACTACGCAGTAAGCAAGCGTGGTGGCATTGAAACCATTACCTTGGAAATGATTGCCAATGACGACGTAGGTGTTATTCAACGTATTCCTAACAAAATGGTACGTGCCGCTAAGCGCACTTTGGCCAAGTTTGTTTTTGATATGTTCGTTACCAACCCACTCATGAATGACGGTAATAATGTCTTTCATGCTAGTCGCGCTAATTTAGGTACCGACGCTTTAGGTGATGCAGGTATTGCAGCAGCACGCTTGCACTTTATGAAGGCACTTGAACCAGGGAGCGGTGAAGAGCTTGGTTTAATTCTTAAAAACTTACTGGTACCAGCTGATTTAGAGCAAGTTGCGTATGACTTATTTAAGCGTGACACCAATAACGACGAAACTTATATTCAAAGCTTAAAGCCTAATATTATTCCTATCCCTGGTTGGACAGATCCAAACGACTGGGTAGCAACGGTAGACAAAGCTGACCAACCGCTTATTGAACTTGGTTTCTTCCGGGGCCGTGAAGAGCCAGAGCTATTTGTTCAAGACGCTGAAACCCATGGCAGCATGTTTGCTAATGACCAACTCACTTATAAAATTCGCCATATTTACGGTGGTGCGTTCTTAAGTAGCTTAGGTGCTTACAAAAACGTTGTTGTTTAACTAATAACTCTCTGGCGCGAAGCAAGGATGAACATTTAGAAAAGGAAGTCTGAGGCATGGATGCCTCACCTTTTTATGTTCAGGACGAACGGTATGTCACGGTTACATGGATGTAAAAGAGTGATGATATATTTTTTTATACACAGGAAATCCCATGAATTTAGCTGATTTTGAACTGCAATTATTTAGTCTGGTACGTGATGAAGACGCCAAAATCAGTGGTGATGATATCACCAACGCTATAAACAGTGCTTTGTATCGTTTAAACCAAGATGCCCCTTTTCAAAAGGTAGTTGATGTTACGGCTAATAATGAAAATATTATTTCGGTACCAGCGGCATTTGAAACCGGATTTAGCCAAATAACTAATGTTGAATACCCTATAAATGAGCGACCACGTGCAAGTTTAGACGACGTGTTTGTTTACCAAGAGCCAAACGGCGAAGTACTTGATTTACCTTTTACCATTACCGGTGATTTACGCATTACCTTTACCGTTCGACACAGTATAGATGATGCCAGTAGCACTTTTAGCATTGAGCAACTTGAGCCAGTCGCTAGTTATGCTGCCAGTATTTTATGTGGTCAATTGGCCACACTTTATAGCCATGACACCGACAGTGTTATTCAAGGTGATAGTGTTGATCATGCTAACAAAGCTGATTTATTTAGACGCAGAGCGCGCGAATTAGACAAACGTTATGTTGACTACATTGGCGTAGACAAGCCTAAAAGCAGTGCTGCTGGGGTTGTTGTTAACATTGCCCCGCGTAAAGGTTACTTAACTCATGGGCGTCGTCGCTAATGAGTTTGTCAGTAATAAACATAGAGCTTGAGCAATTGGCTGAGTATTGGGCCAAAGCTCCGCAAATGGTAATGAGTGAACTTAGCCGCACCTTAGCAGGTGCCAGCGCCATGTTACAAAATAAAATTGTTACTCAATTACCCCGTGGCGCTACCAGTGCTTTAGCGCAAAGTGTTAGCACTATTGGCCCCATTACTAGTGCTTCTACCGCTGAAACCCTAATAGGTAGTTCATTAATTTACGCTGCGCCTGTTGAGTTAGGTACCAAGCCGCATTTTCCACCAATAGCCCCGTTAGAAGACTGGGTGCAAGCAGTGTTGGGCATTGAAGATGAAATGGAAATAAACAAGGTAGCCACGCTTATTGCCATAAAAATAAGTAAAAAAGGCACCAAAGGTAATTTTGCTTACCGTGATGCCTTTAAACAATCTGAATCATCGGTTAACCAACAATTTAAAGCTTTATTACTAACCATTAAAAATAAGCTTAGTGGTAAAGGTGGCAAAGCATGAGCAAGCAAACCGCTATAAGAGCCGCCATTATCACGATATTAAATAGTGTTAACTCAGGTGAGTTTTATCCCAAAGAGCGTTATAGCAAAAGCCAGCGAGATATGGCAAAGCTTTATGGCGAGCAAGTCAATGGTGGGTTTATTCGCTTAGTTTCTCGTAAGCGCGAAAGGCTTTATCAAGGTAGAGACAAAATAACTTTGCGTTATCAAGTCACCTATTTGCACTTTTTTAGTGATGTTGATAACAGCCAAATAACGTTTGAAGACAACCTTGAAGTTTTTGATGATGCTTTTATTGCTACCGATATTATTGAGCCATTAACACAGGCAACCCACCCAGAAGACGGAGATGCAGGTTTATCGGTTGACGATGCTCAACCAGTTACCTTTGCCGGTGTGCTTTGTCATCGTGCGTTAATGACTATAACCCTTGAATATTTTGAGTAACTAACAGAGTAAACAATTAAATAGGAACACCCCATGAAACTTGATTATGCCGTAGCAATAGCTGCCACACAAAATATTACTCGCGCAGGTTTTGACTTTAAAAAAGGCAAAACCCGCAAGTTTGCTAAAGGCTCACTAAGTCCAGCACAGCTAGCACAAATAGTTGCTGTTAATGAATTGTCGTTAGTCGTTACTGAAGCGCCCAACAACAAAGTTACCCTAGAAAAGGAGACTAACTAATGTCTTATCGTACTCGTTTTAAATATATTGTTATAGCCTTGCAACGCGTAGGTACTGACAACTATGGCGAAGACTATATTGTAAATGGCGCACCTGCCGTTACTTTGCAAACCTCTGACGCAGAAATTAGCCCGTTTGAAGGAGATGAAATAGAACGTAATTTAGATGATGGCTCAACAGGTTCGTCGCAAGTGATGCTTGATGGCCATACCGTAAAAATCACCTGCAAAGTTGAAGTGGCCGGTGCCGGTACCGTTGATTTACCTGTGCCATATTCGCCTTTAACCCAAATTTGTGGTCGTGATGAAGTCATAACGGCAACCACTGATGTAAGTCATAGCCGAATAACTGACGGTAGCGAACTAGACGCTACTGTGTACTTTTACAAAGACGGTGCTTTACATAAAGCATTAGGCTGTCGAGCAAGTCGTAAAGTAATGATTAAAACGGGTGAGTTACCGTATTACGAGTTTGAAATTACTGGTTTGTACGGCGGCATTGTAACAAACAACTTTGCCAAACCTGTATTACCTACTTACCAAAAAGTCAGTAAAGCCGGTATTGCTACAAAATTCTTACTTGATGGCAATAGTTACGAGTTGGTAAGTCTTGAGTTTAATGACGGCAACACAGTGGAGTATAGCGAAACATTAGGCGGTGAAAAAATTGACATTACTGATTTTAAGCCCGATGGCTCGTTAAGTATGGAAATGCCTCCTTTAGGTAATTTTGATCCTTTCGCAATAGCTGACGCTGAAACGTTAATGCCAATAGAAGTTATTCAAGGCTTAGTTGCGGGCAATAAAGTAAAAATTGCCAGTACTAGTATTCAATTTGGTCGCCCAAGTTATGAAGATATTAAAGGCATTACCGGCTACAAAATTCCCTTTAAGTTAATTGACGATGTAGTTGATACCACCTTTTAAAAAATTGTTTTAAATAGTTGCAAAGGGCTTTAACCCTTTGCAACCAAATTATAAAAACCAGAGGATCTTTTATGAGTAAATTTAAAGTTCGTATTGTTAATGCCGCATTGTGGCCCATTATCGCACCAGTGCCTCAAGATGGTGGTGACGTAGAAAACCATGAATTTGTGGTTAAATTTAAAATGAAATCTGACGATGAATACAGTGAACTATTAACCAAAGGTGATGCTGGCTTATTACGTGAAGTAATAGTAGGTGTTGGCGAAACTAATGACGATGTTCAACAAGATGAAACCGCGGTAAATGAAATATTAAAGTTTGGCTATTACCGCCTTGCTTTATATAACGCTTATCAAAACTTCTTGTTAGGTATTAAAGCAAAAAACTAATTAATGCGGCTCAGCAATGGATTACTGGGTCGGGTTTGTCAGCAAAAGAGTTAACTGACTTACGAATAGAGCTAACAGCCATGGGGGCAAGTAGTAAACAAATAGCAAAAGAATTACAGCAACACCAAACACAAGAAATTGAGCTGTTAGCCGGTAGTGAAGCAATATTTAACTGGTTTGTTCAAACAGATGACTTGTATGTTTTTACACAAGGCTGGTGCATTGGTTTAGATGTGGTTGCTATAAAAACCGATGCCGAGTTAAGCGGTAGAAAGTTTTGCAAAAGCGATTATCGGCTATTACGTGTTATGGGTAAAGCGGCTGCCGCAGCAATAAATAAGCAACGAGAAAAATAACAACGTGTTTTTATTAGGAGTAAAAGTGTAAATGAGCAGCGATTTAAGCTACATGATCCGCATGAAAGCAGACGTAAATAACGTTATTGCTGGCCAAAACAAAGTAACGGCAAATCAGCGGGTACTTAATACCACGTTAAGTAAAACCAATGCAGCAGGAATTCAAGCAGCGGCAGGTTTAAATGTAACTAAAAACAAATTAGCTGCAGTAGAAAGCTCAGCACATGGTGCCCATGGCAGCATGACCGACATGATTAAATCAATGGCCATTATGTCAGCGGTTATGGGCACTATCGGTTTAGGCGCTAAATTAGTTACCGATTTAGCGACGTTTCAAGACTTACGCGTTCGTTTACAAAGTATGAGTGATGGCGCAGCGGATTATGCCGAAAAAGAAAACTTTTTAATTGATTTAGCTAAAGAACATCATAAAGAGTTGTCAGGGCTAGCCAGTGGTTATGCAGGTTTGTCAGTAATGGTAAAAGAAAACATTATTAATGATGAACAAGCTAGACAAATGCTTACGGGCTTGTCAAATGCGGCCTCTGCAACTGGCGCTAGTACTGATAATTTAAAGCAAGTATTTTACGGTTTAAATCAAACATTAGGCCAAGGCACAGTACAAGCACAAGAGCTTAACCAAGTAGTTGAGCCTATGCCAGGATTACTCAGTAAATTAGCCAAAGTAGCCGGACAAGAAACCGGTGCCGCTTTTAGAAAATTAGTTGGCGACGGTAAAATAACCTCAGAAATGTTTGCAAAATACATGGTTAAAGCATTAGCAGAATATGATGGTGCAGCCGCTAAAACGGCAAGTAATATTAACGCGAAGTTTTCTGATATTAGTACCAGTTACTTATTATTAGCTAAAAATTTAGAGCAACCCATTAATAATGCCTTAGTGCCAGTGCTTGATGGTTTAGACAGTGGGTTAAACACACTTAGTGATAATGCCGATACGGTCAGTAATGTGGTGTTTGGTAGTTTTGCACTAGCGATGGCGCATGCAACTAAGGCTGTTGTAAGTAAAACTGCAGCTACGGCTAAAGAGTTAGTTGCTAGTAGAGCCAATGCATTATCAGCAAAAACGCAAGCTAAAGCGGAATATGACTTAGCTGTTGCTTATAAAGCTTCTGCTGTTGGCTCAGCTCAAAACAACATTGCAGATAAACGATTGATGGCTAGTCGTACTGCACTAACTACAGCAACCAAAGCAGCTTCTATAGCTCAAAAGAGCTTAAGTGTAACAATGGGCGCATTAGGTGGCCCTGCTGGTATTGCAATGTTAGCGGCTTGGGGGCTATATGAGTTTGCAAGCAATGCTTTTACTGCAGATAAAAATGTTAGCGGTTTATCACGAACAATTGAAGTTGCATTAGGAAAACAAAAAGAATTAGCAACAAATGCTTTAAATACTGATATTGATGAACGCCTTGCAAGAATAGCGCAATTACAGCAAAAAGTTGCTGAAATTAACAGCAAACTATCTGCTGGGTTTAACCAAAAGCTTGGTGTGTTTGAAAAAGGTGTTATTAACGACAGCATTAATGAAATGAAAGTTCTTGGTAATGAAATAACGCAATTAAAAGCCAAAATTTCAAGCTTATCTCCAAAAAGTAAAAATAAATCAAGTGAATCACCACAAAACAAAAAAGCATTAAATGTTTTCACCAAACAACGTGATGCCTTAATTAAACAAGTAGCACTATTAGGTAAAAGCTCTGAGCTTGCTAAAACCCGCTTTGATATTGAACAAGGTCGATTTAAAAACTTATTACCAGCACAAAAGAAAGAGTTGTTAAATATAGCTAAAAACTATGATGCTAAAAAAGCTGAGCTAGCCTTGGCTAAAGCCAAGAAAACCGCTGATGACACACTGCAACAAACCGCTAAACAAAGTATTGCCACTTATCAGAAGAAAATGGCCTTAATGGGTAAGTCTAGCGAATTAGCTAAGGTTGCATATGCCATTGAACACGGCGAATTACAAGGCGTTAACGACACCTTGAAACAACAATTACTATTACAAGCAAAATTAATAGATCAAAAAACAGTAAGTGCCAATCAAAGCTCTCAGTTTAACCAGTTGCGTAATAACCTTGACCCACGCTTTGCCGAGCAAGCCAACAACGCACAAAACTTAAGTATTTTAAATAACGAACTTGATAGCACCCCTGAAGATGAAGTAGGTAAACGCCAACAAATAAACACATTGATTGAGGCAGAACAACAACGCCACAGCGAAGAAATGAATCGTATAAACGGCAGTGTTACTACCGAATTTGATGCTTTGTGGGCATATACCTTTGACAACTTTGCCCGTGGTATTGGTGATGCTACCGCTAGTGCCATTATGGAAGGTGAAAGTTTTAGTGAAATTATGCAAAACATTGGGCGTGGGGTTATTAAACAAGTTATTTCTGGTTTAGTTGAAATTGGCGTAAAAAAATTAGCCCTTGCAGTAATTGAAAAAGGTATTAATAAAGCTGCTGCTACTAGTTCAGCAGGTGTAATGATTGCTAACGCCGGTGCTACTTCAATGCAGGCTGGTTTAGCTGCTTTTGCATCAACTGCAGCTATTCCAATAGTTGGCCCTATATTAGCACCCGGTGCAATGGCTGCTGCATTAGCAATTACTAGCCCTATGGTTGGTGTTATAGCTGGTACTGCAGGGGCAATGGCAGGCATGGCTCATGACGGTATTGACGAGATACCCCGCGAAGGTACTTGGCTTTTAGATAAAGGTGAGCGTGTTGTTGATAGCCGTACTAACCAAGATTTAAAGCAAGCGTTAAATAATGGCAGTGTTGGCAGCTCTGGCGACACTATTAGTATTACCTCGCCAATTACCATTCAAGGCAACGCCGATGAAAGCGTTATTGCTGATTTAATAGAGCGTAACTATGAAGCGGTTTATAACGCCATGGTGCAAGCTAAAGCAGACCGCGGAGAAGCAGCATAATGAAGTTATTCCCCTCACAAGACTTTGCAGCTGTTGTGCCATCAAGTAATGCTAAAGACTATGTAAGTGAGTCACAATCACTAAGCACTATTGCCAGTAGTACAGGGATACAGCGTTTTGAGTTTGATTTAACCACCGCTTGGGAGCGTTTGCCTTTAGCCCGTGCTATTTGGATGTTTTTAAACGCTCGAGGGCAAGGCCAAAAGTTTTTGATTCAATTACCTGTTTACGATACCCCTAACGGCGTGGTTGGTGGTGCGGTTAGTGCTTTGGCGGCTTACAGCGTGGGCGTTAATGCTTTACTACTTAATAATTACACTGCTGCAGTTGGCGACTTTATTCAGTTTGCTGGCCATAGCAAAGTGTACGGTGTTGAAGACGTTAACGGCGCGTTAGCCACCATTTATCCTCCTTTATTAAAGTCAGTTGCAAATAATGAAAGTGTTAATGTGAATAACCTGCAATTTACGGTACGCAGAGTTGGTGATATTTCAAAGCTTGAAAGCAATAAAAAATCATCAGGCAAAGTTAAGTTTAAAGTAATAGAGGCGTTTTAGTATGAGGACACTTCACGCCAACACACTAGCCGCCTTAAAAACAGACCATTTTCGCGCTATTTTAATCAAATTAGATTTTACGCCTACCCCTGTGTATTTGAGCAATACTGCGTTTGATGTTCAGTACAACGGCAATACCTATTTAGGCAACGGTCAATTACTTAACCTTGGCAAAATAAAACAAGATATTGATATTCGGGTATCAAATATTGACTTAATGCTTGATGCAGTAGACCCGTCTTTAGTCGCCATTTTATTGGGTACACCTCAAAACGGCCGTGATGTTGAAATAAGTTTAGCTATTTTGAATAGCGACTACTCTATTGCTGGTACACCTATCCCTATGAGCAGCATGATCGTTAACGGCGCGCCAAACATCACCGACGACCCCAGCAAAGGTAAAGCTATTATTAAACAAAAAATATCAAGCGAATTTGCTAATTGGAAGCAAAAAGGCGGCATTCGTACTAGCCCTGCAAGTCTTCAACGTTTCGCCCCTGGTGATACGGGTTTTGATTTTGCAGCTGAAAGCGGTAAAGAATACAAATGGGGTAGTAAATAATGGGTTGGCTATCTAAAAAATGGAAACAAATAAAAGGCTGGTTTACCCCTAGCGATAACGTACAAGCCGTTAATGTTGAGAAAAAAGGCACTAACCAAGCTATTCCTATTATTTATGGTTATCAGAAAAAAACTAAAACCATAAAGGTATTTAAAGCCACTACAGATTCACCCGGTGCAAGCGAAAACGATCACTTACATTTAATTTGTGTGTTTTGTGTTGGTGAAATTGACAGTATTGGCCAGATTTATTTTAACGACATACCTGAGAGCCAAATAGATAACGAGCGTTTTTATGTTGAGCGCTTTACTGGCTCTGCAACACAAGGTTATTGTACAACGTTAAATAACCACTTCAACCAGTGGAAAGCTACTGCTAAATTAAAAAATGTCGCTTATGCTTATGTACGTTTACGCCAAAACAATAAAGTAAACTGGTGGAATGGTGAGCCTGAAATAAGCGCAGACATTAAAGGGTTGAAGGTAGTCGATCCACGCGACGGAGTAACAAAATACAGCGAAAACGCTGCCCTTTGTGCTTATGATTACTTAACCAATGCAGATTATGGCAAAGGTTTAACCGCCAATAAAATTAACACTAATAGCTTTAAAGCTGCTGCTGACGTTATAGAAACTGACAGAACCTACACCCGTACTATTTACGAAACCTTTTATGACGGTGAAAGTAAAACGTGGATACGTAGAGCTGTAGGTACTGTAAATGAAACGGTTACTGAAAACTTAATGAGTTGCAACGTTAGTTTAGATGCTGAAAAAACACTAAAACAAAACGTAGAAACCTTGTTAGGCGGCATGCGCGCCATATTGCCTGAAACTAACGGCCAGTATCGTTTAGCTATTGAAAAAGACGACGCTCCTGTTTTTGCTTTTACCAAAGATAACCTTGTTGGCGCTATTCAATGCCAAGGCGGCAACCAAAGCGACAGATACAACCAAGTTATTATTCGTTTTAGAAACCGGTTAACTGGTGAAGACGACGAGGCGGTTTTTCCAGATGATGATGGCTTACATCAGCTTTGGAAAGCAGAAGATAATGACAAGTTATTACTCGGTGAGTTTGATTTTGACACTATTAACAATAAAGCCGAAGCCTTGCAAATGGGGCATGTTATTGCCTACCGTAGCCGTAATTTAATTGGCGCAATGTTTACCGGAACACCCGAAACAATAGTAGTTGAAGCCGGTGACATAGTAACAATAAATAGCACAATATTTGGGTGGAATGCTAAACCTTTTAGAATTGAAAGTGTTGATATAGACGCGATTAAATCGGGTGAATGTGCGTTTCAAGCGGTTGAGCACCAAAATAACATTTACCCTTGGGCTATTACTGACGTTAATGAAGAGTATGCTGATACGAGTTTTGCCTTGCCTCAAAATCTTGATATGCCAACCGGTCTTATATTTGAAGAGTTAGCGCAGCCGAATAAAAATCAAGCAAAACTTATTTTTGACAATGCAAATAATACCCTGGTATTCGAATATGAATTAGAAATTTGGCAGCTCGATGTGCAGTTAAATGACTATGTATTATTAAGTAGAGAAATAAGCATTGAAACCAAAATATATTTGAATGACTTGCCGCTTGGTGATTATGAGTTAAGGCTGTCAGCTATAAATAGGTTATATCAAAGCCCGCAAGCTATTTTACCTGTTACGATAACAATAGAGCCAGTAGGCGCGGTGACAACCTTAAATTTATATACTGACTCTGCTGTTTTTTCGGTTGATAACCTTGGTGTAATAACACCTGATGTTATTACTTTAACAGCACAAACTAATAGTGACAGTACGGTTGTTTGGTCAACACAACCCGTTACAGTGTTAAGTGATGTATTAGACGAAACGGATCCGCTTAATCCGATAGTTAACTCTAAAATAAAAACATTAACTAAAGAAGATTTTGGCGATAAAACTTCGCTTGTTGTTACTGTTGATGTTGACGGCATCATTGATAAAAAAACTATTGTTAAATTGTCGGCTGTTACGGGTGCCTTAAACGGCATTTTAAGTAATGAACGCTTTATTATTGCAGCTGATGCTGATGGCAATATAACCGGTAATTTTAATGGTGCTGGCGGAACATTTTCAGTTTACTTAGGTGTGCAAGATGTTAGTAGCGAATGCACTTTTGCTATTGCTACTTCAACCAATGCAACCGCAAGTATTGACCCCGCAACAGGTATTTATTCGGTTACAGCCCTTAGTGCTGATCAAGGTAGTATTATTTTTGAAGCGACTTATGATGGCACCGTTATAAGCCGTGGTTATACCATAGCAAAAGTAAGGCAAGGGCAGGATGGAGCACAAGGCGCTCAAGGAAGCCAAGGTATAGAAGGCATACCCGGCAGTAATGGTGCTAATGGTCAAACTTCTTATTTTCATATTGCCTATGCCGACAGTGCTGACGGTTCAACAAATTTTAATCAAAATGGGGGCGCATATACGGGCACCTATGTTGATTTTAACGCCGTTGATTCTAATAATTATACAGCTTACAACTGGGTATTAACCCGTGGCTTACAAGGCCCAACAGGCAACCAAGGTATACCCGGTAGTAATGGCTCAAACGGTCAAACGTCTTATTTACACATTGCCTATGCTGATAGCGCTGACGGTGCTACAAACTTTAACCAAGTTAGTGGCGCTTATATTGGCCAGTATGTTGATTTTGTTTTGACAGACTCTAGCAATTATACCGATTATAATTGGTCGTTAATAAGAGGTGCTGATGGCGCACAAGGTGATACGGGTGCTAATGGTGAACGTGGCAGTAAGCATTTTTACAAAAGCATTGCAGGTAGTGCTTGGTCTAATGCTGATGCCGAAGCGGCAATTGCCAGTGATGGTTTAGTAAAAATAACCCGTGATCAAGTCACTTTGTACAATGTTTCTGCCAGTTATGCTGAAGTGCGCTTTTGGGATGGAGCCGCATGGACTACGGTAGCGCAAGTAATAGACGGTAATTTATTGGTTAACGGCACTGTTGGTGCTGATAAATTGATTGTAAGTGAAATAGATCTCAAACAAGCGAATTGGGGTTTAGGGGTTAGTATTCAAATTGACGGCGGTATTTTAGGAAGTAACGGATTACTTGCTACCAGAATTTACGCCGAAGCCGATGCGTCAGCAACAGGTTTACATGTTAAATCAACAAGTCAAGCCTATGCCGCTATTACTACTACAGGCCGCATATGGGCGCATGGCGATATTAAATCGCTTTTTGGCACAATTAGCGCGCCTAATATTAAGGTAGGTAATTACTCTGTTTATCATGAAGGCAATCCACCTTTAGGTTATAACAATGCTAATTGGGATACGGCTTTTACGTGGGGCGATCATGCAAGCGCCGGTTATGCAGCAAGCGGCGGCAATAGTAGCATAGGCTTTAGCGCTAGCACACTGCGCGCTTACAACCGTTGTTATATCTATGAAAACATCATTCCCGTTAATGACGGTTATTGTGGCATAACAGCAAACCGTTGGAAAGGTGTTTATGCTGTTACCGGCTCTTTCATCGGTACAGTATACGGCGCGGCCTTTACCTTGCTTTCAGATAGTCGCGTAAAGATAAATCAAGCTCTTATTCAAAATGCATCTAGCAAAGTAAACAAGCTAAACGGTAAAACCTTTAACCGCACCGACCTTGATGGTGAGTTAGACGCTAGTATTATTGCCCAAGATTTGATCGGCGTATTTGATGCGGCGTTAAAACCAATGCAAGACGATGTATTAGGCACAAAATACGGCGTTTCACCCATGGCGTTAATTGGCCTACTCGTACAAGCCCATAAAGAACATACCGACGAAATTAATTTACTCAAACAACAAATAGCTGAATTAACAGCTTAAGGATAAATAATGTTTACTAAAACATTTACTGACCCACAAGGCCAAACACATACTAATGCGGTTTTTATGGCAGCGTATGCGAACTACACAAGCAATAAATCAGAAAATCATAATTTCAATATTGAAACGGGGTTGGCTGAAACAAATACCGACAACAACGCCCACTTGCAATATCGCATGTATTACTGGACTAACCAAGCGGCAAAAGATGCGGGTAATCTGCCTTATGTATTGGCAAACACCAACGTTGGGCAAATAGGTGAAGTTCACTATTTAAATCAGTTTAGCGCAGAGTATGACGGCTTAACTGCTGAACAAAAAGCCGAGAAACACTGTCAAGATGTTGTGTTAGCCGTATAAAAAATAGAGATAACCAATGTTGATACCAATATTAAAATCATTAAGAACATTATTTTCCTATTTGATCTTAGGGGTGGTTTTTGGCGGATCATGCTCACCATTACTACCTTTTATGAATAAAAATAATTTACCGTTTCGCATTTGGTATTTAATTGATTTACTCATTTGTACCGTTGCCCATGATACCAGTATGCGCACTATTAGCGGGTGGACAGGTCAGCACATGGCGACTAAAAAACGCTACTACTATCAAGCCAAGGTTATTGATTGGCTAGCTGAACTGTTTGGTGACAAACCAGAGCATTGTTTAAGGGCTTTTGTTTGGGAGCGCAAACAAGGTTTTGTGAAATAGTATGAAAAAAACTGCCCAACAAGGCAACTGGACGTTTGAACTAAAGCAAGTGTTTTGCCGAAAAGCACTAACCCACGGCGATGAATTTCAAGCATCAGCAGTAATAACTATTGCTGATGGTGTACCGCACGTTGAGCTGTTAATTAACAAAGATAACGATACATTTACGAAACAAGATTATCGAGAATTTAAAGCGTTTTTAATTGGGCTAGGATTTAAAAACACTAAGTTTGCCCGCTTTAAATGCGGTATTAAAAAAGAGGTTGAGAAAACAGTATGAGTATTGAATTTAATCACAGAGCTTTGCTCGTGCTTCGTATTGATAATGCTGCTGCCCTGCAATTTCGCGGTGATATAATTTCAATTTTGCCTGCCTCTCAATTTGTCGGTAATAAAGTAGATAAACGCGATCAGTCATTTTCTATTATTTATGTAGTAGATTTACCTAGCGATTTAGAAGATGAATTACTTTCAAAGGTTAAAAAGTTAATAGTGCCAACAACTCAAGATCCTATGTATTCAGCATTAATCAGTAAAGACGATAAAGCCGGAAATATTACGGTTGATACAGCGACATTACTTAATTATATCGAGATGGCATAGTGTTCAATCCACAATATTTTAAAATTGGTGACGAATGGCTTGGTGCTGAAGATTACGCAACTGAAGCACTTTGTTGGGCAGCACAAGCGGGTATTGCACCGGGTGATATTGTTATGCTTGGCAAGGGCAACATTGGTTATCGGTCAACGATTGCTGGTGCGCATACTTATGATACATATATTTATACTGATGGCGTTATCTATGATGGGACATTAGCAACGCGCAGTCAGTTAGCCTACGCAACAGCACTTATAATAACCGCTGATAACGTTTTTGTTACTAACTTAAAACTCTATAACAACAATGCTTATCGATTTGCCTTTGACCCGAGTGGAAACAATACCTACGCTCAATATTGTTATATTGAGGATGTAAGCACAAGCACAACGTATGGGGCGGTAAGTTTATACAGCGCTGCTACAGGTGCTGTGCGAAATTGTGATATTAAAGTAACTTGTACTCAAGCATTTAAAATTGGTTATGACAAAAGCGCCACTATTGTTAGCAACACCGTTTTTGGCGCGACAGGAACAGCATTAAGTAATACGCCAAATTCTGCAAATCAAACAACGACAGATAATTTTTTCTTTAACAACGGCACTGATTACGGCAATAAGCCTGCAAGCTTTAGTAACAATGCATCACAAGATTTAACGGGCAATGAAACGGGTTATGATTCAAGTCATTGTGTAGATTTTGCCGGTGGTGATTATCGCGTTAAATTAACAAGCCCACTTCATGCCTTGGGGATAGGCGCATTTTTTGAAACGGCCGCTGGTACTAATCAAAATATTTCAACTGTTTCTTCACAACAGTTAACTCAATCTCAACTTGCTGTAGTTGATTACTCACAAGCAACGAATGTTATTGTAGCGCAATCGTTTAATGAATCACTGTTAACTAATGTTTTCGAGTCTAGCAATGCTTTAGTTATAAATACTGAGCAGCAAGCACAATGCTTAATATCTGCAATAGCCACAATTAATAGTTTAGCCACGGTAACTTCAGAACAAATAACTCAACACAGCTCAGCATTATTAAACGATAATCAGTTGCTAACAACAGTACAAGCCCAGCAGCTAACCGATAGTATTGCTATTAATATCACTAGTGACGGGGTGCAAGGTGTTGATGTTGTTGTTACTGAGCAGCTATCAAATGCTGTAATCGTTAGCGTTAATGAAATTAGTGGCATACAAGTAACTGTTGTTCAAACAGAGCAGTTAAACCAAATATCAACTACGGACATCAATTTAACAGAGTTAGTTAATATTGTTATTGCTGAGCAATTAATTAATTTTAATACTCAAAAGATTAATGTTGATTTAACAATATCTCCCCTTGTTGCGCAGCAATATTCTCAGTCTGAATTAATCACTATTGTGATCGCTAATATAGCAAACCAACTCAATATTGATATTGACCAAATCTCATTGGAAATATTAACCCCTAGATACAGTATTGAAATGCTAACCCCAACTTATACAATCGAACACATACACTAAGAGGCATAAACCATGAACTTTTCAAGCTATAATTTTAAATTAAACGGCGCACAGCATGTTAAAGACAATGCAAATACTATTGCATTAGCATTGAATGTGATTAAGGCAGATAACTATGTAACAGCCACAGGTAAGATTATTGCTAGTGCTGCAATGACAGGCGCTGATGTTGCGCTTGCGGCAAATGGCAATGATTTGGAAATAACGATTAACGGTAAGTCAATTGACCCAACGGCCACGGGCTTAGCCACTGACGATTTAGTGGTACTAATTCTTGATAGCGTTAACAGCGAAGTTGTTTTGTGTCTTGATGCAACAGACCGCATTGTTACTAATGATGCGGGTGATACTGTTACTATCCCTACGCTGCAAACGTTCGTACGTGAATTAAGCGTGGTGTAACATGGATTATAAATTCAGATTTTTTAAAGGTAGGGCTAATGTAGAAAAATTTCGCATTAATGTTCGTGATCCCGTAAATGGTGATAGAGTGGAAAACTCTTTATCACTATCAAAAGTAGAGTTGATTATTGGCGCTGTTGTTATTTCAACAGACAGCGGTGAAATAACATGGGATGGTGATGTTATTCAAATAAAGCCATCATTAGCTACCTTGACGGCTTTGGGTAATCGTTCACATTCTGAGTTAGTAATTTATAACGGTACCGAAGGAGTATCCATCTCAAGTGGTTATGTTTTAGTTGTCGATTATTGATAACCAATCTTCCTTTAATAAAAAAAGATACTTCAAGGTATCTTTTTTGTTTCATATATATAAAATAACTTTCAAATACTGAAAGCCAAAGTTTTCTTAATTTTCGCAGTTTTCAACCAAAGTTTTCGCGCGCGGCATCAACTGTTAGCAGTCCGGCTTTAATGCCTTGTTAGAAGCGACTTGAACACTACACGTGATTTAAGCCTTTTAGTCCAACAAACAATTTATTTCATTGAGTTTACTTGAAAAACCAAAAATACAAAACCCAATAAACTAGTTAAAAATTTTAACTGAATATACAAATACAAAACTTGAATTGGCAAAGCTTGCACCGAGTTTTCAGCAAAAACTACATTTGCAGTTTTTCACCAAAATCATAAAAAAACAAACCATAAATGGCTAAGCATCTAACGCCCATTTAATGGGCAAATAATTGTTGGCTAAAATAGTGAGGAACGAACGACAGCCAACTGTTATTTGTCCCTGTTTAAATGCTTGTTATATGCAACCGTAGTTGAATCAAACGTTTAACGT
>Ga0316205_10002369_pt1 | contig 19878 bp, 12 predicted proteins | sample 3monthpyrite_MG_FD_204941 | JGI IMG/M metagenome (GOLD analysis project Ga0316205, IMG submission 204941) | Microbial mat bacterial communities from mineral coupon in-situ incubated in ocean water Damariscotta River, Maine, United States -... | ecosystem: Environmental > Aquatic > Marine >... | reverse complement strand
TGCTCTTTGTGGCGTCCGAGTGCGCGCCGTTTGTTAAAACCGGCGGGCTGGCAGATGTGATTGGCGCTGTGCCCAAATCTCTGAATGCACTGGGAAGTGTGGTTAAAGTCCTGATCCCCGGCTATCCAGCGCTGGCCGGAGAAATGGCTGCGGGCAAGACCGTCACAGAGTTTTCCGATCTCTTTGGTGGCCCAGCGCGTATTGTCGAAGTCGCTTCAGATGGGCTCGATATGCTGCTGCTTGAAGCGCCGCATCTTTTTGATCGTCCCGGAAATATTTATCTGGGCGCAGACGGGCGTGATTGGCCCGATAATCATCTGCGTTTTGGGGCGCTCTCGCTTGCGGGTGCACATATTGCGCAACATGGCGTTGAAGGCTGGTTGCCGGATGTTGTCAATGCGCATGATTGGCAGGCGGGCTTGCTACCGGTGTATTTACACCAAAGCGAAGGGCGCAGGCCGCCGGTTATCATGACCATTCACAATATCGCGTTTCAAGGTATTTTTGGAGCGGAAAACCTGGCTCAATTGAAGCTGAAATCCGAAATGTTTACCCCGGACGGAGTCGAATACTTTGGCAAGATCAGCTTTCTGAAAGGCGGCTTGGCGCTTTCTGACAAGATAACGACGGTAAGCCCGAGCTACGCGGCCGAGCTCATGATGCCGGAATTCGGTATGGGCATGGAAGGCTTGCTGCAAGCACGTAGCGATGATTTGACCGGTATCCTGAACGGCATCGATCTGGATGTCTGGAACCCCGAAACCGACCCGGCGCTGCCCGCCACATATAGTAGCCGCAAGCTCAAGGCTAAAATGCAAAACCGAAGCGTGGTCCAGCAACGTTTTGATTTGTCCGACACGGCGACCGGCCCGTTATTCTGCGCCATTAGCCGGCTGACCTCGCAAAAAGGCTTGGATATGTTGCTTGATTGCTTGCCTGCCCTTGTGGCGCGCGGCGCGCAACTGGCCATTTTGGGCAGTGGTGATAAAGATATCGAGCAAGCTTTCATCTCGGCAGCCAGCCGCTATCCCGGCTCTGTCGGTGTCGTTATCGGGTATAACGAAGACCTGTCGCATCTGATGCAAGGCGGCAGCGACGCGATCTTGATTCCGTCACGGTTTGAGCCTTGCGGCTTAACCCAGCTCTATGGCCTGCGGTATGGCACAATTCCTGTTGTAGCCCGCACGGGGGGCTTAGCAGATACAATTATAGATGCAAACGATGCGGCCAATTTGGCGAATTGTGCGACCGGTTTTCAATTTGCGCCCATTACATCCGAAATGCTGGATCAAACGATCGCTCGCGCCTGCACCATGTTTGGCTCTCCGAAAGACTGGAATGCGATGGTTCGCCGCGCAATGAAACATCCAGTGGGCTGGGATAGATCAGCCAAAGCCTATCTGGATGTTTATGCTTCCGTTCAGAAAAGCGGATCACCCAAATGACACTAGGCCCAATATCGAGTGGAATACCACATGTTCTTGGTGCGTGTCATGATGGCGGCGGAGTCAACTTTGCTGTCTTTTCAGAGAACGCAAAGAAGATTGAGCTTTGTCTGTTTTCTCCCGATGGAACAAAAGAAACCAACCGGTTGGTTTTACCCGAGCTAACCGGCCCGATTTGGCACGGATATGTCGAGGGGCTTCCGGTTGGCACGCGCTATGGCTATCGTGCCCATGGGGCATATGCGCCTGAAAGCGGCCATCGTTTCAATCCAAACAAGCTGTTGCTTGATCCCTATACACGCGAAATGCATGGCAATTGGGCGGCCTCTGATGCCACACTTGGATATGATCCCTCTTCTTCCGGCGAAGATTTATCATTTGATGCCCGTGACAGCGCTCCCTTTGTGCCAAAATCCGTGATTTCAGGCCCAGAAACCTTTCAGAAAATGGAGCGCCTGCGCGACCAACAAGACGGCCGCGACCTCATATATGAGGCCCACGCCAAAGGGCTGACGCAGCTCAATAGCCAAGTTCCGGAAGCTGTGCGCGGCACCTATGAAGGGCTGGCCTCGAACGCAATGATCGATCACCTGCTCAAGCTCGGCGTTAAAACCGTCGAACTGCTGCCGGTCCAACAATTTCTCGATGATGCGTTTCTGATCAGGCGTGGGCTAAAGAATTACTGGGGCTACAACACCATTAGCTTTTTCACCCCCGAACCGCGCTATTTTGGGCCTGCGGGGCTGGCGGGGTTTCGCCAAATGGTCCGGCGTTTTCACGAGGCCGGGCTCGAAGTGGTATTGGACGTGGTTTACAACCATACCGCCGAAGGTGACCAACGCGGCCCGACCCTCAGCTTTCGCGGCCTGGACAACGCATCGTATTATCGGTTGGTCGCCGGACAGCCGCGCTATTATGTAAACGATAGCGGCTGCGGAAATACCTTGAACATTTCGAACCCCTATGTGCTGCGCATGGTCATGGATAGCCTGCGGTTTTGGGTTGAATGTATGGGAATCGACGGCTTTCGCTTTGATTTGGCCACAACACTCGGGCGTGAGGATCATGGGTTTGATCCGAAGGGCGGGTTCTTTGATGCCTTAAGGCAAGACCCCGTGCTCTCGCAGGTGCGCCTGATCGCCGAGCCGTGGGATATCGGGCCGGGAGGGTATCGCCTTGGCGAGTTTCCGCATGAATTTGCCGAATGGAATGACGGCTACCGCGATACGGTCCGCCGCTATTGGTGGGGTGACGCCCATAGCACACAGGAACTCGGTGCGCGTTTGCTTGGCTCCGCTGACAAATTTGATCGGGGTGGCCGGCGCTCGTGGTCTTCGGTGAATTTCATCTGCTCGCATGACGGGTTTACGCTGGCTGATACGGTCTCGTATGCGCATCGCCACAATGAGGCAAATACCGAAAACAATCAAGATGGCCACCACTCGAACTACAGTGACAATTGTGGTGTTGAAGGTGAAACCAACGACATAGAGATTTTGCGAAAGCGCACCCGCCGCCAGCGCAATATGTTGGCCACGTTGTTTTTCTCTCAGGGGACGCCGATGCTTCTGGCCGGTGACGAATTTGGAAATTCACAAAAAGGAAACAATAATGCCTATTGCCAGGACAACCCGACGGGTTGGCTAAACTGGGATCAGGCAGACAAGAGCTTGCAGAAGTTTGTGGAGGATTTGACAGCGTTTCGGGTTGCACATTCTTCCCTGCGCCAAACCCGTTTTTTGCACGGCGAAGCCCGCCCGATTGACGGCTTGCGCGACGTTGAATGGACAGATTTTTCTGGCGGACCGCTGCAATGGCGTGATCCGGGGCTCTCCAATTTTTGTTTAACACTGCGCCGCTCGGCCGAGGCTCCGGCATTTGAGCCAGATTGCGATACGGTTTTTATTGCCTTTAACAGGTCCGAGCAGGACGTGGCCGTCACGCTGCCCACCGCACCCGCCGGATATCATTGGATTCGTGGCATAGACACCAGCCAAGAAACACAACGGGCTGACCAGGCACAAACCGGTGAATCTACGATGGTTGCCATGCAATCCGTGGTCGCTTTTGTGATGAAAGCAGCGGGAGAGCAGGGATAATGGTTGAGCAGGCGCTCCGGGAAATCGCGGATCATTTTGGTATTCTGCCAAGCTTTTTTGATTTCAACGGCCAAGAACGCATTACCAATGACGAAACCCGAAAAGCCTTTCTTGCGGCAAATGGTGTGGATGTCAGCAGCGACGCTGCAATAGCGTCTGCGTGGCAAAGCCTGCGTGCCGATGCGGATAATCGCTGGTTCCCGCGCGAGGTGATCATCGAAGCATTGCAGCCAAATGATATGCCGTTTGGCCTAGGTGCCCGCTGGGAAATCCGGTGTTGGGATGATGAAACCATCGTAGCCAAAGGGCAAGCCGGAGATTTCATAACGCTGCCGCCGCTCCCGCCTGATGTTTATCAGTTGCGTATCACGGTCGCGGGCCGGGTTGAGCAGGTTCGGGTTTTGGCGGCACCCTTGCATTTGCCGCGCCTCTCGGACATCGCGGGAAAGACCCGAATTTGGGGAATGACCGCATCGCAATATGGGCTTCAATCGGCCCGATCCACCGCTGTCGGTGATTTCAGCGATCTTGCAGCACTATGCAAAACGGCGGGCGCTGTTGGTGCGGCATTTGCGGGCATCAACCCTGTGCACAATATGGGTTATTCTGACACGATAGCCATCAGCCCGTATTCTCCCTCGCATCGAGGGTTTTTCAACACTGATCACATTGCCCTCGATTCAATTGACGGGCTGGAAGCTTCCGCGAGTGCTCGCAAAGCCGTTGCGGATATCACGCCTGAGTTTGTGTTGATTAAAAAAGAACCGCTGATCGATTACGATACTCAAAAGCGCTTTCATCGTGCAACGCTCGAAAAACTGCATGATATATTCTTACATGAGGCCACTCAAAGCGCCCGGCGGGCATATGCGGCCTATCGCGCCGAGCGCGGCGTTGATCTGGAGCTTTTCGCCCGTTTCGAAGCGCTGAGCGAAGTGTATGGTCCGGATTGGCGCCGGTGGCCCAGAGAAGCAGAGCAGGACCGGGCCGCGCCCGCTGATCGTTTGGCATTCCACAGCTGGCTACAGTGGGTCGCAGATCAGCAACTTGCCAACGCGCAAGCCACTGCCCTAAGCGCGGGCATGCCGCTCGGTCTCTATCTTGATCTATCGGTCGGGTCGCGCCATGACGGTGCCGAAAGCTGGTGCGAACAGGCTTGCATCGCTACCGGTGTTTCAATTGGCGCCCCACCCGATCAGCTCGGGCCTGACGGGCAAAACTGGGACCTCGCCGCCTTCTCTCCGGTAAAACTCCAAGCCGCAGGATACGCGCCCTTGCGCCGGATTTTGGCCCAAACCATGCGCCACGCCGGGGTTATCAGGATTGACCATGTTTTGGGATTGAACCGCAGTTTTTGGATCCCGGATGATGGCAGCCCGGGGGCCTATATCCGGCAGCCGCTGGAATCTCTTGTTGCGATCATAAAAATCGAGGCTTATCGATCACAAACCGTGGTTATTGGGGAAGACCTGGGGCTGGTTCCCGAAGGGTTTCGCGAGACCATGCGGTCACATGGCTTTTACGGTTATTCGGTGCTGCAATACGAAAAAGAACATGACGGCCGGTTTAAAAACCCAAAACACGGGCCGGCGCAAGTTGTTGCCTGCTTTGGCACCCATGATACACCCACAATCCGCGGCTTTGAAACCGCGCATGATATTGACTGGTGGGAAAAGCTAGGGTCATTGGACGGCGCCACTGCTGCGCATTTGCGCGTTGAGCGCAATCGTGACGTTGCGGCACTCAAGGCTCTATCGGATGTGGCGGGCGAAGACACCGTTCAGGCGGTTCATGAAGCATTGGCGGCAGGCGCTGCCGAAATGATCTGCCTCCAGCTTGACGACATTTTGGAACAGGTTGAGGCACAAAACCTGCCCGGAACCATAGATCAGCATCCCAATTGGCGGCGCCGGCACAGCGTCAATGTTGATCAATTATCAGATGACAAAGGAATGCTGCACGCTGCCCGACTTATGAAAGCGCACGGCCGTTCTTTTGATTCAAAAACAGAAAGTGAATCCTCAAATGATCTTTGAAACAGTGACCACCCACCCGATTGAAAACCAAAAGCCGGGCACCTCCGGCCTGCGAAAGAAAACCCGCGTTTTTATGCAGCCCGGGTATTTGGAAAATTTTGTTCAAGCCACTTTAAACGCTATTGGCGGCGCTGAAGGCAAAAGATTTGTGGTGGGCGGCGACGGTCGGTTTTTTAATGCTGAGGCCATTCAGACCATAATTAAAATGGCCGCAGCCAACGGCGCTATAGAGGTGATTGTCGGGCAAAATGGGCTGTTGTCTACACCTGCGGCATCTCATCTCATCCGGTTAAACAAAACCGATGGCGGGTTTATCTTGTCAGCCAGCCATAACCCCGGCGGCATTGATGAAGATTTCGGGATAAAATTTAACGCGGAAAATGGCGGGCCCGCGCCGGAAAACCTGACCGAGAAAATGTTTGCCGAAACCACAATGATTTCCGCTTATAAAACGGCCAAGGCTCCCGATGTGGATCTATCAAAACTCGGCGTTACCCAGTTAAGCGGCATGACAATTCGAGTGATCGACCCTGTGGAAGACTATGCGGCACTGATGGAAACGCTGTTTGATTTTGACTCCCTTAAGGCCATGTTCGAAAGTGGCTTCACGATGTGCTTTGATGCCATGCACGCTGTTACCGGCCCCTACGCCAAAGAGATTCTTGAAGGCCGATTGGGTGCCGCATCCGGCACTGTTATAAATGCGGTGCCGCTGCCGGATTTTGGCGGTGGCCACCCCGACCCGAACCCGACATGGGCCAAGCCGCTGATAGAGCTGATGATGTCTGGCGCGGCACCCGATTTTGGCGCGGCATCCGATGGCGATGGCGACCGCAATATGATTGTCGGGCGCGGTGTCTATGTTACCCCGTCAGACAGCTTGGCGATTTTGGCGGCAAACGCGCATTTGGCGCCGGCTTATACGCGCGGTTTGGCCGGAATTGCCAGATCAATGCCCACAAGTGCCGCCAGTGATCGGGTTGCCCAAAAGCTCGGGATCGAAACCTACGAGACCCCAACGGGCTGGAAGTTTTTCGGCAATCTGCTCGATGCTGGAAGGGTTACGATTTGCGGCGAGGAAAGCGCTGGCACCGGCTCTGACCACGTGCGGGAAAAGGACGGGCTGTGGGCCGTGTTGCTATGGCTAAATATATTGGCCAGTCGCAAGATTTCAGTATCCGATGTGCTCGATGATCATTGGGCGCAGTATGGGCGCGACTATTATTCCCGTCTCGATTATGAAGCCGTCCCGTCAGACCAAGCCAAGGCGCTGATATCCGCTGTTACAGCCGGTCTAGAATCCTTGCCGGGGCAGCGCTTTGGGCCGCTCACTGTTTCCGCAGCAGATTCCTTTTCTTACACCGATCCGGTTGATGGTTCTGTTAGCGTAAATCAGGGCCTGCGCATTTGGTTTGACAACGGTGCACGGGCCGTTTTTCGGCTATCCGGCACCGGCACAGAAGGCGCAACCATCCGGCTCTATCTCGAGCAGTTTTGTGACGTTGGGTCTGATTTTACCGCTGAAGCAGCGGTGGTGCTACAGCCAGCCAAAGAGGCGGTTATGGAACTTGCAGATTTTCAGACAAGAATCGGGCGCATCATCCCGGATGTTGTGACCTGATAGGAATTGGTTCGTTGCCTCGTTTTGCGGTCAATCCCGTGCCGTGCGCTCTCTTTTACATGGGCTCCAAAATGCGTTCGGTTTACTGGCTCGCTAGCCCGAAACCCCATTTCCTTGAATGGCGGTTTAATATGTGGCACGCTCCGGGAAATGGTTGCAACTAAGGCGCAGCCGGTTTTTTGGGGAATTGCATGAAAGCAATTGTATATGACACCTATGGCGGGCCAGAGCAGCTTCGGCTGGCTGATATTGAGCTGCCCGAGCCGGACAAAGGCCAAATCCGGGTCAAGGTGCTTGCCTGCGCTGTAAATCTGTCTGATTGGGAGTATCTCGTTGGCTCCCCTTTTTATGCCCGTATGGTGGCGGGCATTCGGCGGCCAAAGCAGCGGGTGCTCGGCTCGGATATCGTCGGCAAGGTCGACAAGCTCGGCCCGGGCGTGACCGGTTTTTCTGTTGGCGACAGAATCATGGGCGATGTCGTTATGTCTCGGGGCGGGTTTGCCGAATATGCCTGCGTGCCTGCGGCGGAGATGGTCAAGGTTCCTGAAAGCCTGACGGATGAAATTGCGGCGTGCTTGCCACAGGCTGGCGGAATCGCCTGTGATGGCACCAAAAGCCTTAAGGAAGGTGAGACGTTTTTGATCAACGGTGCTGGTGGTGGCTCCGGCACAATGGCATTGCAGTTGGCCAAGGCCGCGGGCGCTGTTGTGACCACCGTTGATAATGCCGAAAAGCTTGAATGGCTTCGGGCGCTGGGGGCAGACGAGACCATTGACTACCGCGCCCGTGATTTCGCGGCGAGCGGACGACGCTGGGATTATATTCTGGATATGGTGGCAACGCGCGGGCCGGGCCGGATTGCGAAATCGCTAAACAAAGCGGGTATCTATAGAGCCGTTGGTGGGCGTGTGCCGGTTTTGCTTTCACTTGTATTTGGCGGATTTTTCTTCCGGCTCACCGGAAAATCGATTGGCATGTTGATCGTTCCGTCCGGGCGTGAACTGACAGAACAGGTCGCACTGGCGGCGGTCAACGGAGATATTGCACCTCATCTCGAGGCAGTGTTGCCGCTTTCATCGGTGCCAGAAGCATTGCGCCGAACAGGGCAAGGCGAAGTGAAAGGAAAGCTCGTGATCAAGCCCTAGGGCGCTTGCCCTAAGTCGGGCGAAAAATCAGTTTCTACCACATTATTACACTTGGCACCATTCTTTTAATTTGACTACCAAATTAAAAGAATGCACTAATTGGTTTTCAACTGTGGAGGTGAAAATGTTTCTTGGGCTTGATCTCGGCACATCAGGGTTACGTGCGTTGCTTGTTGGGCAAGATGGCGAGATTATTGCGTCTGCCGAAGCAGGTTATCCGATAGCCCATCCCCATCCCGGATGGAGCGAGCAGAATCCGGCTGACTGGGTATCGGCGTGCACCTCAACAATCAAAGACCTCAACGCGCATTTTAAAGACGAAATGTCCAAGCTGAAGGCGATTGGCGTTTCGGGCCAGATGCATGGCGCTACATTGCTCGATTCCGGCGGGGCTGTATTGCGCCCGTGCATTTTGTGGAATGATACGCGAAGCCATAAAGAAGCCAAGGCGCTGGATGGCGCCGAGGGTGTCAGAGCGCTTTCCGGTAATATCGTATTTCCGGGGTTTACTGCGCCCAAGCTGGTCTGGGTCGCCCGCAACGAGCCGGAAATATTTGCCAAAACGGCCAAAGTTCTTTTGCCAAAAGACTATCTGAATTATTGGCTCACCGGCCAGTATTTTTCGGACATGTCTGACAGTGCAGGCACAGCTTGGCTCGATGTTGGCGCGCGTGAATGGTCCGACAAACTGTTGGCGCAATCAGGCATGAAGCGCAGCCAGATGCCAGCGCTTTTTGAGGGCTGCGAGGCCGGTGGCACTCTTCGCACCGAATTGGCGGCAGAATGGGGCGTTTCGCCAGAAACGATTGTCGTTGCCGGTGGTGGAGATAATGCTGTCGCCGCATGTGGGATGGGGGCGCTTGATGAGGGTGATGCCTTTGTTTCCCTTGGCACTTCAGGCGTGCTGCTGACCGCCAAAAGCGCCTACACACCGATGCCGGAAACAGCTGTCCATACTTTTTGCCATGCGATCCCCGGGCGCTGGTATCAGATGGGCGTTACCTTGGCCGCGACCGACAGCCTGAACTGGCTATCGCGCAATCTCGGAGCAGCGCCAGAGGCTTTATCGGCGAATCTTGGCGAGAGGCTTTCGGGGCCGGGCCAAGTGCAATTTTTGCCGTATCTTTCGGGCGAGCGCACGCCGCACAATGACAGCAGCATTCGCGGCGCCTTCCTGAATATTGACATTGGTGACGGCCAAAACCAGCTGACGCAAGCGGTGATGGAAGGCGTGGCCTTTTCATTGCGCGACAGCTATGAAGCGCTCAAATCCACCGGAACCAAGCTCAGCCGTGTGACCGCCATTGGCGGTGGCTCAAAATCCCGATATTGGGTGGAACTACTGGCGACCATTTTGAACATGCCGGTGGATATCCCCGAAAAAGGTGATTTTGGTGCGGCACTCGGGGCGGCCCGCCTTGCTATTGTTGGCGCTACCGGGGCAGAGCCGCAATCGGTAATGACCAAACCAGCCATCGAAACAACCCTTTCGCCACGCTCGGACCTTTTGGACGAGTATGAAGCCGCCTATCAAGCGTGGCACAAAATTTATCCAGCTATAAAGGCACTAAAATGACCAATTTTTTTAACGGCATTCCCAAGATCGCGTTTGAGGGGGCTGAAAGCACCAATCCGATGGCGTTTCACCACTACGACCCAGATGAAATCGTGCTTGGAAAGCGCATGGAGGAGCACCTGCGCTTTGCGGTTGCCTATTGGCACAGTTTTGCTTGGGAAGGCGGCGACCCGTTTGGCGGCCAAACCTTTGAGCGGCCGTGGTATCCTCAAGACAACATGGAGCGGGCAAAACTAAAGGCTGATACAGCTTTTGAGATGTTTGAGATCCTTGGCGCCCCGTATTTTTGCTTTCATGATCTGGATGTCCGCCCCGAAACCGGCAGCTTTGCCGGCAATCGGGACACGCTCAACGAAATCACCGATTATTTCGGCGAAAAAATGGCAAGCGGCGGGCCAAAGCTTCTTTGGGGCACGGCCAATATGTTTACCCACCGGCGCTGGATGTCGGGCGCTTCTACCAACCCAGACCCCGATGTATTTGCTTTTGCTGCCGCAACCGTAAAAAGCTGCATGGATGCCACCCATAAGCTGGGCGGCGAGAACTATGTGCTATGGGGCGGGCGCGAAGGCTATGAAACCCTGCTCAACACCGACTTGACCAGCGAGCTTGACCACATGGGCCGGTTTTTGAACATGGTTGTGGAATATAAGCACAAGATCGGCTTCAAGGGCGCTATTCTGGTAGAGCCCAAGCCGCAAGAACCCTCGAAACACCAATATGATTATGATGTCGCGACCTGCTACGGATTTTTGAAAAAATACGGGCTGGAAAATGACGTTAAACTGAATATCGAACAAGGCCATGCTATTTTGGCCGGCCACTCATTTGAGCACGAGATCGCTACCGCAGCGAGCCTTGGTGTGCTTGGCTCGATTGACATGAACCGCAATGATTATCAATCGGGCTGGGATACAGACCAGTTCCCGAACAGCACGCCTGAAGTCGCGCTTGCCTATTACCACATCCTGAAGGATGGCGGGTTCAGCAGCGGTGGCACCAATTTTGACGCGAAGATAAGGCGCCAGTCTCTGGATGCCGAAGATTTGGTCGCCGCCCATATCGGCGGTATGGATATTTGCGCGCGCGGTTTCAAAGCGGCTGCCGCAATGCTGGATGACGGCGGGCTGGAAGACGCGCTGAAAACACGCTATGCAGGGTGGAACGCGCCAGAATCCCGCGCCATGCTTGAGAGTGATTTTGACAGCATCACGCAGCGCGTGCTTGAGCAAAGTATTGCCCCCGAGCCACATTCGGGCCGTCAGGAGATATTGGAGAACTACGTGAACCGGTTCGTCTAAATGAACGCTTTTGCCAAACCTTCATCCGCTTTTAGACGCACACCAGCGCTTCGCGGGCGACGGCCTGCCCTGTTTTGGTGTGACAAGTGTTTCTCTCAAAAACAGATTATAAATTTCAACGGGAGCACCGCATGAAACACGCCTTAGTGCTCTTCCTTGTGGTTTCCAACCCGCTTTTTGCTGGCCCCTTGCCAGAGGCCGATGCCGTGTTTCCCGAGGCGGATATGGCCAAAATCTCCCTTGGCCAACTGCTATTCTATGATCCTGTTCTAAGCGGCAACAGGAATGTTGCCTGTGCAACCTGCCACACGCCCCGTTTTGGAACGTCGGACGGTGTTTCTCTGGGGCTGGGGGATGGCGCGACGGGGCTGGGGCCAAAACGGGTGCCTGACCCCGACAACATGCCCGAAAAACGTGTTCCGCGTAATTCACCCGCGCTCTTTAACCTTGGTGCAGCCGAATTCACCTCGCTTTTCCATGACGGCCGGTTGGAAGCCGACGCAAGCCGCCCCTCCGGAATTCGCTCGCCACTGGGCGAGGATATGGCGGAGGGATTTGAATCAGTGCTTTCGGCGCAGGCGATGTTTCCGGTGCTGTCAGGTGATGAAATGGCGGGCCATTACTCCGAAAACGATATTTCGCGCGCGGTGCGGCTCGGATTTTTTACCGGCGCGGACGGCGCTTGGGATATCATCTCAAAACGGGTAGAGGCGCTGCCGGAATATCGGCTTGCGTTTGACACGGTTATCGGCACGCGGGCCATTCATTTTACCGATATCGCCAACGCAATTGCCGCCTTTGTCGCCTTTGAATGGCGGGCAGACAATAGCCCGTTTGACGCATATTTGCGCGAGGGCACGCCAATGCCTGCCGCTGCAGAGGAAGGCATGGCGCTATTTTACGGCAAGGCCGGATGTGACAGTTGCCACGCCGGCCAATTTCAAACAGACCAACAGTTTTATGCCATTGCAATGCCGCAGATCGGGCCGGGTAAAGCCGCCTCATTTGAAAGCTATAACCGGGACACGGGGCGCATGCGGGTTACCGGCGATATGCAAGATGCCTACGCGTTTCGGACGCCCTCGCTGCGCAATAGCACCCTTACCGCGCCCTACGGACACAGCGGCGCTTACGGCACGCTAGAGGCTGTTATCCGGCATCATCTCGATCCGGTCGCGTCTTTGCTGGCTTATGACCCCGCCGGCGCGATATTTCCGGAATTCAGCAATGAGTCTGATTTCGACGTTCTAAATGACGCGGTTGAATTGGCGGCGATTGCCAATGCAAACAGCCTTGAGCCGATAGACTTGAGCGATTCTGAAGTTGAGGCGCTGCTGGCATTCTTGCAGGCGCTCACCGACAAAAGCTTTGAAACCGATCGGCTGGGCATTCCTGAGCGGGTGCCAAGCGGCCTGCCTGTGCCTTAATTCTCGATCATGTCAAATTCAGAACCGCTTCGCTGCAAAATAAGCGTCGAATTTGCTGAAAAGGATGCCCATTGGCTTGTTTTCCCATCTGGCCAAATTATGCGAATTTCGCCGCTTTCCGCTGCGCCCAAGCCAAAATGCTGTGGGCCTAGCGCACCACCGGCATGGCCCCCGCCAATTGTTATTTCCCGCGCCATTGTGCGGCCCTCAATCCTAAGCTCGATCCACGCACCAATCGCGTTTAGGTTGGGTGCAGGCTGGCGCGCATCAACGCTCAGCCATTGCCCTGAAACAGGGGTGGTGTTTTGGTAAATCTCGATAGGCGCGCGCCGGTTGACAACCGCGAGGTCCAGCAGCCCATCAAGGTTAAAATCTACCAGCGCGGCGCCTCGGCTGCGCGCGAGCGTGGCAATTCCGGCCTCCAGGCCCTGCTCTAGAAATGTTCCGTCGGCGCTTTGCACCAGCAAGTTGTTGGGATCTTCCATCGCGCTGCCGGGCATTTGGTCAACATTCCCCTTGGCGATAAATATATCATCCAGCCCGTCGTTCTGGACATCGCCAAAGCTAACCTGCCAGCCGGTTGAGGGGCGGCCGTCACCGCCGGTGTAGGGCCGCTGTGCCGTGGTGCCCATTTCGTAGGTTGCATCGCGATAACGTGGAGAATTAGCCGACTCCAAAACCTGCAATTTCTGATCTGCCATCGATGTCAGATAAACATCCGGCAAGCCATCGCCACTCAAATCGCGGCTGGCAATTCCCATGCCCCAAATCTGATACGGCTGCCAGCCTTCTTCTTTGGTGAAGAGCCGCGGGAGGGGCTCCATTGCCCACATCTGCTCTTGCCCGCCTTTCACGTAGTAGTGCCTGTCATTGCTGATACGCAGGTCGGCACGGCCATTGCGGCCCCAGTCTGAAAACAGCATCGAAAGCGGGCAAAAACCGGGGGTGAGCGATTGCGCCGCCCCATACCGGGTCGAGGCCGGGCGATAAAGCTCGTTTTGGTCGCAGGCTCCAAAAGGGCCATCGGGAGCACTTCGGTCCACATAATTGCCAAATGCCAAAGTGGGCAATTCGGACCCGGCCTCCCATGTCGCGGAAAACGCCGTGGTCCAGCGGTCGTTGGGTTCGATCACGATATCGGTCGAGGTCGCAAACCCACAGGCACCATCGCCTTTGAGGATGAGATTGGGGCCCACACGCAGGATGACCAGATCAACCGCACCGTCGCTGTCAATATCAATAGGATAAGCCCCGGTCACACCGGTAATCGCCAGCGAATCCGGTGTTTGCTCTTCGAACCGGACGCTACCACCACGTGTCGAGCGGTTTTTAAGAAGAATCGCTGGCGCACTGCCACCGGCGGCAAACAATTCGGGCAAGCTGTCGCCGTCACAATCAAAGCTCGCGATCCCGCCGCCCACAAAATGCTCCCATCCGCCCTGATAAATATGGGCGGGGGCAGCAACGGGTTCAAACACCGGATTTTGCGCAAAGCCTGCCACTGGCCAGAGAAACAGCATCAAACTCGTAATTCTTCCCGGCATTTTTTCTATATTTCTTTCAAAGATTGCGTGGCGATCATTTCAAGCGCAAATACGGCAGCACCCCGTGCCCAAAGCGCATCTCCGGTAGGGTGAACAACAAATTGTGGCGCGGTATTGTCGATTCGAACAATCGAGCTTTTGACGGAATTGATCATATCATCCGAGTAAATAAGGCCTTCCTGCATCTGGTTGCCAATAAGAATGATCAATTGCGGGTCAAAAATATTGACCAGATTGGCGAGGCCCATGGCAAACATCCGGCGGGCCTTTGAAACAATAGACTGCGCGATCGGCTCCATTTCTTGCGCCGCTGTAAACAAGGACAGGACCTGCTGTTCCTGCGTATCTCCGGCGATCAGCGTTCCGGCCACAGAAGCTTCCTGAACAAGCGCATAGTCCGAAATATAGGCCTCCAGACAGCCCCGCTGGCCGCAGCGGCAAAGTGCGCCTTCGAGTTGCACCTTTGTGTGTCCAAACTCCGCGCCAAAACCGCGGGCACCGCGATACACGCGGCCATCCATGACAATGCCGATCCCGACCCCGCTCTCAATGGTAACGACGAGAAAATTCGGCACGTCAACGCCGTGCCAGAAATAGCGCTCGGCCATTGCCGCAAGGTTGGCATCATTGTCCAGAAAAACCGGTATCCCCAAACGCGCCCTTAGAACCTCGCCGAAATCGATATTGCGTTGCTCCAGCGATGGCGACCAATGGACAAAGCCGCTATCGGCATCGACGAATCCGGCAATGCCCACGCCCACAGCGGAAAGATCGGATAATCTGTATCCATTTTCAAAGCACAATGCCTCGATGGATTTTCCGATCTTTCGCGCGAGTTTTCGCGTGGTCGAAACTGATTCCTTAAGATTTTTGCGAGATTTGCACAGAGGCTTGCCCTCAAAATCCGACAAAACAACAGATATCGATGAATTGGCGACCTTTACGCCGGCCACGATGTGAGCCTCGCCGCGCAGCTTGAGATCAACGCGCGGACGCCCGCGACGGCTTTCGCCTTCTTCCGGATCCCGCGCAATTTCCTCAATAAGCCCCGCCGCCAGAAATTTTGCGGTTATCGTGGTAACCGTAGCTTGGCTGATATTACATTCGTTTGCGATATCAATGCGTGCAACACGACCAGACTTTCGAATGAAATCCAAAATGGTTTGCTTGCCACGTTCATTTTGCTCTTTGGCCATTCCCTCTCCCGCGGGTATTTTTTTATGGTCGTTTTTCGAGACTGTATTGTCAGGTAGTGCGCTTGAAAGCAAACCGAACATTGAATCCAACAAAATTTGAAAGGACCTTGTTATTTAATTTGACATTAAAATTTAAAAAGCTAAGAGTCAATTAGCCGCATCAAAAACCGAGTTATTGTGGCTCATTCTGATAAATCTGGGAGGATATCATGAAATTATTTGCAGTCGCGACAGCCGCGGCATTCTCATTGGCAATGTCGACAACGGCATTTGCCCAAGGGCTCACCGTCGGCGTGAGCTGGTCCAACTTTCAAGAGGAGCGCTGGAAAACCGACGAAGCTGCGATCGTTTCAGCCCTCGAAGCTGCCGGCGCCACCTATGTTTCCGCTGACGCGCAGTCCTCGTCGGCCAAGCAGCTTTCAGACGTTGAAAGCCTGATTGCACAAGGCGTTGATGCGCTGATCATTCTGGCGCAAGACGCGCAAGCCATCGGACCAGCCGTGCAAGCCGCTGCCGATGAAGGCATTCCGGTTGTTGGCTATGACCGGCTGATCGAAGATTCGCGTGCGTTCTATCTGACTTTTGACAATGTCGAAGTTGGCCGTATGCAGGCGCGCGCTGTGTTTGCAGCCCAGCCTACAGGCCGCTACGTGATGATCAAGGGCTCACCAACCGATCCAAACGCAGACTTCCTGCGCGGTGGCCAGCAAGAGATCTTGCAAGCTGCGATTGACGCAGGTGACATCACTATCGTTGCCGAAGCCTATACAGATGGCTGGCTTCCAGCCAACGCCCAGCGCAACATGGAACAAATCCTGACCGCGCAAGACAATGGCGTAGACGCCGTTGTGGCTTCAAATGACGGCACCGCAGGCGGTGTTGTTGCTGCGCTTACCGGCCAAGGCATGGAAGGCCTTCCGGTATCTGGTCAAGATGGTGACCACGCTGCATTGAACCGTGTTGCAAATGGCACCCAAACCGTATCCGTCTGGAAAGACGCGCGTGCGCTGGGACGTGCAGCCGGTGAAATTGCGGTTGCACTTGCCGGCGGCGCTGCCATGGCCGATGTTGAAAACGCTGCCGCGTGGACATCACCAGCCGGCACCGACATGACCGCCGTATTCTTGGCCCCTGTTCCGGTTACTGCTGACAACCTTTCGGTTGTTGTAGATGCCGGCTGGATCACCCAAGAAGCCCTTTGCCAAGGTGTTTCGGGCGGACCTGCTCCTTGTAACTAAACCAGTTTGCGGCCGCCCGGCATACGGCTGGGCGGCTTCACACCATCCAAGTAGGAATTCGAAATGTCCGACGCCCCATCTGCGCCCGATTCGAACAAGCCCCGCCGAAACTTCTTTCAAATTCTCGAGTTTGATACCCGCCTTCTAGGCATGGTGGGCGCGTTTATCGGCTTGTGTCTGGTCTTTGATTTTATGACCGACGGACGTTTTTTAACGCCCCGAAATGTTTTTAACCTCACAATCCAAACGGTTTCGGTAGCAATAATGGCGACCGGTATGGTGTTTGTCATTGTGACCCGCAATATTGACCTTTCTGTCGGGGCTTTGCTGGCGACCAGCTCGGCTATAATGGCAATGACCCAAACCGACATACTGCCGAATTATTTTGAATTTGGGTTGGAGCATCCGTTAACCCCGTGGATCGCCATTGCGGTAGGCTTATTATCCGGAGCGCTGATTGGTGCCTTTAACGGATGGCTGATCGGATATTTAACGGTCCCTGCATTTATCGTGACGCTCGGTGGATTTCTGGTTTGGCGTAACGTAGCGTGGTATCTGACCGACGGGCAAACCATTGGCCCGCTTGACAGCACGTTTTTGAAATTCGGCGGGATCAACGGCACGTTGGGGACAACCTGGTCTTGGGCGCTCGGAATTTTAACAGTCCTCGTGGTCATTTTTATGCAGTTTTCTTCGCGTAGAAACAAAATCAGCCACAATTTTCCGGTCAAACCAATGTGGGCTGAAGGTCTGCTCGGCTTTGGTGCAGCAGCGGTAATTTTGGGATTTATCGGCACTTTAAATGCCTACCAAATTCCGTATCGGCGCTTGGAGCGCATGTTTGCAGCGCGCGGAGAAGTTATGCCTGAAGGATTTACCGCCGGTTACGGGCTGCCCATATCGGTGTTTGTTTTGATCGCTGTGGCGATAGGCATGACCATAATTGCAAAGAAAACCCGATTTGGGCGCTACATTTTTGCCACCGGAGGCAACCCCGATGCGGCAGCGCTTTCCGGCATCAATACGCGAATGCTGACAGTCAAGGTATTTGCTCTGATGGGCTTTTTGGCTGGGCTTTCGGCGGTGGTCGCATCAGCGCGGCTGACCAACCACTCAAATGATATCGGCACACTTGACGAGCTTCGGGTCATTGCTGCAGCGGTCATTGGCGGCACGGCATTGGCCGGTGGGCTTGGCACCATTGTCGGGGCCATTCTCGGCGCTTTGATTATGCAATCGCTACAATCGGGCATGGCTATGGTTGGCGTTGATGCCCCCTTGCAGAACATCGTAGTCGGAGGTGTGTTGGTGATTGCCGTGCTTCTCGATATTCAATACAGAAAAAGATCGGGAGATGCCTGATGACAACACCTCTTGTTGAAATGCGCGACATGCAATTGTCGTTTGGTGGTATCAAGGCTGTTGACCACGTAAATGTTGATCTGGTTCCGGGCGAAGTTGTCGGCATCTTGGGGCATAACGGTGCGGGCAAATCCTGCCTGATGAAAATGCTTTCCGGTGCTTATAAAAGCGACGGCGGCGAAATTTATGTAAACGGCGAGCTTGCCTCGATAAAAAACCCGCGCGATGCACGCACCTATAATATCGAGACCATTTACCAGACATTGGCGCTGGCCGATAATCTGGATGCAGCCTCGAACCTGTTTTTGGGTCGGGAATTGCTCACAAAAGTTGGCCTGGTTGATGATGCACGCATGGAAGGCGAAACCCGCAAAATTATGGCGCGGCTGAACCCGAATTTCGAGCGGTTCTCGTCGCCTGTTTCAGCGCTATCCGGCGGACAACGCCAATCGGTTGCTATCGCCCGCGCTGTGTATTTTGACGCTAAAATTCTGATCATGGACGAGCCCACCGCAGCCCTCGGGGTTCAAGAAACCCAAATGGTTGCTGACCTGATTGACGAGTTGAAAAAGCAGGGTATCGGCATCTTTCTGATCGATCACGATATTCATCAGGTCAAACAGCTGTGTGACCGCGCGAGTGTGATGAAAAATGGCAAACTTGTCGGGACTGTCAACGTTAATGAAGTGTCAGAGGATGATCTTTTGAGTATGATCATTTTGGGCAAAAATCCTAACGACCAGTAAGGCACCGAATTGCTCCACCAATTTCATCGAAGTGGGGGCTGATGCCCCGCTTCGGCCTCTGTCAGCGTCCACTTAGTGATTGTAATCGTTAGCAATCGGATGTCTAATGTGCATGAAACTCAAAGCTTGCGGGTCAACTTCTGATCAGCTCACAAGGGGGATCGATGGACAAACTTTCCGGCCAAGCAGCCGTCGCCGGTCAGGCGGCAGCGCCACAGTCTGCGATCATTTCGATTTGCGCCACTTTTGATAATGACAAACATCGGATGCTGGATATTCTTCGGGCAATTCAAGACCAATTCCTCCAAATTTCGCCGGAAACCATGGAAATTGTCGCGGCGCAGACCGGGCTTTCGCGCGTGCAGGTCGAAGGGGTAGCCAGCTTTTATTCTTTCTTTTCGCTGGCACCCAAAGGCAGGCTCACCATCCGGCTGTGTGACGACATTATCGACCGCTTTTCCGGCCTTGCGGAAATTGCCGCAATCTTTGAAACGGCGCTGGGGATCAAACCCGGTGAGACCTCGGCTGACGGGGCGTTTTCGATGGAATACACGCCCTGTATCGGCATGTGTGACCAAGCACCGGCGGCGATGATCAACGATGTTGTCGTCACCAACCTGACGGTGGACCGTGCCCGCGAGATTGCCGATGCGCTGAAAGCCGGGCAGCAGCCGCAAGATATTGCCGCACCGGGTTTTGCGGGGCTATCGCCCTATGCCCGCGCCACCAGCATGGTAGATAACAACATCCGGCTGGCGGGTGAAGTTTTGCTTGGCCCGGTTCCACAGGATGCGGGGCTTGAGAAGGCACTCAGCGTTGAACCTGCAGAAATTATCGACTCCATCGAGGCCAGCGGATTGCGCGGTTGTGGTGGTGCCGGTTTTACCACCGGTAAAAAATGGCGCTTCGCGGCGGCAGAGCCTGCCGAGCGGCGTTTTGTAATTTGCAATGCCGACGAGGGCGAGCCCGGCACCTTCAAAGACCGGGTTTTGCTGACCGAGCGCCCGCATCTGACGGTTGAGGGCATGACGATCGCCGCCCGCGCCATCGGGGCAAAGGAAGGGTTGATCTATTTGCGCGGCGAATATGTTTACCTGCGTGAGCATCTTGAAAACGTGCTGGCGGAAAGGCGTAGCCAAAAC
>Ga0316205_10002368_pt1 | contig 19879 bp, 14 predicted proteins | sample 3monthpyrite_MG_FD_204941 | JGI IMG/M metagenome (GOLD analysis project Ga0316205, IMG submission 204941) | Microbial mat bacterial communities from mineral coupon in-situ incubated in ocean water Damariscotta River, Maine, United States -... | ecosystem: Environmental > Aquatic > Marine >... | reverse complement strand
CGACATTGAACTGGTGATTTTTGATTGTGACGGGGTGCTGGTGGATAGCGAGGTGATCGGGAATACGATCATGGCTGAAAGCCTGAGTGCTTACGGATTCGGGGTTTCGCTTGAGGAATGTATGGCGATGTTTGTGGGTATGACCATGGCCGGGGTGCGCGAAAAGGCCATGGGCCTTGGGGCTGAATTGCCCGAAGACTGGGTAGCGCAGATTTACCGGCAGATATATGCGCGCCTAAAGCAGGGATGCCCGCTGATAAAAGGGGTTATTGCTGTGCTGGATAGCCTTGACGCCGCAAATATCCCTTATTGTGTCGGCTCGAACGGGAGCATCGAGAAGATGGGGATAACGCTTGGGCAAAACGGGATTTTACCGCGGTTTGGCGGGCGGGTTTACTCGGCGCAGGCGCTGGGCACGGCCAAGCCGGCACCCGAATTATTTTGGCACGCGGCGATGGGCAGGCCGGCCACGCGCTGTGTGGTGGTGGAGGATAGCCTGACCGGGGTGCGCGCTGCCCGCGCGGCGGGGATGCGCTGCTTTGCCTATACCCCGGATGGCGGTGAGGCCGCCATGATTGCGGAAGGTGCCATACCTTTTAGACGAATGGCTGACCTCCCTGCCCTACTCGGTCTCGGGGATTTTCATGTGGCGGGCGCGGGCACCGCGCTCGATCGCGGCACCGTGTAACCGGTCGATATTCAGCTCATACCGGATTTCGGCCATGAATTCGAGCTCACCCTGATGCAAGCGGCCATCGGCTGCCGCGACATCACAGGCCATGGCATAGGCAGTTTCGTAAAGGGGTTCGGGCAGAGCGGTGCGCACAATGCCGAACAGGGCATCCAGACCGTCATCAACCTCGAAAAGGTCAAACACCACCTGCGCCACCTGTTTGATGCGGTCGCTGTCATAATCGGCGAAAATGGGCATATGGTCAACGATACGCGTAATGCTGAGCAGCTCGGAATTGGTGATGTCTTCGTCTGACGCGGATTCGGCGATCATTACGGCGATCAGGGCATCTTGCGGGGAAAACGAAGGGAGCAGGCTTTCGGGCATCGGGTTTACCTTTATATGAGCGATGGGTGTGCTTAGAATATTGACCATTGCAGCGCTGCACAATAGGAAGCGAAGAATAAATTGCCTGCCGATGGGCGGTGGGACTTTAAGGGGACAGCTATGTCTGAACTTCGTGAACTTGCAAAAACCTCCAAAGCCTGGCCTTTTGAGGAGGCCAAAAAGCTGGAGAAGCGGTTTGCGGGCAAGCCTCCGGCCAGCGGCTATGTATTGTTTGAAACCGGCTACGGGCCTTCGGGCCTGCCGCATATCGGCACTTTTGGTGAAGTGGCGCGCACCACCATGATCCGCCGGGCTTTTGAGGCGATATCGGACCTGCCAACCAAACTGATCTGCTTTTCGGATGATTTGGACGGGATGCGCAAAGTGCCGGGGAATGTGCCAAACCCCGAAGCCTTGCAGGAACATTTGCAAAAGCCGCTGAGTGATGTGCCGGACCCGTTTGAAGAATATGACAGTTTTGCCGGGCATAACAATGCGATGCTGCGCCGGTTTTTGGATACGTTTGGCTTTGAGTATGACTTTATTTCCTCGACCGAGTTTTATCGCTCGGGGCGGTTTGACGAGATATTGCTGCGCTGCGTTGAAAAATATGACGAGATAATGGAAGTGATGCTGGCCAGCCTGCGCGAAGAACGCCGCGCGACCTATTCTATTTTTCTGCCGATTTCGCAAAAAACCGGGCGGGTGCTTTATGTGCCGATGAAGGCGGTGGATGCGGCGGCGGGCACCATTACTTTTGATGATGAAGATGGCGAGGAAATAACCACGCGGGTAACCGGTGGGCGGGTAAAGCTGCAATGGAAGCCGGATTTTGGCGCCCGCTGGGCGGCCCTTGGCGTGGATTTCGAGATGTATGGCAAGGACCATTCAACCAACACACCGATTTATGACAAGATTTGCCGGATACTCGGCGCGCCGGCACCGGCGCATTTTATCTATGAAATGTTTTTGGACGAGAATGGGCAGAAGATATCGAAATCTTCGGGCAACGGCATTTCGATTGACCAGTGGATGACCTATGCCAGCGCTGAAAGCCTGAGCTATTTTATGTATCAAAAGCCCAAATCCGCGAAGCGCTTGCATTTTGATGTGATCCCGAAAGCGGTGGATGAATACCACCAGCAGTTGCGCGCCTTTCCCGCGCAGGACCTGAAGGCGCAGATCAATAACCCTGTGTGGCATATTCACCGCGGACAACCGCCGGTGAGCGATATGGTGGTGCCGTTTAGCATGTTGCTGAACCTTGCCTCGGCTTCCAGCGCTGAAAACAAAGCCCAAATGTGGGGATTCATTCGTAATTATGCCCCCGGGGCCAGCCCGAAAACCCACCCCGGGCTGGACAGTGCGGCTGGGCAGGCGGTGCGCTATTTTCATGACTTTGTGAAGCCTTCCAAACAGTATCGGGCGGCGACAGATCAGGAGCGTGCGGCACTGGAAGATTTAGTCGTGCGCCTTGAGGGCTGGGAGGGTGAGGCCGACGCCGAGCAGCTGCAGAGCCTGGTTTTTTCGGTTGGCAAAGAGCACGGGTTTGAGCCGCTGCGAGACTGGTTCAAGGCGATTTACGAGGTTCTGCTCGGGGCATCTCAGGGGCCGCGCTTTGGCGGCTTTATCGCGCTTTACGGCGTTGAAGAAACGGCGGCGCTTATTAAAAAAGCCCTCGACGGGAAACTGGCTTAGCCCGATATCTTATTACCGGCGCTGTGCCGGACGGGGCCCAAAAGCCGACTAAGCTTTGCGAAACCAAAAAACCCCGCCTTTCAGATGAGAAAAGGCGGGTTCCGTGTTGTTTTTTCGGTGCCGATACCCTTCAATGAAGTGTTACGTGATTTTTACTGCGGGCACAGGCGCATGGTATTGACGATTACCTATAAATGGCTGGCGGTCGTTTTGGCCGGTTTGTTGAGCGTGGTATTGGCATTTTTAATTTGGTTCTCATGGAGCCGGACAGATAGCGCGATTGTTTCCTTCACGTTTGATGATGCTTCGAACACCCAATATGATCAGGCATTTCGGATAGCCCAAAGCTATGGCCTGCCGGGCACGCTTTTTGTTCCGACCGAAATGGTGAATATGTCTGAGCGGGGCGAGGGCTATGAATGGACCATGGGTTGGGACAGGATCAGGGAAATAAGTGCGGCGGGTTGGGAGATTGGCTCGCATTCGCGCACCCACACCCGGTTGCGCGATTTGAGCCCTGATCAAGTGAAGGATGAATTGCGCGGCTCCAGACTCGAAATAGAAGCGCAAACCGGCATTGCACCGATGTCGTTTTCTTCGCCATTTGGCAACTTTGATGATGATGTGATCGCACAAGTTATGGATGTCTATGATTTTCATCTATCCTGGAAAGGGCATAGGGGGCGGAACCCCGGGCGGGGATTTGAGCGCCGGTTTATTGGCCGGTTCGAGGTTGAAAACGATATGACGGCAGCGCAGGTTTGTGGTGAAATGGTAAAAGCGGCCGAGGCTGACACTTGGCTGGTTCTTTTGTTTCACGGCATCGTAGAGGGCGAAGCGGAAGAGTATGAAGTTTCGACCGATGTGTTTGAAGAGATTGTTGCCTGTGCCGGGCTGCTACAGGCGCAGGGCCTTATCAGGGTGGAAACCGTGCGGGATGCTGTTGAAATTCTTGACTGGCGCCGCAATCTGCCATTTTGGGGCCGCCAGCGGGGGCGAGACCGGGGTTGAATTTGGATTTCGGGCAGCGGGAGCCGGTTTCGCGCCAAAACCGCACTATCACACTTTGGCGGCGGCACTGATGAAAAACCTGTAATCAAAGGCGGTGTTGCGCGGGATTTCGATGCGGCGCGCGGCCCGTTTACCGATTTCATACAGTTTTAGGCTAATTTTTCAGGCAATCGCAAAAGCACGGCGATCTCTGAATTTATGCAGGTTTAATTATGCGCCGGGAGGCGCATTTTGAGCCGATGAAACCGGGAAGGGTTTATAGATGAACAAGGCAATTACCGATGGTCTAAACTTCATGCCGCCGGCATTTATTGATGGCCTGGCCGATTGGTCAAGCGAAGATGGCACCCCCGGGTCAGCGACCTATGAAGGGGCCGCAAATGCGGCATTGGTGGCCAGCGACCCTGATTTCGGGCCGTGCCTTGAGCTTCAGAAAACCAGCACCTTGCAAAAGCTGCGCTATATGGGGGACACGCCGCTGCTGCCCGGCTGCTATTTGCAGGTGACCATCCGCTTCAAGGTGTTGAGCGGGTTGTTTCCCTCGTTTCGCGTGGGGGCCTGGGCCGGTGGTCCCGGTGGTGCGCAGGTAAACGGGCTGGACGAAACCGGCCCGGAACTATTGCCCGATACTTATGGCCGGATATACTCGGTTTCGGCGATTGTCGGCACCGGGGACCGAACCGGCGTGGATCTGGTTTGGGGGACCGAGCCTGTGTTTGGCCATTTTGGCCTGGATATGACCGGTGATGACGGGGCGGTGGTGCGCATTGAATCGGTGGTTATTGAAGACAAGACCGATTATTTTTACCGGAAGCTCATGGGCTGGGTCGATGTGCGGGATTATGGCGCGATTGGCGACGGGATTACCGATGATCGCCTTGCCTTTTTGGCTGCCGATGCCGATGCGCAGGGCCGCGAGGTCGTGGTTTCCGAGGGCACCTATTATATTGGCACCTCCATCACGATCAATTCGCCGATCCGTTTTGAGGGGCGGTTGATCATGCCCGAGTCAGCGCGCCTGCAAATTACCTCGAATTTCGAATATAAAACCTATGAGGCCGCCTTTGGCAACGAGCGTGAGGCGCTTACCCGCGCCTTGGCCGCCCTGTTTAACTTTACCGACCATGATTCTCTTGATCTTGGCGGGCGGCGGATTCAGCTTGACGAGCCGATTGATGTGCATGCTGCTGTCGGCAACAAAGACAATTTTGGCAACCGCAGGGTTATCCGGAATGGCCAGCTTGAAGCGACGGCATCGGCCGGGTGGAATACGACGACGGTGACCTCGAGCGCCAGCTATACGACCAGCAGCCCAAAGACCCTTTCCAATGTTGTGAATGTAGCCAGCATTCCTGTTGGCTCGCTGGTGACCGGCACCGGGGTTGGCCGTGAGGTATATGTGGCCAGCAAAGACGATGGTGCCGGCACGATCACGCTGTCACAGGAGCTGGTGAACCCGCCGTCAAACCAGACCTATACATTTGAGCGCTTCAAGTATCTGCTCGATTTTTCGGGCTTTAACGGGGTTTCGCGCTTTCAGATTTCGAATATCGAATTTGCGTGTCTTGGCTATTGCTCGGCGGTGATGCTGCCTTATACCGGCTTTGAATGGCATATTTTTGATTGCTGGTTTTTGAAGCCGAAAGACCGCGGGCTCTCTTCGTTTAACCGCGGGTGCTATGGTATTTCGCTGGATAACAACGAATGGTATTCTTCGGAATATGACGAATTGGCGCAAAACCGGACCAGCATTGCCTTCAACACCAATTTCAATGATATCAAGGTGCGCGACAACCAGTCAGTGCGATTCAAGCATTTTGGAGTGATTGCGGGTGGCGGGCATATTATTGCCGGGAACCATGTGTGGCAGGGGGATAGCGCGCCGGCAGGCGACCGAACCGCCGGATTTTTATTTACCTCGCGCAATTGCAACAGCGTGATTACCGGCAACTATATCGACAATTGCTTTATTGATATCGCCAACGAGCACGCCAATTATACCAATGTTGGCGCTGGCACTGTGCCTTTTGGCGCGCTGTCCATCAATGGCAATATTTTTGTGGTTTCCGACACGGTGCCGTGGTTTACCTTTATCCGGCTTTCGCCTTATGGATCCGGGCATCATATTGATGGCATTTCGGTGGTTGGCAATACGTTCAAGGATATCGGGTCGGGCACGATTGACCGCGTGGAAAGCATTGTGACATCCAATGGCAGCTTCAACCATTCATTGACCAAAAATATCGTGTTTTGGGGGAACGGGTTTGAAGATGTGGTCAACCGGACGGAAAATCCGGCGAATGTGGAGGTTTCGCAAGTGTCGGCCGCCACCACCTGGAGCTATTCGCATGCGGCGAAGGTGCCCTTTGGCGGACAGGTGCGCGGGGTGGCCGGCTGGGCCGCGATCGGGCCGGTTCAAAACGCTGGAAATGTCACCCAATTTGACACGCCATACTTCAGCGTTGCCCAGGGAAGCGCGGGAGACAATGTCAGTATTTCTTGGCCTGCGCCATATAAGGGCACGCTGCAACTCAGCCTGCGCAGCGATAGCGCCGCCTAGGAATATCAGCACAAAACGGCACCCCGGGCAAACCGGGGTGCCATTTTACTTGGTTTTGGCGCGGGGTTTGCTACACTGGGGAAAAGAGGAGGCCATAATGCTGACCATTGCCGATACTGCCAATATCCAGACCGTTATCACCACATTTGAAGTGACCCCGGCGACCTGCGAAGACCTTTTTGAAGAATTAAGCGCTGCTTGCCGCGCGGTTATTTCAAAACAGCCCGGCTATATTGCGTCGGCCCTTCACATCAATGACGCCAGAACCCGCATTGCAAACTATTCGCAATGGCAAAAGCGCGAGGACTTTCAGGCGATGTTGCGCAGACCGGAAATGCAGGAGCGCAACCGCCGCATACAAGAACTTTGCAAACATTTTGCGCCTGTTATGTATGACGTTTCGGCTTGCTTTTCATCGGCTATTACCCCTGCATGATAGTGCGGATGACAAAATAGATTATCGCGGCAAGCACCCCGGCTGCGGGCACCGTGATGATCCAGGCAGCGGCGATTTTGAGCGCCATGGAGCGTTTGACCAACTCCTTTTTATACGCTTTGCGCAGGCGCTTGCGATCAGATTTCACCAAGCTCCGGCTTTTTTTCATCTCTTTGAGTATTGCCCCGCGGTCTTTGATATCCGCCGCCTCGAACCGGTCCAGAAATGCGTTGGCCACTTCGGGCGATTCGCCTTCGTAATGGTCTTTGATTTCGGCGATCAGCCGGTCTTGGCTCGACTCGAGGTATTCACGCAGGAAACCCACCCCGAAAATGCCGCCGACCGCGATATGGGTAGAGCTGACAGGCAAGCCGAGCTGCGAAGCCAGAATAACCGTTATTGCCGCTGCCAGCGCCACACAAAAGGCGCGCATTTTGTCGAGTTCGGTAATTTCGCCGCCGACCGTGCGGATGAGTTTTGGCCCGTATAGCGCCAGCCCGATGGCAATGCCAAGAGCCCCGATCAGCATTACCCAAAGCGGGATGCCGGCCTTGCTGGCCACACCGCCACTCATAACGGCATCATTGATCGCCGCCAGCGGACCAACCGCATTGGCCACATCATTGGCGCCATGGGCAAAGCTGAGCATGGCGGCGGAAAAGATAAGCGGCAGGGTGAAAAGCTCGCCAATGCTCGCGCGGTCGTTGCTGAGCTTTTTGGCCGCCCTAACCACCAGAGGCCGCACCAAAAAGAACGCGGCGACAGCGATAAGAAGGCCTGCCGACGTAGCCGAGATGAAATTCAGATTCCACAGCTTTTTAAAACCCTTGAGGATGAGGTAGACGGAAAATGCCCATGTCATTACCGCTATTAACAGCGGCACCATGGTTACCGCGGCCGAAATTTTATCGGCCTTGAAAATGATGGTCCGCTTGATCAGATAAAGGAATGATGCCGCGATAACACCCCCCAAAACCGGTGAGATGACCCAGCTTGCCGCGATTTGGGCCATTGTGCCCCAATTGGCAATTTCCCATCCCGCGGCCGCGATACCGGCCCCCAAAACACCGCCCACAATTGAATGGGTGGTAGAGACCGGTGCCCCGATCGCCGTAGCCAGATTGAGCCAGATCGCCGCCGCCAAAAGCGCGGCCATCATCAGCCAGATAAACACATTGGCGTCGGAAATGAGTGCGGGATCGATAATGCCTTTTTTTATGGTGCTGACCACATCGCCGCCAGCCAGCAGTGCGCCGCTAGCCTCGAAAATGGCAGCGATTAAAATGGCACCAAGCATTGTCAGTGCTTTTGAGCCGACCGCGGGCCCGACATTATTGGCCACATCATTGGCGCCGATATTCATGGCCATGTAGCCGCCGATCATCGCCGCAACGATAAGCAGATTGCCGCCCGCGCCCGCATCGACCCGCATAAGCAGTAATAGCATAATCGCAAGAACAAAGCTCGCCGCCAGCCCCAGCCGTAAAATATCTGATCGTCCCATTTGCGCGCTCCGTCCTTTGGATTCGTTTGCGCCTGACGTAACGATTCTGTGAGACAGTTTTGTGACAATTTTGACTGCCAAACCCGGAATTTGCCGCGACCGGCCGCGAATGTGCCATTTATTGGCAAAAGCGATCGTGCCGTTTGGGCGAATATGGCCTAGAGCGCCGCCGGTTTAGGGCCACCGGTTGCCCAGTCGAGCAGTTCAACCGTGTGCACCACCGGCACGCCGGAGCCTGCGCCTATCTGCATCATGCAGCCGATATTGCCTGCCGCAATCACATCGGGTGTCAGCGCCTCAAGGGTGTTTACCTTGCGTTTGCCGAGCTGCTGCGCGATCTCGGGTTGCATCAGGTTATAGGTGCCCGCCGAGCCGCAGCAAAGATGCGGGTCTGCCGGTTCCAGCACGCTATATCCGGCCGTGCGCAGCAGGTTTTTGGGGGCGTCCCTGATTTGCTGGCCATGCTGGAGCGAACAGGCCGCATGATAGGCCACCTTGAGCGGTGTTGGCGGCGTGCCCTGCAAGCCCAGTTCCTCCATCAGCTCCGAAATATCGCGGGTTTTTGCGGAGATGCTGGCCGCGTCTGCGGCGAGGGGGTTATCTCTGAACATGTGGCCATAATCTTTGACCGTGGTGCCGCAGCCCGAAGTATTGATGACCACGGTATCCACCTTTGCCGCCTTCCACGCCCTGATATTGGCGGCGGCCGAGCGGTGGCTGGCATCGGTTTTGCCCATATGGTGGGTTACCGCGCCGCAACAGCCCATGCCTTTGGCGATCACCACTTCACAGCCATGGCGGGTGAGCAGGCGGATGGTGGCTTCGTTGATATCGGTGTTTAGTGCCTTTTGCGCACAACCGGTGAGCAGGGCCACGCGGCGGCGGGTTTTGCCCTTGGCAGGAAAAACCTGCGCCTTATCGGTAAAGCTTGGCGTGGGTAGGTTTGAGGGCGCGAAATCAACCATCGCCTTCAGTTTGGCCGGCAGCGCAAAGCGAAACGGTTTGGCCGCCCATGCGCCAATAATCGCCGCCCGAAAGCGCGCCGGATAGGGCAATATTTGTGAAAGCACCCAGCGTAAGCTGCGGTCAAACAGGGGGCGTTTATAGGTTTTTTCGATATGTTCGCGCGCCAGATCGACCAAATGCATATAGTGCACACCCGAAGGGCAGGTGCTCATGCAGCTTAGGCAGCTTAGGCAGCGGTCGATATGTTTGACGGTTTTTTCATCGGCGGCGCGGTCGTTTTCAAGCATATCCTTGATAAGGTAAATCCGCCCGCGCGGGCTGTCCAGCTCGTCACCCAATATCTGGTAGGTGGGGCAGGTAGCCGTGCAAAAGCCGCAATGCACACAGCTGCGCAAAATTTCATTGGCGCGTTTGATGCCGCTATCCTGTAGCTGCTCGGGGGTGAAATTTGTCTGCATTTAGCCCATCCGCCCCTGGTTGAATATGCCGCGCGGGTCAAACTTCTGCCGCAGGCCGTTGTTGAGGGTGGCAATGACCGGGCTTTCCGGCTGAAAGGCAGTGTGCCCACCGATGATACATGTGGCATGGCCGCCGAGCGCGCTAACCGCTTGGCGTGGCGCGTCCGAGCCATCGCCGCCGCTTAGCCATATGAGCCCGCCGCTCCAATCCAGCACCGGCGCGCTGAATCCGCGCGCCGAAAGGCCAGCCACCAAATCAGCCGCATCGCTTGGCTTCACCGAAAGCCGCCAAACCGCATCAGCCCCCGCCAGCGCTGTGACATTCTTAATGTTGGCCCACGGCCCGGCGCCTTCTATCTTGTCACCACCGATCTTTTCGGCGCGATAGGCCACTGATTCCGTAAAGCCCTCCACCCGCAGCAAGGCGGCCCCATCGGTATAGGCGGCGGCCGAAATATCATAGGGCGAGGCCATGACCTCGCGCAATTTTGCCAGCCCGTCGGCCAGCCCGAGCGCGAAGCAAAGGGTGGCGGTGGCCTCGGGCTTGGGCAGCAGCTTAAATGCCGCTTCGGTGATCACCCCGAGCGTGCCATGCGCACCGGCCATCAGCTTCACCAGATCATAGCCGGTTACGTTTTTCATTACCCGCCCGCCGTTTTTGATGATCTGCCCCTGCCCGTTTACATAGCGTAGGCCGATCAGGCTGTCGCGGCAGGCGCCGGCTTTTAGCCGCCGCGGGCCAGAAGCGTTAACCGCAACCATGCCGCCCACCGTGGCCTTGCCCGCATTGCCAAACAGCGCGGCATGGTCCATCGGCTCAAAGGGCAGCATCTGGTTTTCAGCCTCCAGCACCGCTTCCACCTCGGCCAGCGGCGTGCCGGCTTTCACCACCAGGGTCAGCGCGCCCGGGTCATAAAGCGAAATGCCGGAAAGCCCGCCAACCTCAAGCCGGTCGCCCACCACCGCGTTGCCCAAGCCCTTGCGGGAACCACCGCCAAAAATCTCCAGCGGCCCTTGGGCTGCCGCCACCATATCGGCCAGCTCGGCCTCGCTCCCCGGCTTCATGCCCGCCGCCCTTCCGAGGCGGCAAGCGGAAACACTTTGGCGGGGTTGAGCAGCCATGCAGGGTCAAACACGTCTTTCACATTCATCTGGGCCTCTAGATCAGCGGTGGAAAACTGCGCGGTCATCAGCTCGCGTTTTTCAATACCTACCCCGTGTTCGCCGGTCAGGCAGCCGCCCACTTCAACGCAAAGCTTCAGGATATCGGCGCCCAGCGCCTCGCATTTTTCGAGGTCACCCGGTTTGTTGGCATCATAAAGGATCAGCGGGTGCATATTGCCATCGCCTGCATGAAAAACATTGCCGACATCAAGCCCGTAATCGCCCGACATTTCGGTGATACGGCGCAGCACCAGCGGCAGCTGGCTCACCGGAATGGTGCCATCGAGGCACATATAATCATTGATCTGGCCCATGGCACCGAAAGCGGCCTTGCGGCCTTTCCAGATATTGGCGGATTCCGCCGCGCTCTGGCTTTCACGCAGTTCAACCGGGTTGTGCCGGTTGGCGATTGCAACAATGCGGGCCAGCTGGCTGGCTATTTCGGTTTCCGAGCCTTCGACCTCGATAATCAACAGTGCTTCGACATCGGGGTAACCGGCATGGGTGAAGTTTTCGGCGGCACGAATAACCGGCCTATCCATAAATTCGATCGCCACCGGCAACACCCCGGCGCGGATGATATCAGACACACAGGCCCCCGCCACTTCGTTGCTGTCAAACCCGATCAGCACCGGGCGCGCACCTTCGGGCTTGTGCAATATCCGCAGGGTCGCTTCCGTAACCACGCCAAGCTGCCCTTCGGAGCCACAAATAATGCCGAGCAGATCATAGCCAGCCGCATCCAGATGCGCGCCGCCAATTTCGATAATCTCGCCCGCCATGGTCACCATTTTTACACCCAGAAGGTTGTTGGTGGTCACGCCATATTTCAGGCAATGCGCCCCGCCCGAGTTCATCGCGATATTACCGGCAATGGCGCAGGCAAGCTGGCTCGACGGGTCCGGCGCATAAAAAAAGCCGTTGCTTTCCACCGCGCCGGTCACGCTCAGGTTTGTGCGGCCCGATTGCACGGTGATGCTGCGGTTTTCATAATCGGTTTTTAGCACCGCATTCAGCCGCGCCACGCCCAAAATAATGCTGTCGGCCGTGGGCATCGCGCCACCGGCAAGGCTGGTGCCCGCGCCGCGCGGCACCACCGGCACGCCTTCTGCAGCGCAAATTTTGAGCACGGCGGCCACTTCTTCGGTGCTGGCGGGCAGCACCGCAGCCAGCGGCGGGCAGCGATAGGCGGAAAGCGCATCGCATTCATAAGCCCGGGTCTCAACCGGGTCGGTGATCAGCGCGCCATCGGGCAGCACCCTTGCCAGCCGCGCCAAAATGTCGGCCTTGCGGGTGATGATATCGGCACTCGGCTCGGGCATGTGCATGGCGCGGGTTCCTTTTTTTGTGGCTGCCGGTATTTTGGCAGATCAGCGGGGTGTCTCTCCTTGATAAATACGACCTTATCACGCGATTGGCTAGGCCATTCACTCAAGCAGACGTAAAGCCATACCTTTCCATGCCATGGCTGATAGGCTAAGTTGCCGCGACCCGAGGAAATGATGACCAAATCCCTGCCGATAGAGCCCATTTTACCCGAGCTTTTACGTGCCCTGCGCGCCAAGGGCTGTGCGGTGCTGCAAGCGCCGCCCGGGGCCGGTAAAACCACGCGCGTGCCCGCCTATCTGCTTGAAAACAACTTCTGCCAAGGCCGTATTTTGATGTTGGAACCGCGCCGGGTGGCAGCCCGCGCCGCTGCCGAGCGGCTGGCGGAAGGGTTTGGCGAAAAGGCGGGCAAAACCGTGGGCTACCGGGTGCGCGGTGAAAGCAAGGTCTCGAAAGCGACCCGGATCGAGGTGGTCACCGAGGGGATTCTCACGCGGATGATCCAGTCCGACCCCGAGCTTGCGGGCGTGGATTGCGTGATATTCGACGAGTTTCACGAGCGTTCGCTGCACGCCGATCTCGGGTTGGCGCTGTGCCTTGAGGTGCGCGAGGCCCTGCGGGATGACTTGGCGCTTTTGGTCATGTCGGCCACGCTGGATGCAGGGCCGGTGGCCGCGCTCATTGGCGCGCCGGTGCTCACCGCCGAGGGCCGCAGCTTTGAGGTGGAAACCCGCCACCTGCCCCGCCCGCTTGGCAAAACGCGGTTTGAGCCGGCCATGGCAGCGCTCATCCGGCAGGCGCTGGCCGAAACCAAAGGCGGGCTGCTGGCCTTTTTACCCGGCGCGGGCGAAATCCGGCGGGTGGCGGCGCTGCTGGGGCGCATAGAAGGCGTTGACATCATGCCGCTTTATGGCGCGATGCCCTTTAAGGAGCAGCGCCGGGTGCTGGCACCATTAACAGGGGCGCGCAAGCTGGTGCTGGCCACCTCTATCGCCGAAACCTCGCTGACCATTCCCGATATCCGGGTGGTGGTTGATGGCGGCAAGGCGCGGCGCGCCCGCTTTCATGCCGGTGCCGGTATGCAGCGACTGGTGACCGAGCGGGTAAGCCGCGCCGAAGCCACCCAGCGGCAGGGGCGCGCCGGCCGCGTGGCCCCCGGTGTGGGCTATAAGCTGTGGTCGGCCGGTGAAGAAGGGGCGATGCAGGCCTTTGCGCCCGCCGAGATAGAGGCAACGGACCTGAGTGCGCTGGTGCTGGAGCTGGCGCTTTGGGGCGTGGCCGACCCGGCGCAAATGCGCTTCCTTACGCCCCCGCCCGAGGGTGCTTTTTTGGCGGCGCAAGCCCTGCTTGCCGGGCTTGGCGCGCTAAAGGGCGGGCAGATCACCCCCCACGGCAGGGCGCTGGCCGCTCTGCCCCTGCACCCGCGCCTCGGGCAAATGCTGCTGTTGGCCGGTGGCCCGCGCGCCGCCCTGCTGGCCGCCCTGCTTGAATCGCGTGACCCGCTCAGCGGTGCGCCGGTGGATATTACGCTGCGCCTTGAAGCGCTTGAAGATGTGCAAAAATTCCGCGCCAACCACCCCTACAGGGCTGATCCGGCGGCCCTTAAGGCCATCCTTCAGGAGGCCAGACGATTCCAGAAACCCGCGCGCAAGGCCGCCGGTGCCGGGGCGCTTTTGTCGCTGGCCTATCCTGACCGGATCGGCAAATTGCGCCCCACGGGCAAGGGCCGCTATTTGCTGTCGGGCGGCAAAGGTGCGGTGATGCCGGAAAGCGAGCCGCTGGCCAGCCCGCTGGTTGTGGCTGCCGATCTAGACGGTGACCTCCGGGAAGCCCGCATTCGCCTCGCCGCCCCGCTCGGCACGGCTGATCTGCTGGCGTGGCATGGCAACGCGCTTGCTGATGTGCCGGTTTGCACATGGTCAAAGCGCGAGCGCATGGTCATTTCCCGCCAGCAAAAACGCCTTGGGGCCATTGCGCTGGAAGACCGCCGCTGGCCGGACCCGCCCGAAGAAGCGGTGGCGGCGGCCATCATCGAGGGCATCCGTGATATGGGCATGGCCTGCCTCAACTGGTCAAAGCCCGCGCGGTTTTTGGTGGCGCGGATAGAGTGGCTGCGTGGCCGCGGACAAGCCCTGCCAGCCATGGATGAGCCGACACTGGAAGCCGGGCTGGAAAGCTGGCTTGCCCCCTATCTGGGCAATTGCCGCACCCGAAGCGACCTTGGCAGGCTCGACCTTGTGCCGCCCTTGCTGGCGCGGCTGGGCTGGGAGGGCCAGCAGGTGCTGGAGCAGCTTGCCCCCGCCAGCATTACCGCGCCCACCGGCACCAAACTGCCGGTAGATTACAGCAGCACACCGCCCATGATCTCGGTGCGCTTGCAGGAAATGTTTGGCCTGACCACCCACCCGACCGTGGGGCCGGATAAGCTGCCGCTGCTGATCGAGCTGCTTTCTCCGGCACGCCGCGCGGTGCAAACCACCGCCGACCTGCCGGGATTTTGGGCCACTTCCTACACCGATGTGCGCAAAGACATGCGCGGCCGCTATCCGCGCCACCCGTGGCCCGAAGACCCGGCGATAGCGCCGCCGACAAAGCGGGTTAAACCGCGGCCCTAGCTATCATTTTCAGCGCGGATTTCATCACCGCGCTCGGTCAGCATTACGCTGATAATATCGGCCATTTGTTTACCTGCCGGGCGGCCGGTGGCCCCGCCAACCCCGATGCGGCGGCCAAATGCCCACCAAAGCCCCGGGGCCCAGCCGCGCGCTACCGGCGCCTTGGTATGAATGACAAACCCCGCCGACGGGCGAAACGCGAAAAAGCCGCGATCCACTTTTACAATATTTTCAAAACCGCAGAAATGGCGGCCGTTGCTGTCAAAAAGCCCGTCCGTCGTCAGCACCAGCGCGGCATTGGTCGCGTTCCAGAACCGCCAGGCAAACCAGATAAGCGCAGAGCCCGTCAGGCCCAGCACCGAAATAATCGTGAGGTTTCCGCCACCCCGCGTTGCCACGATATAGAGCAGAAAAAGCCCCAGCCCCCCTTGCATCACCACCCCCACCGAGCGCCGCGACGGGGAAACCTCGAGCCGTGCCAATTCGCGTGCCATATTCACTCCTGTTTTCCGGTTTCTCCGCCTTATGCCCCAACCGGCACGCCCATGAAAGCCCTTTTGCGCGGTCACGCTTTGTGTCATCCCTGTTGCAAAGCCGAAATCATCGTTGAAACCGGGGCCATGTTGCCGCAAAAAGGGTGTGAGCAAAAAAAGGACACATCAAATGTGCGGCATTATCGGTGTTTTGGGCAAATCAGACGTAACCTCTTTATTGATCACCGCGCTTAAGCGGCTGGAATATCGCGGCTATGATAGCGCGGGGGTGGCGCTGGTCGGCGCAGGCGGGCTGGAAAACCGGCGCGCGGTTGGCAAGCTTTCGGCGCTCGAGGCCCTGTTGGCGGCGAATCCGGTTGCCGGCAAAAGCGGCATTGGCCACACCCGCTGGGCCACCCACGGCGCGCCAAATGAAGCCAATGCCCACCCGCACCGCGCCGGCCGGGTGGCGGTTGTCCATAACGGCATTATCGAAAACTTCCAGCCGCTACGCGATGAATTGGTTGCCAAGGGCAGGCAGTTTACCTCCGAAACCGATACCGAAGTGGTGGCGCATCTGGTCGAGGACGGCCTTGCCAGCGGGCTTTCACCGCAGGCAGCGGTGGCCGAAACACTCGGGCGGATCGAAGGCGCCTTTGCGCTGGCCTTTTTGTTTGACGGCGAGGCCGATCTGATGATCGGGGCGCGCCGTGGCTCGCCCCTCGCGGTCGGGCACGGCGATGGTGAAATGTTTCTTGGATCAGACGCCATGGCGCTGGCCCCTGTCACCAACCGCGTCACCTATCTGGAAGAAGGTGACTGGGTGGTGCTCGGCCGCAGTAGCCACCAGATATATGATGCGCTCGGCAATGCGGTGAACCGCGCAGAAGTGGTGGTCAACCTCGAGGCGATGAAGGTGGATAAGGGCAACCACCGCCATTTTATGACCAAAGAGATTTTCGAGCAGCCTTCGGTGATGGCGCTGGCGCTCTCGCATTACCTTTCCCCTGATCACAGGGCCGTTACCATTCCCGAAGGTGCGCCCGATTTCACCAGCTTTGACCGCCTCGTGCTGGTTGCCTGTGGCACGGCGTTTTATGCCTGCAATGTGGCCAAATACTGGTTTGAGCAGCTTGCGGGTATGCCTGTCGAAATCGATGTCGCTTCCGAGTTTCGCTACCGCAATCCGCCGATCGGCCCGCGTGATGCGGTTATTCTGGTCAGCCAGTCAGGCGAAACCGCCGACACGCTGGCGGCCCTGCGCTATGTAAAAGGCAAGGCCGCACAGGTAATTGCGATCATCAACGCCGCCGAAAGCTCCATCGCCCGCGAGGCCGATCTGGCGCTGCCGATCAAGGCAGGGGTTGAGGTTTCGGTGGCCTCGAGCAAGGCCTTTACCTGCCAGTTGGCGGTGTTTGCCAGCCTTGCGGTGCTTGCCGCCCGCCAACGCGGTTGCCTGACCGCCGCCGAGGAAAAAGCCTTGATCGACACCCTGATCAGCGCCCCCCGCCTGCTCGATGCAGCCCTGCAGGCCGAGCCCGAAATGGCTGTCATCGCGCGGGATCTGGCGAAAGCACGGGATATCCTTTTCCTCGGTCGCGGCTCGCTTTACCCGCTGGCACTGGAGGGCGCGCTGAAACTCAAGGAGCTCAGCTATATTCATGCCGAGGGCTATGCCAGCGGCGAGCTCAAGCACGGCCCGATTGCCCTGATTGACGAAACCGTGCCGGTGATCTGCTTTGCCCCTGTGGATGCGCTGTTTGAGAAAACCGTCAGCAATATGCAGGAGGTAATGGCGCGCGGCGGCAAGGTGCTGTTGGTGAGTGATGCCGAAGGCATAGCCCGCGCCCGGAAAGGCACTTGGGCGACGCTGGAAATGCCCAAATGTGACCCGCTGATCGCGCCGATGATCTATGCGATACCGGCACAGCTTTTGGCCTATCACACCGCCACCGAAAAAGGCACCGATGTAGACCAGCCGCGCAACCTCGCCAAATCGGTCACGGTGGAGTAGCGCCATCGGGCCAACCTGCGGCCGGGCGCAATTCTGCCCACTTCACTTTTGCGCTTTCCGGCAAAATGCCAGCGGTCGAGGCAGCTAATAAGGCGTGTCTGTGTCTCCACGCTTGGCCGCACCCCGTGCCTTGCCCCCTTTTACCATCTTGCCAAATTTCCGGTTTTTGGCCCGGGTTTCGGCAGGGGTTTCGATGTTATGCGCCTCTTCGGCCAGCAGCTTTTGCCAGCGTTGCAAGCGGTTCGCCTCCAGTTCACCGGCCTCTATCGCGGCCTGCACCGCGCAGCCGGGTTCGCTTGCATGGGCGCAATCGTTAAACCGGCAGCCAAGCGCCAGTGCCTCGATATCGGCAAACACCGCTTCAAGCCCGTCGCGCGCCTCTGAAAGCCGCAGGGCCCGCATCCCCGGGGTGTCTATCAACCAGCCGCCCGCCTGCATCCGGTGCATCGAGCGCGCGGTTGTTGTGTGCCGCCCGCGGGCATCGCTGCTGCGGATATCCTGCGTAAGCTGCTCAAGCCCTGTCAATGCATTGGTCAGCGTGGTTTTGCCAACCCCGGATGTGCCCAGCAGGGCCACGGTTTGCCCGGTGCCACAATATCGGGCCAGCTTGGCGGGGGTATCTCCGGCCAGCGCATCCAGCGCCTCGACGGCCACGCCCGGCAGGCTGCGCATGGCTTCGGCCACATAGTCGCCGGGGCTGTCGGCAAGATCGGCTTTGGTGAGCACCACCACCGGCTCGGCCCCGCCCTGATAAGCCAGCGCCAGATAGCGCTCCAGCCGCGCGACGTTAAAATCCCTGTTGCAAGACGACACCACAAGAAGCGTATCCACATTGGCGGCAATCAGCTGGTCATCGACATTGGTGCGGGCATTGCGCCGCCTGAGCAGGCTTTGCCGCTCCAGCACCCGGGCCGGCTGGTTGGTTTCAGGGTCTTTCAGCAGCCAGTCACCCACCGTCACCCCGTCATGCACCAGCGCCTGCGTCATATGCAGCCGCTCGGCCCCGGCCTCCCCGATCACCCCGACTTCGCTTTTATGAATATCGGTGACCCGCACAGGAATGAGATTACCCTCAAGCTGGGCGGCAAAATGCGCGCGCCAACCCAGCTCGGGCAAGGTTATATATGTCATTGAAAAGCCTCGAAAACCATTTTTAACCCCCGGCAGGGGCTATTTTTCATCGGGGTGGCTTTGATCGCAATCCTAAACGCACGCCCGGAGGGATAAAAATACAGTCATCTTATACCTCCTCTACAAGCGGTTTAGGGTGAGAGGCTGGACATCGACCCAAACGGGACTCGTTACGGCTGCTTCCTTCCGGATCTGACCGGGTTGGCGAGGCGTTCGCCCGCGCCATCCTCTCAAGGGCTATATATGGATGAATTATGCCGGGGTCAAGCCAGACCTGTGGCGCGCCGGTTGGAAATTCAGGCGAGGTCGGGGAGCTGAGAAAAGCCGTAGATGCATGCTAACGGGTATCGTGGGCACGAAGCGGGGCTGGACAAAAGGGTGCCGTCATTCGCCGCAAATCAGTATAGTTGTCGTATGGACGGGAAGGCGCCATTCGCAACAACCATATATCCTGTGCGGCGAGCGCCAACAGAATGCTTGTATTGGGGATCAATTCCGGGCATTCCGACAAGAACGGCTGGGCCAAAAACTATTTAAAAGGATAGATCAGGCCCAGGAACAGACCCGTATTTTTACTGGCGGACCCTATTGAAAACGGTAAGATTGCACTTCTGTCGCTAACTAAACGAAGAAAAACATCATTGGTTTGCGAGTTATAAGGCGTTGGTGCTCATACCAATAAGGGCCAATAATTTGAGGTTTGGCAATGCAAATACTGATGAAATTCAAGAAAACCCCAGTATCTGGTGGCGCTGCCTGGCTCGCTCTTCTTATAGTAATCTATTTAATCTTTAACACTTCGTATACGCCGATAATTCTAGCTTATACGGGTCTTTTGGCAAGCCTGCTTGTCTGGGTGTGTGTCGCGGATACACGGGGTCTGAGAATCCCGAATCTCGCTGTAGTTTTTATATTTACCTTCGGGTTTATTTATACTGCCACACAGCATAACGAGATACTGTTTCGGCGATTTTCTGAAGGAATTATTGTTCTCGTCATACTCTATGCGGCCAACAAATTGCTCAGTTATTCGACCCGAAAGGCAACTTTTGGTTTTGGAGATATCAAACTATTGGCCGCCAGCACAATGTGGGTGGGGTTAACCGGGGTTTTTCAAACCCTGTTTATAGCCTGCATCCTTGGTCTGCTCGTTATCGGGGCATTGGCCGCGCTTAAAAAACGGCGTTTACGCATGGCAATTCCGTTCGGTCCGTTTATTTCCGTCGGACTATGGGTCGTTTGGCTTAGTTTGGCCAAATAGTATCCAGCTTACGCTTGCGCCATATTTTGCCGTCTGTGCGCGTTTGGGGGCATAATCTTTAGGTTAAAGTTCCAATGAGGTATGCCCAAAAGTTGGTGACGCTCTGATCAGGCGGCATGTTTATGTTGCTTTATCCCGTCCTTGAACTCAACCCCGTTAATGATTTCGGGCAAGCGGTTTGCGCCGTCAAGTTTTCGCCATT
>Ga0316205_10002367_pt1 | contig 19886 bp, 20 predicted proteins | sample 3monthpyrite_MG_FD_204941 | JGI IMG/M metagenome (GOLD analysis project Ga0316205, IMG submission 204941) | Microbial mat bacterial communities from mineral coupon in-situ incubated in ocean water Damariscotta River, Maine, United States -... | ecosystem: Environmental > Aquatic > Marine >... | reverse complement strand
AGTGTCACCTTCCTCTGGCGGATTCGGCCTGGAACACACCTGAACACCAAGCTTGGGGCAAGTGTCAATCGTCGGAAAGGTTTCGTTAACCAATGCGCTGTAAACATCAGCAGCAGGGCCGATCTAGGCGCGAGGGTGTAGCGCACCGGATGGCGAGTATGAGGTGATAATCTATGTCGCGCAGGATTCTTATCGTCGACGATCTGGCAACGAACCGGATCATACTGAAGGTGAAACTGAACGCCGCCTGTCATGAGACGATTCAGGCCTCGGACGGGACTTCGGCGTTGAAGATGGCGCGCGATGAGCAGCCCAAACTGATCTTGCTCGACCTGATGCTCCCCGATATTTCCGGTATTGAAGTGTGCAGGCGACTGCGCGCCGATCCGTTGACGCAGCATATCCCGATCGTCATCATCACGGCCTCGGCCGACCGCGAAAAGCGCCTTCTGGCCCTGCAGGCCGGGGCCGATGAGTTTCTTGTCAAACCCTTGAATGAGGTCATCTTGCTGGCGCGGATCCGAAGCCTCCTGCGCACCCATGAACTGGAGTCCGAGTTGCGCATGCGATCGGAAACATGGGCCGAAATGGAACTGGCGGAGCGCGAAACGGTCTTTACGTTGCCCGGGCGCATCGGGCTGATCGCAGCGAAACCGCAAACCGCGATCGGCTGGCGTCAAAGCCTGTCGCCGCATCTGCTTGACCGGATCACAATCCTGTCACCCACCGAGGCGCTGTCTGACCAGGCAGATGCGTCGGAACAGGATATTTACCTGATCGACGCGGATCTTGGCGCCTACGGATCCGGGCTGCGGCTGGTGGCCGATCTGCGCTCGCGCAAGCAAAGCCGGCATTCCGCGCTGGCCCTGGTCCTGCCCGAGGTTGAACCAAATGCAGCCGCGCTCGCCCTGGACATGGGCGCTACCGATCTGCTGCCCTGCCCGCTTGAGGGGCAGGAAACCGCGCTGCGCATTTCCCTGCACATTCAGCGGAAACGCCGCGCCGATCAACTCCGGCGGGCGGTCCACCATGGGCTGAAGCTGGCAGTGACAGACCCCCTGACCGGGCTTTACAACCGGCGCTACGGGATGTCCCACCTGGACCGGGTTGCCGCCAGTTCCGCCCGCTCAGGGCGGCGCTTCGCGGTGATGCTGCTGGATCTGGACCGCTTCAAGACCGTCAATGACGTTCATGGGCACGCCGCGGGGGACGCCGTTCTGGAAACAGTCGCCGCGCGGCTCCGTTCGTCCTTGCATCCCAAGGACATGGTCGCCCGTATCGGTGGCGAAGAATTTCTGGTGGTGCTGCCCGAAACGACGATGGGCGCGGCGCGGCAGGTCGCCGAACGCCTGTGCCGCTCCGTTGCCGGGCACCCGGTCCGGTTGGACGAACTGTCGCTCGAAGTTTCGGTGACCATGTCCGTCGGTCTGGCGCTCGGCCCTTGCCTGACGGACGGCCCGCGCGACACCAGCGCCGAAACCCGGCAGATTCTGGCCCGCGCCGATGCCGCCTTGCTGGCGGCCAAGTCCGACGGGCGCAACCAGGTCACCATCGCCAGCGCGGCGTGACGGGCACGACACGCGCCGGCCAAATTCTCCCGCGCTCTGACAGCGAACGAGGCCCTGCGCCAAAAACGGGCGAACACAGGCCGAAGGGCTCTGGCCCGGGGCGGCGTCTGATCGCAACCACTTCGGCGCGCAGCCGCCCCGCGCGCTTGCGACGCATGAAGCGTTAGCGCCGGGGCATCCGGTCGCGCCACAGTTCTTCCAGCCGCGTGGCCATTTGCAGCCGCTGCGCGCGGTCCATACCACCGACGCCTTGCGCGAAGGCCTGCTGCGCGGCGTCCAGCCGTGCCGCGATGCGCTCTCTTTCGCCCCCCAGCAGAGCGGCAAAACCAGCGACATCGAACTCATCGGCGCGCAGCATCTCCAGAATCTGTGCGTCGATCGCCCTGCTGCGGGCGCGCCGTTCGGCATGGCTCAGGCGCGGCCCCTCGGCCCCGGGGCGCCCGTCTCTGCGCGCCTGGCTGCGCAGGGTGTCGCGCACATCGTCGGGCAACGCGCGCCAAAGGCTGCGGAAGTCGGATTGCGGCGGCCCGGGGTGAAACTGGCCCGAACGCAGGATCCCCCCCGCCATGACGCCAATCAGCAACAGGTTTATCATCAGCGACAAAACCAGCACCACCCGCAGGATTCGGCGCTTTCGTTGCGAAGGTGTGGCACCCAGGGGATCAGTCATCGCTCTGCCTCATCATTCATCAGGGTCAGCAGATCGCTGCCCGCAACCACCAGGGGGCCGTCTTCGACCCAACCAGAGACAGTCGGGCTGACCGTTGCCGCTCCCTGCCAGAACTCGGTCACCAGATCGCCGGTCAATCCGGGGCCCGAAAAGCCGATCCAGACGCCGGCCAGGCCTGCCGCCGCGACGCCGGCCAATCCCGGCACGCCGCCGAATTCGGCGATCCAGCCGGCGAACCGCGCCGCTATCCCGTCTTGTCGGACGCGCCGCGGCTGTGCGGCAATGGCATCGCCCATCAGCCGCGCCTGAAGCGCGTCCGGCAAAGGCGCGGGCGCGTCGTCGCAGGCCTGCGCGAACAAGGCATCCAGCGCGGCGTCGTCCAGAAAGTCAGGGCTTCGGTTGTTTGCGTCCTGGTTCATCGTTCAAACCCCAATTCATCGCGCCGCCCCACCAGAAGCTGGGCCAAACGCCGTTTTCCACGCGCCGTCAGGCTTTCGACGGCCTCAACGCCAATCCCCATCGTCGCGGCGATTTCGGGGTTGGTCATGCCTTCCAGATGGCGCAGCACCACGGCCACGCGCTGTCGATCGGGCAGCAGCGCCAGCGCATCGTCCAGCGCGCGCCTGCGGTCGCCATCGATCATCGCTTCCACCACCGCGGGCGCCGGGTCGCCCGGCTCCTCGATGGCATCCAGCGCCACGCCGCGGCGCCGGCGCAGCCGGTCAGTCGCCAGATTGACCGTCACCCGGTGCAGCCAGGTCGAGGGTTTGGCGCCCCCAGCCTGCCAGTCGGGCGCGATCCGCCACAGGCGCAGCATGGCGTCCTGCGTCACGTCCTCGGCCTCGGCCTGGTCTTGCAGCAACCGACGCGCCAGACGCAGCACCCGCGGCGCCAGCCTGTCCAGCAGTTCTCGGGCCGCCGCCGCATCACCCCGGGCATAGCGCGCCAGCAACGCGTCATCGCTCTGACCCTCGGGCTCTGTCATCTGATACGAGCTATCCCTTGGCATGGTGCGGCATCACGGAGTGGCTAGGGGGCCCGGGCACCCCCCGACTGGGTAGCGCCCGGACCCTCATGTTGCAAGATCAGTTGCTGTCGCGGCCCATGCGGCGCTCCATCCGGCGCTGCACATGCTCTTGCATGTCGGTCAGCTCGGCGGCGTCGATCTGACCATCGCTGTTGTCATCGACCCGCTCGAAGGCAGAGATCGCGCGCGCTGCCGGATCCATCCCGCGATCGCCGCCGCGACGGCCCATGCGTTCATACCGCCCGCCGCGCTCGCCGTCATCCCGGTCGTAGCCCCGTCCATGCCCCCGGCGGCCCTCGCCTCGCTCGTCGCCGCGTGTCTCCTGGCGGTCGGCGTGCTCGGCCCGGCGCTGGTCCCGAAGCGCGGTCATGCCGGCGATCAACTCATCACGGGTCAACGCCCCGTTGGCATCCGCGTCACTGGCGCCGATCAGCGCGTCGGCACGTTCGCCCATCATCTCGGCGCGGCGCGCCTCCATCTGCGCGGTGACATAGCTGGTCCATTCCTGTTGCGAAATCCCGCCCGAGCCATCGATGTCGGCGGCTGCGAAATCGATCTGTGGCGGTTGCGGGCGCGTCCCCTGGCCCTGCTGGGCATAGGACAGCGCGGGCACCAGGGCTGCAATCAGGGCAACTGCGGTCAGGGTCTTGGTTTTCATCAGTTTCTCCGTTTTCGATGGCGTTCGGAACATCCGTCAGCCGGTTGATGTCTGTGATACGGGCCAGCGCGGGCATTCCGTCGCAGAAACTGAAAAAAGCCTGACTTCGCCCAAACGCGCATGGTAGGAATGGCGCAGCCACTCACCGCGCGGGCCGAAAAAGGGCACCGCTCCATTTGTCATTCAAGACACGGATGCCTGACATGAGCGTCATTGAAACCACCGCGCTGCCCCTTGTCGACGATCGCCCCGTTCGCCCGGCCCTGCGCCGGGGGTGGGCACGGCGCTGCCCGAATTGCGGCACCGGGGCGATGATGCGCGGCTATCTGAAAGTGGCCGATGAATGCCCCGATTGCGGCGAGGCGCTGCATCATCACCGCGCCGATGACGGGCCGGCCTATCTGACGATCCTGGTGGTCGGCAAGACGATCATGGCAATGTATCTGGTGGTCTTCATGACCTGGCAGCCGTCGCCTCTGGTTACCATCGCGCTGGGCTGGAGCGTGGCGCTGACCATGGCCCTGTATTTGTTGCCCCGGTTCAAGGGGGCGCTGGTCGCGCTGCAATGGTCGCGCCGGATGCATGGTTTCGGGGGCCCGGCGTGAGCCGCGATCCCGATGATGCCGGCCTGGACCGCCCGATCCGCGACGCGGCCACCATCGTTCTGGTGCGCGGCGCGGACAGCGGCGATCCGCAGGTTCTGATGGGGTTGCGCGGCGCGGCGGCGGCCTTCATGCCGTCGAAATACGTATTTCCGGGCGGCGCGGTGGACCCGGACGACGCGCGCATCGAACTGGCACCCCCGGTGCCCGAGGCGCAGGCCCGGCGGCTTTGCGCGCGCCCGGTGACGGCCAGTTGCCCCGGGCCATCGGCCATGGTCGCTGCCGCGATCCGCGAGTTGTGGGAGGAAGCCGGGCAGATCCTGGGCACGCCGGGCGCGTGGCAGGGCCCTCTGCCCGACGACTGGGCGGCGTTTGCGCGGGCCGGGTTGCGACCGGTCGGCGACCGGCTGCGCTTCATCTTCCGCGCCGTCACCCCACCGGGGCGCACGCGGCGCTTCGATGCGCGGTTCTTTCTGGCCCGGGCCGAGGATCTGGCCACCGATCCCGACGACTTTTCCAGGGCAACGGACGAGTTGAGCCATCTGCACTGGATTGCCCTGACCGAGGCGCGCGGTCTGGACCTGCCCTTCGTTACCGAGGTGGTGCTGGCCGAGGCCGAGGCGGTGCTGAAGGCCGGGCGCATCGACAGCGTGCCGTATTTCGACAATTCCGGCGCCGAATCGGTCTTTCGGCGGATCGCATAGCACCGCCCCCAGCGGGCGCTTACCCCCTGGCCGGCACGCGCTGCAACAAGGGCATCAACGCCGCCATGTCCGGGCCATCGGCGCGGCCGGTCACGGCCTTGCGCAGCGGCATGAACAGCCCTTTGCCCTTGCGGCCTGTCGCCGCCTTGACCGCGCCGGTCCAGTCCGACCAGCTGGACGGACCATAGGGCGGCGGCGGCAGCAAGGTCAGGGCCTGGGCCACGAAGTCGGCGTCCTCGGGATCGACCAGCGGCGCGGCGCCGTCGCGGCACAGGCTCCACCAGCCGCCGATATCGTCCAGGCGCGTGATGTTGGCGCGCGCCACGTCCCAAAAGGCGGGCGCGATATCCGCCGGCACGCCCAGCGCCGCCAGCCGGTCGGCCACGGCGTCGAACGGCAGGCCCTGCACATGCGCGCGGGTCAACGGCCACAGGTCCTCGGCGTCGAACTTGGTGGGTGCGGCGCCGAATTGCGACAGGTCGAACCCCTCGGCGATCTCGTCGAGATCGGCGCGCAACTCGACCGGCTGGGACGAGCCAAGCCGCGCCATCAGCGACAAGAGCGCCATGCGTTCAACCCCCTGCGCGCGCAGATCGCGCAGGCTCAGGGTGCCCAGGCGTTTCGACAGGGCTTCGCCCTGCGGGCCGGTCAGCAACGAATGATGCGCGAAGTCGGGCGGCGTGCCGCCCATGGCGCGGATGATCTGGATCTGCGTCGCGGTGTTGGTGACATGGTCGCCCCCGCGCACGATATACGTGACCCCCATCTCCATGTCATCGACCGACGAGGCGAAGGTATAAAGCACCTGCCCGTCCGCGCGGATCAGCACCGGATCGCTGACCGATGCGGCATCGATCGACACTTCGCCCAGGATGCCGTCGGTCCATTCGATCCGCTCCAGGTCCAGCTGGAACCGCCAATAGCCGTTGCGTTCGGCCCGCAGCGCGTCGCGGGCGGCGGCGTCGAGCTTCAGCGCCGCACGGTCATAGACCGGCGGCTTGCCCATGTTCAGCTGCTTCTTGCGCTTCAGGTCCAGTTCCGTCGGTGTCTCGAAGCACTCATAGAACCGGCCCGCGTTGCGCAGATTGTCCGCCATTTCGGCATAGCGGTCCAGGCGTTCGGACTGACGCTCGACCCGGTCCCACTCCAGCCCCAGCCACTCCAGATCCGCCTTGATGCCGTCCACGTATTCCTGTTTCGAGCGCTCCTGATCGGTGTCATCCAGACGCAGGATGAACTGCCCGCCGGTCTTGCGGACGATCAGGAAGTTGAACAGCGCGGTGCGCAGGTTGCCGATATGCAGATAGCCGGTGGGCGACGGGGCGAAACGGGTGGTGGTCATGCGCAAACTCCTGTTGCCGCCGCTTTTTCACACCCGGGCGGTTTTGTCCAGTTGGCGGCGCCACGCCCCGGCCCTGTCGGGCCGGATCGCGGGGGCATCGCCCCCCCGTGATCCGGCGCGTTCCGCGCAGGGGCGCTGCCCCTCGCCGCGTTGCGGCTCACCCCGGGATATTTGGGGACAGATGAAGGGGTCAGAGGGGCGCGTCATCCGGGGTCCGGGGTTCGAGATTGCCCCGGTAGCCCATCGCCACCACGAATTTTTCCGAACTGTCCGACCGGCTGGCCGACGGCTTGACGTTGTGGACCTTGGTGAACCGCTGTTTGAGCAGGTGCATCAACTCACCTTCGGCGCCGCCCGCCAGCACCTTGGCGACGAAAGTGCCGCCGGGGCTGAGCACGTCAAAGGCAAAATGCGCCGCGTGTTCGCACAGGGTTATGATGCGCAGATGGTCGGTCTGCTTGTGGCCCGAGGCCGAGGCCGCCATGTCGGACATCACCACGTCGGCCTGACCACCCAGCCAGGCCTTGACCTGCTCCTCTGCACCCTCATCCAGGAAATCGAGCACATGGACTTCGGCCCCGGCAACGGGTTCGACCTCTTGCAGATCGATCCCCAGCAAGGTGCCGATCTTCTTGCCGCGCTTTTCGCCCAGCGCGTTGATCCGCGGCACGGCCACCTGAAGCCAGCCGCCGGGCGCGCAGCCCAGATCGACCACCCGCGCGCCGGGCACCAGAAAGCGAAACCTGTCATCCAGCTCCAGGATCTTGAACGCGGCGCGCCCGCGATACCCCTCACGCTGCGCGCGCGCGACATAGGGATCGTTGAGCTGTCGCTCCAGCCAGCGGGTCGAGGACAGCCTGCGGCCCTTGGCCGTCTTGACCTTGACCTTCAGATCCCGCTGCCCGCGCCCGGATGTGTTCTTGCCCGGCGTCTTGGCCATGCGCCCTCTCCCTACAGTCGTTCCAGCACGCCGTCGCGGCTCATCAGCGCGTAGAGCAGCCCCTCGCGCAGGCCCCGGTCGGCCACCGACATCACGTCTGTGGGCCAGACCCGCATCAGCGCTTGTAATATCGCCGCGCCTGACATGATCAACCCATGACGCTCGCGTCCGATGCGCGGATCGGTGCGCCGGCCTTCGGGCCCCAGCGCCAGATACTCGCGGATCACCGTGTCGATCTGCGCCGAGGTCATGCTCAGCCCGTCCACCTTGTTGCGGTCATAGCGGCGCAGCCCCAGGAAGGATGCGGCGACGGTGGTCACCGTGCCCGAGGTGCCGATGATCTGGAACCCCTTGCGCCTGGCCGGGTTCTGATAGGGCGAAAATCCGTGCAACTGCTCTTCGAAATGCCAGCTCATCAGCGCAAAGCGCGCGGCATCGTCCTCGACATCGGTGAACTGCTCGCGCAGCGTGGCGACGCCCAAGGGGACCGAAATCCAGTCCACCACCCGCGCCTGACCGGGCCCCGGCGTGGCACCGGGGGTCGCGTTCAGCCCCAGCTTGACCGCCAGGATAGCCGCGCGCCGCGCTTCCGGCGCCACCCCTTTCAGATCGATCCAGACCAGTTCGGTCGACCCGCCGCCAATGTCGATCACCAGCAGTTGCTCGGTCTCGGGCGCGACCAGCGGCGCGCACGAGATCACCGCCAGCCGCGCTTCCTCGGCCGCCGGAATGATCTCCAGCCGCAACCCGGTCTCGCGCTGGATTTTCCGGATGAATTCATTGGAATTGCGGGCGCGGCGGCAGGCCTCGGTGGCCACCAGCCGCATCCGCCCGACCTGATGGTCATCCAGCTTGCGCCGGCAGATGCGCAGTGCCTGCACGGTGCGCGCCATCGGCCCATAGCCAAGCCTGCCGGTTGCTTCCAGCCCGGTGCCCAGTTCGACGGCACGCGAAAAACTGTCGACCACCTCGAATTGCGGACCCTGCGGGCGCGCAATGAGCATGCGACAACTGTTGGTGCCCAGATCGAGCGCAGCATAAAGCGGCGACCCGTCGGGCCTGTTTGGGCGCTTCGGCGTTGCTCCGGACACAGACCGGCCCCGACTGGGCGATCTCGACGGTGTGGGCTGCGCCGCCGCGCCTGCGGGACGCTCGGGCGTCATGGCCGCCCTCCATTTCGTGTTGCCCCCACCCTAAAGCGCGCCCGCAACCGGCGCAAGACAGGAAGCAAAGGCCAGACGGTCGGCGCCGAAGGGATATTGTCCGCCCCTTCGCCCCCGCCTGCCTTTTGAACACGGGTGCCGACGTGACATTTTCGACGCATCTGTTTCGGTTTTCTCAGCCCCAGCTTGCGAACACACCCGCGGCAAGCAACTCTTGATCGAGTCACGAGGTCGGGACATGGGGATCAGCACGCTGCCAGATGCCTTCTCGACCAGATCAAACTTTATCCGGCCTCATGAGGAATTGGGACACAACATGAAAATTTTCGTCGCTGCGGCTGCCGCTGCCTTGATTTCCACAACCGCGATGGCCCATGAACCGGGCCTTCCCACCGAACCGCAAGTGATCGTTCCCGTATCAACGGTCTATGACTGGACAGGGGGCTATGGCGGTTTGAGCCTGGGGGCACCCCTGGGAGCCAACATGTTCTCTGCCACGGGTGGTGCGGACAATTCCAACCCAGGCGCGTGGACGGGCGCGCGCTTTGGCGGAACACTGGGATATGATCGTCAGCGAGGAAATCTGGTATTTGGCGCCGCGCTCGACATTACCGGTGGAGATGTCACGGCGACGTCAACGACAAGCGGGACCTTTAGTTGCGTCGGCGGCTGTGTAACGACCCTTCAGGAAGGGGTCGCGCTGCGAGGCCGGATCGGCATGGCGGACGACCGCAACCTGGTCTATTTCACGGCGGGGGCCGCGCAGGCGCGTGTGGCCACGAGTGCAATTGGCGTCGGTCCGCTGGCAACAACAAACCAGACCGGTTGGACAGCTGGGTTTGGCGTTGAACGCGCGGTGCGCGACAATCTGAGCATCGGGCTGGAATATCTGTTTGCGGATCTTGGCACGCAAGTCATCCCATCACCACCCTGTTCTGGCGGTTGTTTCACCGATATTCAGTACGGCACACTTCGGCTGAGCGCCAACTTCCGCTGGTAACGGATCATACCCTTGACGACCTTTTTGGCCCGCCCCAGTCCTGGGGCGGGCCTTTCCTTTTGCAATCACGCTGTTCATGACTCTCATGAATATTTTGGCCAGGGCTGGCGCTGGAACTTGTTACCTGCCGGCTGATAAGGTGTGAAGGTCGCTGTGCTGCGCCGCGTGGTCGAAAACGGTGCGACGCCGGGTTTGAAACCCGCCACATGATCGGCCAAAGCGCGAACCAGGAGCCCGCCATGACAGATACCCCCCTTCAACCCGTCACCGTCGTCTTTTGGCGCGATATCCCGGCACAGGTGATCGTCGGCAAGGGCCGGCGCGGCGCCAAGGTGCAACTGCCCGAACGCTTCGAGCAGGCGATCGACCGCTGCGCGATGAAGGTCGGCGCGCGCGACACGGATTCGTATCTGGCGGACTGGCGCAAGGCCGACGCTTACGATGTCGCTGGTGAACCCGAATCCGTCGCCCGGGCCGAGGCCGCACGACTGGAACACGCCTACGACACCGCAAGGATCAAGGCACTGATCGCCAACGATGGATGGGAAGCGGGTGCCTAAACTCAGGGAGGTTCTGATGGCTTTGTTCAAGTTCGGCCGCAAGGATGCCGGTGCCCCGGTGGCCAGTTCGGACGCGCTCGTGTCCTTCCTGAACGGGTTCTCGATCGAGGTGATGCCGCGCACCGCCGAGAAGATCGAGGATTTCCGCGCGCTGCTGCCCGCCGGAACCCGTGTCTACATCGCCCATATCGAAGGCACGCCGATCGAGGACATGGCCGCCACGGCCAAGCGCCTGCGCATCGAGGGATTCGAGCCGATGCCGCATTTCCCCGCGCGCATCATCAAGGACAAGGCGATGCTGGCCGACTGGGTCGCGCGCTACAAGGGCGAGGGCGATGTCAGGCAGGGCCTGATCCTGGCCGGCAATCCCAGCAAGCAAGTGGGGGATTTCCATTCCTCCATGCAATTGCTGGAAAGCGGCGCCTTTGACGGGTTCGAGCGGCTGCACGTGGCCGGCCACCCCGAAGGCAACAAGGACATCGATCCGGACGGGTCGGACAGGAACGTCATGGACGCGCTGCGCTGGAAACAGGATTTCAGCAACCGCACGGATGCGCAGATCGCGCTGGCCACGCAATTCTGTTTCGACGCCGGTCCGGTGATCAAATGGGTCAACCGGCTGAACGCCGAGGGCGTCAACCTTCCCGTTCATATCGGTGTCGCCGGCCCCGCGAAGCTGCAAACGCTGATCAAGTTTTCCATCGCCTGCGGGGTTGGCCCGTCGCTGAAGGTGCTGCAAAAACGCGCGATGGACGTGACCAAGCTGCTGCTGCCCTATGAGCCGGACGAATTCGTCGGCGATCTGGCCGCGCACAAGGCCGCGAACCCGGGCTTCGGCATTGAATCGGTGCATTTCTTCCCGCTGGGCGGCATCAAGACCAACGCCAAATGGGTGTCCGACCGCACCAGTGCCGACACCGTCGCCGCGCAGGCCACGGCCTGATCTGATGACAATCGAGGCGCTGCTGTTCGATCTGGACGGGACGATGCTGAACACCGATCCCATCCACATCGCGGTGTTTGCCGAGATGATGAAGCCCAAGGGGTTGGACGTGGACGAGGCGTTCTACATGGCGCATGTCCACGGCCGCCTGAACACCGACATCTTTGCCGAGTTCTTGCCGGACGAGCCTGACCCGCAGGCGCTGTCCGACGCCAAGGAAGCCGAATTCCGCCGCCGCCTGCCCCGCCCCTTTCCGGCGATGGCCGGGCTGGATGCCCTGTTGAACCAAGCAGACCGGATGGGCCTGAAAATGGCAGTCGTGACCAATGCCAACCGGCTGAACGCCGAAGCGATGTTGCGGGCCATCGGCCAGCGCGCCCGCTTCGATGTTCTGGTGATCGGCGAGGAATGCGCGCGCGGCAAGCCGCACCCGGAACCCTACGCCACCGCGATACAGCGGCTGGGCGTTGCCCCGGCGCGGACGCTGGCCTTCGAGGACAGCCCGTCGGGCATCCGTTCGGCCCGCGCCGCCGGGGCGAAGGTCGTGGGCATCCGGTCCTCGGCCGATCATGAAACCCTGTGTGCCGCCGGCGCGCATGTCACCCTTTCCGATTTCACAGACCCCCTGCTCGCCCCCCTGATCGGGCACCCTGAAGGAGCCAATCCATGACCCGCACCGTCCTCGAATCCGCCACCAAGACCGTCGTGATCGGCTTTGACGAGCCGTTCTGCGTGATCGGGGAGCGCATCAACCCCACAGGCCGCAAGAAACTGGCGCTGGAACTGGAGGCGGGCGATTTTTCGACCGTCGAGAAAGACGCACTGGAGCAGGTTCTGTGCGGCGCCACCGTGCTGGACGTGAACTCGGGCGCGGTGTTCGCCAACAAGATGGCCCAGGATCCGCGCTATGCCGACAACAACTTTGTCGAACCGCCGCTGATGAAGGCGCTGATCGAAACCGTGCAGGCGATCACCGATGTGCCGCTGTGCATCGACAGCTCGGTCCCCGGCGCGCTGGAAGCGGGACTGAAGGCCGCCAATGGTCGTCCGCTGCTGAATTCGGTCACCGGCGAGGAAGAGCGCCTGGAACTGGTGCTGCCGCTGGTCAAGAAATACAACGTGCCGGTGGTGGCGATTTCCAACGATGACACCGGCATTTCCGAAGACCCCGATGTGCGCTTTGCCGTCGCCAGGAAGATCGTCGAGCGCGCGGCCGATTTCGGCATCCCGGCGCATGACATCGTGGTGGATCCGCTGGTCATGCCGATCGGCGCCATGGCCACGGCCGGCAACCAGGTGTTCGCGCTGGTGCGCCGCCTGCGCGATGAACTGGGCGTGAACACCACCTGCGGCGCGTCGAACATCAGCTTTGGCCTGCCCAACCGTCACGGCGTTAACGCGGCCTTTTTGCCCATGGCGATCGGCGCGGGCATGACCAGCGCCATCATGAATCCGGTGCGCGCGCAGGAAATGGAAGCCATCCGCGCCGCCAACCTGTTGATGAACCATGATTCCAACGGCGGCGAATGGATCCGCCTGGCCAAGGTTCTGGAAGCCATGAAGGAAGGCGCAAGCTTCGCCGAGGCCTCGAAAGCGGCGACTGCATCGGCCGGTGGACGGCGCGGCGGGCGGCGCGGGCGCGGCTGACACCCCTGGCGGCACCGCTGCGCGATCCCCCAAGGGGCGGCCCGGTGCCGCCCTTTTTCCCATTCCGCCGCCTGCAAACCGGCGACGCGCGCGAAAACAGGCGCTAACATCGCCCCGCTTAACCCTTGTCGAGGTGCCCATGACAACCCCTTCGCAGACCCCGCCCCTGGCCCGCGCCACCGCGGCCCTGATCGCGCTGGTCGCGCTTGCAGCCCTGATCGTGCAATGGGTGCTCAACACCACCGCGCCGGACGGCGAAGGCTGGCTGCTGGAATTTTGGCAGTTGATGCGGTTCTTCACCATCCTGACCAACGCACTGGTGGTGATCGTCTGGGGCCGCGTGGCACTGGGCGCAAAGGTATCAGCCGGCGTTCTGGCCGGCACGACCCTGTCCATCGTCATGGTCGGCATCGTCTACCAGGTTCTTCTTGCCCCCGATATCCCGCTGCAAGGCGCGCGGTTCTGGACCGACCTTGTCTTTCACACCCTGACGCCGGCTGCCGGCCTGCTCTGGTGGCTGGCATTCGCGCCCAAGGACCTGCAACTTCGGCAGCTTCCCTATTGGCTGATCTGGCCGGCAGGGTATTGCGCCTATGCCCTGATCCGTGGGGGGCTGACCGGTGACTACCCGTATTTCTTCTTCGATATCGGGCGCTTCGGCGTGGGGTTTGTCGCCGGATATATCGCGGCGCTGGTGCTTGCCTTTGCCGTCATGGGTGTGCTTCTTTTGGGCGTAGCGCGCCTGTATCCCGCGCGGATGCAATCTTGACGCAGATCAACGCCACCGCCCGAAGGGCTGTCTAACGTATCGACAACCGCGAACAAGGACCGGAGAGACCCCATGTATAAACATATCGTTGTTGCCGTTGACCTCAATCATGGCGATGCCGGCAAGGCGCTGATGGCCAAGGCCGTCGACTTGCTGGACCAAGGCGGCACCGTGCGGCTCTTGCACGTGCTTGAAGATGTGCCCAGCTATGTCGCCGCGGAATTGCCCCGCGACCTGAATGACCGCCGGCAGGCCGAAGCCAAGGTGGAACTGGCCGCGCTGAACGACACCAAGAACATCACCGTGAAGACCGAAGTGCGCACTGGCGCTGCGGCCAACCAGATCCTGCAGGCCGCCGAAGACAATGGTGCCGATCTCATCATGATCGCCTCGCACCGGCCGGGCCTGTCGGACTATTTCATCGGTTCGACCGCGGCGCGGGTCGTGCGCCACGCGCAGTGCTCGGTGCTGATCTCGCGGTAAGACCTCTGGGGCGCCGGGGCTAATCCCTGGCGCCCGCGAGCTTACTGAACCCGGATCGGAAAGCGCGCCCGGATCGCCGCATCCAGAGCCGGGTCAAGCTGGCGTTCGGCGTGGGCCAGCAGCATCGCCGTGCGTTCCTTGGCCTTGTCCAGAAGTTGCGGGCGGCTGGCCTCGTTCCATTCCTTGGGGCTCATGCGGTTGCCCAGCGCGGGATAGATATATTCCGTCTGCATCAGTTTCAGCGTCTGATCCGAGCCCAGGTAATGCCCCGGCCCGTCCAGACAGACCTGGCGCATCACGTCGATGGACACGCTGTCCTCGCTCACGTCGATGCCCCGCACGCAGCGCTGCGCCTGCCCCAGCAGATCATCGCCCAGGGTCAGGGACTCAAAGCAGAATCCCAGCAGCGACGCATGCATTCCCACCGATTCGTAGACCATGTTCAGGCCCGACAACCCGGCCAGCACGTTGGAGATCGCCATTTCCCAGCCCGCCTGCATGTCCGGCAGCTTGCTGTCGGCGATGCCCGCCGCCGCGCCGCCGGGCAGGCCATAGAACCGGTGCATCTGCGCGCAGCCCGCGGTCAGCAACGCCTGCTCCGCGCTGCCGCCGGACATCGCGCCGGTGCGCAGATCCGACACAAAGGGCCAGGTGCCGAAGATCGCCGGATGCCCGGGCGCCAGCGCGTTGACATAGCAGACCCCGGCCAGACATTCGGCCACAGCCTGCACGATGGCGGTGGCAATCGGCGCGGGCGCCGTCGCCCCCGCCTGCCCCGCTGACAGCAGCAACACAGGCATCCCGGCGCGGATACAGGCCTCCATCGCCAGGCAGCTTTCCTCGGCGAACTTCATCGGCGGCACAACGAAGCAGTTGGAATTGCTGACAAAAGGCTGCGCCCGCCACGCCGCTTCGGATCCCGCGACCATGTGCAGCAGCTCCATGCAGCCCGGCACGGATTCAGGCTCGGCGAAGGATGTGCCGATATGCTTGGTGGTGCCTGCCACCGCGCCATAAAGCGTGTTGATGTCCAGGTCGAAGTTCGATTCTGCGTCCCGCGCCACGCAGATCCGCTGAAAGAAGTGGATGTTGTCCAGATTCTGCACCAACCGCGCCGCGTCATACAGGTCCTGCGCGGTGCTTTCGCGGTAATCGCCGGTGTCGATATCGACCACATGCACCGCCGCGCCCGCCGTGCCGAAGTGAACCCGCGTCCCCGACAGTTGCAGATGATGATTCGGATCGCGCCCGAACAGCGTGATGTCGCGCGCCGCCTTGGCCAGCATGTCCTCGACCATGGCGCGCGGAAAACGCAGCCGCCCGTCATCGCCCAGGATCGCCCCGGCGCCGGTCAGCGCCTCGACCCCCGATGGCGGGGCGTTGGCCAGGCCGATTTCCTCCAGCGCCTGCAACGCCGCCTGGTGAATCCGCGCCACGTTTTCTTGCGTCAGAGGAGAATACTGTCCGCCCGGCATCCCGGCCCGCACCGGGCGCATATCGGCCGCCAGCGGTGCGGAACGGACGGCCACGCGCGCCGCGCGCCCGCCGGACCGTCGTGCCCGTGCGACGGGCGTGGTGGCTTGGTCAGTCATGGGCCGATCCCTTTTCCAGCAGCGCGTCGATCTCACTCCCCGACGCGGCAGATTTCAACGAAGCAAAACGTCCAAAGTCCAAGATTTCAGCCATGCCATCTCGGATCACGGCATGGGTCACGCGCGCCATCTGGCTGCCCAGCGACACGCGCCGCACCCCCATTCGGGCGAAATCTTTCAGCGCCAGATCGCGCAACGGTCCGGCGGCCAGCGCGTTCACCGGGGCGCGAACGGATGCCAGCACCCGCGCCAATTCGCCCCGTCCCGGCGGCACCGGCAAAAACAGGCAATCGGCGCCCGCCGCCTCGAACGCCTGCAAGCGGCGGATCCCTTCGGCCAGATCATAGCTTTCGTTCATCACCCCGTCCGCGCGTGCCACCAGCACGAAGGGTCGGCCCAGCGCCCGCACGGCCGAGACCGCGGCCTTGATGCGCTCCACCGCCAGGTCGAACCCGTAGGCCGGGTTGCCGGGCACCATGACGGTGTCCTCGATCCCGCAGCCCGAAAGACCGACCTCGGCGGCCAGGCGGATGGTTTGCGCCACGCCGTCCGGGTCGTCGGCAAAGCCGTTCTCGAAATCGCCCGAAAGGGGCAGGCCCGTGGCAGACAGGATCGCCTGCGCATGGCCCAGCGCCTCGTCACGCGTGACACTGCCCAGATCGGGGCGGCCCAGAGTGAAGGCATGCGCGGCGGAACTGGTGGCCAGCGCCTGCGCGCCCGCCGCCGCCATCATCCGGGCGCTGCCCGCGTCCCAGGGGTTGGGGATTACAAAACACCCCTGCTGGTGCAGGTCCCAGAACGCCTGATGACGATGCGCCGGGGTCACGCGCGCATCCTTTCCGATTTCGGGTCATACATCGGCGCGATGGAGGCCCGGGCGGCAATGCGTATGCCCGCGATGTCGATTTCATAGGTCGAAGCGAGCAGATCCTGCACGCTTTCCCCGGCGCAGGGAATGTAGCCCAAAGCCACTGGACCGCCCAGGAAATGGCCGTAATTTCCGCTGGTTACGATGCCGACAATCTTGCCGTCGCGGTAAATGGGTTCGTTGTGATAGGCCAGTGACTGCGGGTCTTGCAGCAGGAATTGCACCATCCGCCTTTGCAGCCCCGCTTCGCGTTTGCGCAGCACCGCGTCGCGGCCGACGAAATCGCCCTTGGCGGTTTTCACGGCAAAGCCAAGGCCCGCTTCCAGCACGTGATCTTCATCCGTGATGTCGTGGCCAAAGTGACGGAAGGCCTTTTCGATACGGCAACTGTCCATGGCGTGCAGGCCGACCAGTTTCAGATCCGGCGCGGCCTCGCACAGGGTCTCGAACGCGTGGGCGGCCTGATCGGCGCTGACGTAAAGCTCCCATCCCAGTTCACCAACATAGGACACCCGGTGCGCGCGCGCCAGGCCATAACCCAGCTCGATTTCGCGCGCGGTGCCAAAGGGAAAGCTGTCATTGTCCAGCGCGGCCGGGGTCACGCGCGCCAGCACATCGCGGGCGTTCGGCCCCATCAGGCACAGCACGGCTTCGGCGGCGGTCACATCGGTGATGACCGCGAAGTCATCATACAGATGCTTGCGCAGCCACGCCAGATCGCGTTGCATCGTCGCCGCAGGAACGACCAGCAGATAGGCGGTTTCGGACAGGCGCGTGACGGTCAGATCGCATTCGATGCCGCCGCGCGGGTTCAGCATCTGGGTATAGACCAGACGCCCCGCCGGAACGTCCACATCATTGGCGCAAACCCGTTGCAGGAAGCGGCAAGCATCGCGCCCCTCGACACGGATTTTGCCGAAGGACGACATATCGTAAAGCCCGACGTTTTCGCGCAGGGCCATATGTTCGGCGCGCTGGTTGTCGAACCAGTTCTGCGGCCCCCAAGCATAACGGTATTCCCGTTCCTGCCCGTCATTGGCGAACCAATTCGCGCGTTCCCATCCCGCCGTTTCCCCGAAAACGGCCCCGCGCGCTTTCAGATGCTCATGCACCGGCGAACGCCGCACACCGCGCGCGGTTTCCACCTGCCGATAGGGGAAGTGATCGGCATAGAGCAGACCCAAGGTTTCTGTCACCCGTTCCTTCAGGTAGCGCCGGTTGCGCTGGAAAGGTTGCGCGCGGCGGATATCCACCTCCCACAGATCGAAGGGGGGTTCGCCGTCCGTCATCCACTGCGCCAGCGCCATGCCCGCCCCGCCCGAGGACACGATGCCGATCGAATTATACCCGGCCGCGACCCAGTAGTTGCCCAGTTCCGGCGCCTCGCCCAGGTAATAGCGATCATCGGGCGTAAAGCTTTCAGGGCCGTTAAAGAACGTGTGCACCCCCGCCGTTTCAAACAGCGGCATCCGGTTCATCGCCATGCCCAGAATGGGCTCGAAATGGTCGAAATCCTCGGGCAGGCTGTCGAATTCGAAGTCCTCGGGGATGCCCCCCATGCCCCAGGGCTTGGCCCTGGGCTCGAACGCGCCCAGCATCATCTTGCCCGCGTCTTCCTTGTAATAGGCGCATTCATCCGGCACACGCAGCACAGGCAGGCGGCCCAGATCGGCCACGGGTTCGGTGATCAGGTAGAAATGCTCGGCGGCGTGCAGGGGTAGCGTGACGCCGTTTTGCGCCGCCAGATCGCGCCCCCACATGCCGCCGCAATTGACCACATGCTCGCACTGGATCACCGAGGTTTCGCCACCGCCCGCGTCATATTCGACGCCGGTCACGCGCGCGCCATCATCCAGAACGCGCAGAACCTTCACGCCTTCGCGAATCGTCGCGCCCCTCATGCGCGCGCCCTTGGCCAGCGCCATGGCGATGTTGGCCGGGTCACACTGCCCGTCCAACGGCAGATGCACCGCGCCGACCACATCGCCGACGTTCAGATGCGGATACATCGCCTTGGCCTCGGACGGAGAGATCTCGTTCACGTCCACCCCGAAGCCACGCGCCAGCGCGGCCTGGCGGTAGATTTCCTCGCGCCGGGCTTCGGTCAGCGCCACGGTGATGGAGCCGTTCTGGCGCATCCCGGTGGCAATGCCTGTCTCGGCCTCAAGCTTCACGTAAAGATCGGCGGAGTATTTCGCCAGCCGGGTCATGTTCTGGCTGCCGCGCAGCTGGCCGATCAGCCCCGCCGCGTGCCAGGTCGTGCCGCAGGTCAGTTGCTTGCGTTCCAGCAGCACGATGTCTGTCCAGCCGGCCTTGGCCAGATGATACGCGACCGAGCAGCCGGACACGCCGCCTCCGATAATGACAACGCGGGCATGGGTGGGCAGCGACATGGGAACCTCAGACAATGGGATGGCCGGCCGCGCGCAGGCGACGGGCGATTTCGGCAATATGTTCGGGGCCCGTTTCGCAGCAGCCACCAACGATTGTGGCCCCCTGTGCTACCCAGCCCATGACGAGATCGGCATAGCGGTCCGGTGTCATTTCGGGCCGCGCGTTCAGCGCATCGACGGTCGGATTGTCCTTCAGGAAGTCGGAGGTGATTTGCTGAAACCCGTTGGCCGAGGCACCGAACGGCTTGCCGAACCGGGCAAGGATCGGCATCGCCTGATCCATCGCTTCGGGTGCCGAGCAATTGGCCAGAACGGCATCGACGCGGCCCGCCAGTAGGGCCAGATCGGCCAGCGGTTCCCCGGACCGAAGCTGCGTGCCGTCGCGGTCCTCCAGCGTGACCGACAGCCAGAAGGGCGTGTCGGGCGCCGCGCCGCGCGCCGCGTCGATCAGCGCCCGCGCATGGGCCAGCGAGGCGACCGTCTCGCCGATCAGCACATCGACATGCGGTGCCAGCCGCGCGACGATGGCGCTGTAATCGGCGACGGCCTGTTTACGCGGCGGAAAGAGATCGGGCCGGTAAGAGGCGACCAGCGGGCCGATGGATCCCGCGATGATCCCCCGTCCATGCGCGCCACGCGCGGCGTGTGCCTCGGCCAGCGCGGCGGTTTGCAGGGCGTCCAGCCGGTGTGCCAGCGCGAATTTGACCAGCCTGTCACGGAACAGCGCATAGGTGTTGGTCGTGGCAACGCTGGCCCCGGCGGCGAAGTAATCGGCATGGATGGATTGCACCAGCCCCGGATGGTCGATCATCACCCGTGTCGCCCAGAGCGGATGCGGGGCATCGCCCGAACGGCGCAGAAGTTCCTGCCCCATCCCGCCGTCGATCAGGGTGACGGGGGACGGGGGGGGGGGGGGGGGGCCCCCCCCCCCCCCCCCCCCCCCAGGGGCAAAACCCC
>Ga0316205_10002366_pt1 | contig 19890 bp, 20 predicted proteins | sample 3monthpyrite_MG_FD_204941 | JGI IMG/M metagenome (GOLD analysis project Ga0316205, IMG submission 204941) | Microbial mat bacterial communities from mineral coupon in-situ incubated in ocean water Damariscotta River, Maine, United States -... | ecosystem: Environmental > Aquatic > Marine >... | reverse complement strand
ATACCAGCACACGCCTCAACATGGCGATCATTATTATAGCCAGTAAGGCCAAAGCATAATTACTGTATTCCCACACCAGCTGCTCATCACGTTCCATCGGTGGCAAGGTTTGATTAAAGTGACCACGTGACCTGATTTTCAACAGTCCTCTGTCCTCCAGCGACCAGTCAATCGCGTTGGCGATCAACTGATAGGTATTCAGGTAGACAGCTCCCTGGGCGGAAGTAAGTAAACGGCTAGTCTGATCTTGCAGAAATTCATTGGATGAGAATAAAATCACTCTGGCGCTCTCTGGTGAGTGTTTGATAACACTCGCGTACGATTCTGCTGGAGTTTCTTTTTCATTAGTTGAATCAGCACCATTCACTTCTATTTCTGTAGTGGGCTTGTCCTTAAAAAATGATGCAAATTGTCCTTCTATAATAGCGCCCATAAGTGCTGTTTTTTGATTGTCTCCAGCTGGAAATGGTTTACTACCATCCACCTTCAAACGCGGCATGACATCAAGCGATGTCGAAGTCCATGCCTTCGAGGAACTATTGAGCAACTGACTGACTCGCCTGCTTTTATTGATTTCCTCGTTCACTATGATGGGTGACGCCCAGGGCATGGTTAGCTGACCAAGATCAGCAACAATTGCGTTATCGGATGCAAGCCCATCTCGAATATCAATGAAAAAAGGATAATCAAGCATGCGTACTTCCTGAAAACTATAACCACCCGCATTCCGTGTTACCGGCACAGGAAATGAAGTATTTTGAGGGTCCATGACAAAGCTTTCATCGATGGTTATGCCAGCATGCCTGAGCCAGGCTTCCAGACCTGAAGTTTGCCTGTTGGCAACCAGCTTATTGTCTTTTACTTCTACCGAGAATGGCGAGGTGGCCGCTAATAACGTGCCTCCCTGCATGACAAACTGATCGATGGCAAATAGTTCTATTTCAGACAATTCTTTTGGGGCCAGCAGTAACAAAATATCAATGTCGCCAGGCACTTCTCCTTTTGTCAAATCGACATCTTTGGTATTTAAATTTTCCAGCAAGGATTCTTTCAGCTTAAGAAATCCATTGTCACCCCGACCCATTTGTGCCAGATAACTATTCTCCTTATTGGTGACAATGCCCGCCGTTTTAAGGAAGCCTGTCGCGAAACGTTTCAGCCCTGCTTGCAGGTTTCTTTTGAAAGCGTCAATTTTATAGTCTGACGGTAATGGTATCTGAACAATTTGGCCATTGCCTTCCAACACGACATAAAAATAAAACGTTTGTTTATCCAGCAAGCTCGCAGACATCGGTTTGAAGCCATATTGTTCAAGCAGCATCGATGTCAGCTGACCATTACTCTGCTCCGGTTCAATAGCACGAACCTGCACCTGACCGTTTGCCTTAGCCTGCGTCTCATCCAGCAATGCGACGACATCTTCTTTTAGTTTTTTTAATATGTCCGGCAAACGCTCTGTAGATGAAATATATGCTGAAATAGTGATGTTGCCATCGATTTGTTCGAAAAGATTTCCTGCTGACTGGTAGGCAAACAGCGCCTTTTTAATGGCGCGGGTAATGTCGTATTCCGGGTTCCGTAGCTGCACTTCTATATCCGTTTCCGCTGCTGCTTTAATTTCAATCAGGTCACGAAAACCCAGCACTTCATACTGATCCCCATATTGCACCAGTACATTAAAATAGGAATTAACTAATGCCGCCTGGTATTTATCTGTTATTTGAAGTGGCACTGGTTTTATGCCGTATTTTTTATTGGCCTCATCTTCCTTCTCCGGATCCTGAATCGGATCAAGAAATTCAACCCTGACACGACCCTTGCCTGCAAGCTCGTATTCTTTCAGCAGATCTTTGAGACGCGGCACCAGTGGTGCCAGCAGAGGATGTGTTTTGGCACTGAAGTAGCCTCTGATCAACATAGGCTCATGTAGCCGGGAAAGATAATTTTTACTGGTATCAGTCAGGCTGAATATTTTTCCACGGGTAGTATCGATACGCAACTGATCCAGAGGATACAACCAGACATTGGCCAGTAACAGATTCAGGACCAGTAATGTGGATAATAGTGTTAATCGAGTATGCGCAGGCTTATTACCGTGGTGAGTCCAGCCGAGCTTTTTCAATGTCATGCTATTGAGCACCAGAAAAACAAAGGTGATGCTCAAGTAAAAATATAAATCACGGATATCGATGACTCCGCGTTCGATAGACTCAAATCGCGAACCACTCCCCAGTAAACGTAATAATTCGCCAGTTTGATTAGCAAAGAAATCGATTAGCAGCGGTGAACCCAACAGGTTAAACATGCCACAAATCAATGTCGTCACAATCAGGCTGACTATTTGAGTTTCACTTCTGGCACTGACAAAAAGCCCGATACTCAAATAAGAGGCACCCAGCAACATGGCTGCCAGATAAGCGGACAGTACCGGCCCCCAGTCCAGATCCGCTATCATGGCAACGGTGATGGCAACCGGCAACGTTAATAGTAATGCTATGAGCAACAAGATCAGGCAGGCATAAAATTTTCCCAGAACAAAGTGTGATACGGGTACTGGCGATGTCAATACAAACTCCAGTGTGCCGCTACGACGCTCTTCACTCCACATTCGCATGGTGAGCGCTGCCGCCAGAAAAATTAATATCACCGGCATCCATTGAAACAATGGACGGATGTCAGCTATATTCCTCGCGAAAAACGTTTCCACCCAGAAAAAAAGATACAGCATCACTGCTATAAAACCACCGAGGAACAGATAGGCGATCGGTGAAGAAAAAAACAGCGTTAATTCCTTGCGACAAATCAGGCGTGTATCCCTGTCAAACATGATGGTAACCCTCAACACTGTTGACTTGCCGGAAGAGTGCTTCTAAATCTCTTTTCTCATGTGCAAGGGAATATATTTTATAGCCGGCCTCCAGTATATTTTTTGCGACCATAGCCGCCGATGCCCTTATATCTGACTGTTCTGAAAGAGTTAGCAGGTATTGGAAACTGTCAGGCTGCCCTTCTTTAAGTTCGATATGAGTAATGTCGGCGAATTGTTTCAGGCTATCATTAACATTGTTGATATTGGCATCTGTTTCCAGAATCAGGCCTGTGTGCTGATTCAGACTCACAAGATTTTCATCAACCACCAGCCGTCCATTCCTTAATATCATGACCCGATCGCAGACAGCATCGACTTCTTGCATAATATGAGTACTCAGTATCACCGTGGCATGGTCTGCACATTGTTGAATCAATGCTCGCATCTGCATGGCCTGCGTAGGGTCAAGGCCATTGGTTGGTTCATCAAGAATCAGGACTCGAGGTCTGTGCAGAATGGCTTGGGCAACGCCTACTCTTTGCTTGAATCCTCGCGAAAGTGTGACGATGGGTTTGATTAATTGACTGCTGAGATCAGTTTGTTCAACTGCATATGATATGGCCTGCCATTTCTGCGAGCCACGGAATCCACGCAAACCGGCTGCATATTCCAGATAATCAGCAACGAGCATATCAGGATACAAAGGTAGATTTTCCGGTAAGTAACCGATTAAAGACTTGAGCCGTTCTGCGCCCTGGGAAATGAGATGGCCATCCATGTTAATGACGCCGCTATCAGGTTCCAGATAGCCTGTCAGCATTTTCATAATAGTGGTTTTCCCGGCACCATTATGCCCGAGAAGGCCGACAATTTCTCCCTTGCCTATCTCGAATGAAACCTGATCAACTGCTGTGAAGTCACCATAACTACGACTAAGCGAATCCACCGAAATCATTACCACTCCTTTGTCTTGCACGAATGAATACAGATTAATCCGAGGCAAGAATACCTCAAAGGTTTTCGAAAATTCAAGATCTGTGAACGAGAATTTACTTCATTGTTAATTAATGATTGAGATTAATCCAGCTTTTGACAATCCTGACAGATACCATAGATATAGAGGCAATGATCGGTCATCTTGTAACCCGCTTTTTCCGATATTTCATGTTGTAATTTCTCGATGGTTTGATCGAAAAACTCATCGACATGGCCACATCGTACACACACAATGTGATCATGGTGATTGCCATGATTCATTTCAAACACAGAATGCCCGGTATCAAAATGATGCCGAGTGACCAGCCCGGCCGTTTCAAACTGGGTGAGCACACGATAAACGGTTGCCAGCCCTATCTCTTCTCCTGCTTCCAGCAACAGCTTGTAGACGTCTTCAGCACTGAAATGACGCTCTGAACTCTTTTCAAGGATTTCGAGGATCTTGACTCTGGGTAAGGTGACCTTGAGTCCTGCATTTCGTAAGTCTTTTGATTCCAACTTCTTTCCTGTCTTATATAGTCAGCAGAATGTGCATGAGTTATCATCTGCAGCTGATGAAATAATGTGTTGTTATTACAAATGAAAAAGCTTCTCATTCTTATTGTATGTCTATTGGTATCTATTGTCACTGGCTGCTCAAACTATGTCCCTGCCTATAAAATCGAGGTGCAACAGGGAAATATCCTTACACCGGAAGATGTTAACCAAATCAGGCTGGGGATGGATAAGAGCAAGGTGGAATACATTCTCGGCAGTCCGACTGTTATCGACCCTTTTCACGCGGATCGCTGGGATTACATTTACCACCTCAATCCAGGTCGTGGTGATATCATTAAAAAGAATATAACTCTTTATTTTGAAAGGGATATTCTAGCTAAAACCAGTGGCAGTATGGTACCCGATTTAACTGCCGGTAAGGATATCAGTGAATATAAAAAGCAGGTGGTGATTGCAGTCAATCCCACAGTGAAGGAAAAGCCGGGTTGGCTAAAGCGCATCTGGATCAGCTTCTTTGGAAGCGAAGAGGAATATGAACTGGATGAATAACAGGATTTAAAAGGCTAAACACACCTATAACATTATAAATATAGTGGATTATCGAGTCATTGACGACCCATTCCGATAAAGACCACCCAGTCAGTCAGCAGAAGGTACACTCTTTTCAGCGGCGCCTTTGGTCATCACCTTACCCTCGGCTGCACGCTTTCGCCTGACTTCCTTGGGGTCTGCTATTAAAGGACGGTAGATTTCTACCCGATCCCCGTCTTGCAACACTTTATCCAGCTTGGCGAGCTTGCCAAATATACCCACCTTGTTCGTTTTTCCCGCATCAATCTCAGGAAAATGATCGAGAATCCCGGAAAGTTGAATAGCTTGTTCAATGGTTGTCCCCGTATCTACCTGGTTTTGCATAAGCACTTGCTCTCCCGGTAAGGCATAGGCGACTTCTATTTTAATTTTTTGCGGTTCATTCATAAATATCACTTGCTCGCCTGCAAAAGGAGTCGACCAGCGTATTGGCAACCTGACTAAATACAGGGCCCATGACCATACCCAGCATTTTATTCTTGAAATCAAAATCCAGATCAAGAATCACTTTACACGCCTGATCAGTCAATGGCTGGAAACGCCAGAAACCTTCAAGGTGATTAAAAGGTCCTTCAACCAGCTTCATCTCTATCATTTTACCCGGCATTAAACGATTTCGCGTGGTAAATTCTTTATGCACCGAACCTTTTGCCAGTTCAAGCTGCGCGGTTACCACATCAGCATCGCGTGAAATAACTTTCGCTGACCGACACCATTGTAAAAATTCAGGATAGTCTTCAATCGCATCCACCAGGGCATACATTTGTTCTGCACTGTATTGGGTTAATGCATGTCTGTGAATAGTTGTCACTAAAACTCCAGTTTGTTAAAACACTGACTCGTACAGCAGGTGTGATCTTATCCACCCAACCAAGCCGATAACAAAAATAACAACCACGAGTACAGGTGTAACATAACGTATCAGAAACCGCCAGATTTTGTAGATCAGGTTACTAGTGGTATTCAGGTCTTCGCGGCTACATTCAGGGGCTATTATCCAGCCACAGAAAACCGCTATCAACAAGCCCACTAAAGGCAACATCACCAGCGTCACTACTCCATCAATCAGCTGAAATGCAGTAAGATCATAGATGCGATGCCGCATATCGACATTAGTCGATTCAAGCATAACTGCCAGTTGCTGAAGTATATCACGGAGTGTGGTTCCCGAAACAGAAAACACACTGATAATACCAACGGACCAGCACACAATACCTACCCAGGAGACTGCATGCACGCGCGTCATATTATGCTTTTCCATTACCCATCTGACGCTCGGTTCCAGCAATGCAATAGCCGAGGTCAACGCTGCAAAAAATAACAACAGGAAAAACAGCCCCCCTAGCAGGTTGCCATAATCCATTGTGCCAAAGGCAATCGGTAATGTAGTAAATACCAGGCTCGGACCCTGTGATGCAGACAATCCATAGGCAAACACAATAGGAAAAATAGCCAGCCCGGCCAGCAACGCAATAGTAGTATCTGCTATGGCAATGAAGGCAGTTACCCGGGTAATGGAAATATCATTGCGTAAATAAGAACCAAAAATAATCACACTGCCAACACCAATACCGAGCGTAAAAAATGCATGTCCCATGGCTGTTAAAATACCACTAAAAGTAAACTGATAAGCCCCGCTAATATCGGCAATATAAAGTCCATTTTCATCCCTGGCATAAAACAGTTTTTTGAAATCAATATCAAATAAAAAGCTGGCGCCATCAACAAAGCTGTCAGACTGATAAGAATAAGCCACCATTAATAACAGCATGGCAAATAATAGAGGCATGGCAATCATGACTGTCTTTTCCAGACCTTGCCTGACACCTCTGGCAACCACAATACAGGTAATGACCATAAAGACAGTATGCCAGGCCAGCAGAACTTCCGGGTTCGCACGAAAATTGTTATACAGATAGGCTACGCCATCTGCACTTTGACCTGTAAAACTGCCACTGGCCGTTCTAACCATATAGGCGATGACTTCACCCGCCACTACACTGTAGTAAGACAGTATAAGAAAGCCGGCAAGCGTCGCGAGGCCACCGATGCGTGCCCAGTGAATACTGCGCTTACCGCTAGTAGCAATATTATAAATAGATTGATAAGCACTGAGTCGCCCGCGTTTACCCAGCATCAGCTCGGACATGAAGATAGGAATACCAATAATAATAACGAAAAACACATAGAGCAGAACAAAGGCACCGCCACCATGTTCTCCGGCAATATAGGGAAATTTCCATATATTACCCAGACCGGCAGCCGCGCCTGTCGCCGCCAGAATAAATGTCAGGCTGCCAGACCATTCTCCATGTTGAGTGACCTGTTCATTATTCATATTTGACTCACTGTTTTTTATTATTATCAGCCAAAGGAACTATCGATATCAGTGTCGTTTTAAGCCCACTTCCTCATCCAGTTCACCTGAACGTAATTTTTGCAGATACTCGCTCAATGCTGTACGCACTTTGCCGTGTAAAAAATAGAGTGCGATAAAATTAGGGAAGGCCATTCCCAATAACAACAGGTCGCTGAAATCGAGAATGTTACTGGCGCTGGTGACTGAACCAATGACAATAAAGATAATAAACATAATACGATAGGCCAGTGAGGATTTTTCACCAAACATATACGTCCAACAGCGCTCTCCATAATAAGACCAGGAAATCATGGTTGAGTACGCAAACAGCACAACCGAAATCGACAGGATAACCGGAAACCAGGATATGGATGTGCCAAAGGCTGCCGAAGTCAGTGCCGCTCCCTGGTTGGCATCAATTAATGGTGCATATTGTGCGTCGGTGTAAACGCCAGTAAGCAATATAACCAGGGCAGTCATTGTGCAGATCACCACCGTGTCGATGAATGGTTCCATCAATGCCACGATACCCTGTCGTACCGGATATTTTACCCTTGCAGCAGCATGGGCAATAGCAGCGGAACCGATGCCTGCCTCACTGGAAAAGGCGGCGCGCTTAAAACCCTGTACCAATACACCCAGCAATCCACCCAGGCCGGCATCCAAAGTAAAGGCTTCGGTCACAATCAGGCCGATCACCCCGGGAACCTCATTGGCGTGGCTTACAATGATCCACAGGCAAGCCAGTAGATAAATAAATACCATTGTCGGCACGATGGCTTCAGCCGTGTGTGCTATACGTCGAATGCCGCCAATAATAACGATCCCGACCAGGAAAGCCATCACCACTCCATATATCCAGGAGTTCTCAGTCAGCATGGGTATTTGTTGCTGTACCGCGGCCAAAGACTGACTAACCTGAAAGGCATTTCCTCCACCAAGAGAGGCACCAATGGTCAGAAAGCAGAACAAAATAGCCAGTCCCTTACCGGTTCTGGACCAACCCTTCTCAGCAAACCCACGCGACAGGTACTCCATGGCCCCGCCCATGATATGTCCATCAGGTCGGACTTCACGATACATTTGTGACAAGGTCGCCTCGGTAAACTTGGAGGTCATCCCTAATAATCCGGCAACTATCATCCAGAATACGGCACCAGGTCCACCCACACCGACAGCAATCGCAACCCCGGCAATATTACCTAAACCGACAGTTGCCGACAGTGCTGTGGTGAGTGCCTGGAAGGAAGTCACTTCACCCTCTGCACCCGGTACCTGATACTTGCCACGCAGGATCAAGTAGGCATGTTTAAACATGCGAAGATTAATAAAGCCCATGCGAATAGTAAGAAACACTGCACCGACCACGAGCCAGGCAACAATAAACGGCATACTGGCTTCGCCCGGTATTACATCAAAGAAGAACACCATGGCGAGGTATTCATTAACAAAACCAAACCAGTCATTCAAGGTTCGTGCTGCACCTTCAGATTCAGCCGCAAACACTGATGTTGAGAAAAATATCGTCCCAAATAGCAGCAAGAATGGTGATAACCTGGGCATTATTATTTTCATTTATAATTCCTCTGAGTTAGCAGGTGGCCGATGGTGGCTATAGTGTATTATTAATAATTGTTTGATAATACCCTACCATAATCATATACAAAGGTCATTCTCAGCCCCCTAGGGATTGATCATCTATGCGCTGCATAAATCACCGATAAACTGTATAATTCGCCGATGGCTACTAAAAAATCCAAGAAAACAGGCAAACCATCCAGCACCATTGCGCTCAACAAAAAGGCAAAATTTGACTTTTTTATCGAGGATCGCTTTGAAGCCGGCCTTTCCCTGCAAGGCTGGGAAGTCAAAAGCATGCGTGCTGGCAAGGTGCAGCTGGCCGAGAGTTATGTTTTTATTAAAGAGGGTGAGGCATTCATTTCAGGTATGATCATTGCCCCATTGTCCACAGCAGCAACCTATACCAACCCTGAACCCACCCGCATTCGCAAGTTACTGCTAAACCGAATGGAAATCGACAGACTGGCAGGCGCCATTGATCGCAAAGGCTACACCCTCGTCGCCCTCGCTCTATACTGGAAACACAGCAAGGTGAAACTGGAAATTGGCCTGGCCAAAGGTAAAAAAGACTACGACAAACGTGCCACCCAGAAAGACCAGGACTGGAAACGCGAAAAAGCCAGAATCCTGAAACACGGCTAAGCATTTGATCTTCCTGGTTCCTTGCCACTAGTTCCTAGTCACTTTCCCAAAAATACTTGGTAAATAACCCTCCCCGAGACACTTGAATAGTAACCACACAACCCCCATACTTAGCAACATGGGGGCGACCTGGCTTCGACGTGGGTCGCGAAACCTGATGTGCATGTAGAGGAACAGACTACCTCTTAAATCCAGCTGTAAAACCTATAGTTGCCAACGACGACAACTACGCTTTAGCCGCTTAAAAACCGGTTTTAAAGCCCTCTGACTGGAGCCGTGTCTATGCGTTCAGATTCCAGGGGTCATATCTCATAGGATCGCGATGAAGCTTGTTCGAGGTGGATTCGTTAAAACTTAATCGAAATCGCTGTACGTCTTCCATTGCCCGCCGGGTAGCGTCCAGTTAAATTAATAGGCGTGGATAAACATGTAGAGCAGATGGCAGAGGGCTTGCGGACGCGGGTTCGATTCCCGCCGCCTCCACCAAATAACCTCCCTGACATATTGTCAGGGAGTTTTTATTCTTATCTATGGAATATAAAGCCCTGGATGGCTAATTATAAAAAGACCTTAAAACTCAATCATACTGATGCGGCGTACATTGCAGGCATTATCGATGGAGAAGGCACTATATCGCTATCACGTAAACACAAAAGTGATAACCGCCAGCTTGTCATTAGTATCAGCAATACTGAACGGCAACTACTGGATTACGTGATACAGATTGTTGGAGCGGGTAAGCTTACCAATAAAAAGACCAGTAAAGACATGCATACACCCAGCTTCACCTACTCAATCACCAACAGACAGGCTCTGGACTTACTGGAACAAATTAAGCCATATTTAAAGACCTATAAATTCTCTCGAGCAGAACTAGTATTATCTGGTTACATAAGACTGACGCCCAGAAATGGTAAATTCAACGATAATATATTAATTGAAAGAGAAGACTTTATTAATAAGTTTTTTCGGTTAAGCCCTGAGGCATATATAAATAACCAGGTTTTTTAGCATAAATATCGGGTTCGATTCCCGCCGCCTTCACCAATTAAATTAAATATTTATTAATAAGTTAATTGGGATTATTTTGCCAGCTCTCCTTATTCATGCATTCTGCTCGATGCTGGTTAATCAGTGCTGATCGACGGGTCGGCTTGAATTTACCTTTTAACGCATCAATTTGACGACTCAGATCAGCGCAATGCTGTCTTTTCGCTTCATCTTCTTTTGATTCCTGATAAGCATTTTTAGATGTGTCGGGTTTATAATCCAGATCTTTTTCCGGTATGGATAAATCGAGTCTCATGGGTTGATCAATCGCCTGTGTTGGCTGTTGTACATCCACATTATCTGCTGCCAATACATATGGAATGAGTAAAAACAATCCTGAAAATGCCATTAATTTTATCATTTAACCATCACCCATCTAAATATCATTTTTAAATAAAAATCAAATATAACCCTATAAAATCTATCCTGTATCCTACACCCAATCTAAACTATTAAGTGACAATATAATGTTGGCCAGGATTTTTAAAATCGTATAGAAGTAAATGCCTGGAAACCCTTATATGTCCAGTCAAGCTCTCCGAGAAAATTACTGCCAGTCGCGTCGACGTTAATATTAAAGTTATTATAACCAACACCTACCGATACATTCTTTTGCACAAAGTACTCTAGCGAAGCATTCAGGTTCCTGATCGCGCCGCTAAAGTCTCCCGCATCAACCTCAAACCACTGCGCCAGCAGTCCTAAATGCAATTTCGGCGTTGCCGCATATCTATATTCCAAGCCAATAACCGGCAAGGGGGCTTGAGCATCGGTGCTACTACTTATGCTACCCCCTGATGTACTAAGGCTGGTTTCCGTACTCATATAATGCAAACCGAGCGCCAGTGACAGTTCTGCATTTTTTTTCTGAAACACCGAATACATATAATTGAAAAAGATGATATCGTTATTAAATTTTGTGGAAACCTGTGTATTAACAACAAACACACGGTCTTCAAACTGAATGGTCTTATCAATCAAACCAGTGGCACTACGATTGAGGCGAAAATAACCCAGCCCAACACGATGTCTTTGCGCTAAACGCACATAAGCATTAACAATGCCCGTATTCTGATTTGAATCCAGGCCTAGGTCATCTTCTAGATTTATCTCTGTGCCCCGCCCCAGTGTCACAGAATCCGCACGTAATTTGGTACTGACTGCAGGTAAAAAATAGCCAATGTTGACATTATATTTGTCTTTCCCTATACCCACTGGATTTTCAGCAAAACTATTCTGAGCGGCAATAACAAGAATTAATAAGGTGACTGTTTTAATTGGCCAGCAAAGATGACAAGGTCTCATTGTTTTCTCCAACATATTTATAATTCATGTCAAACATGAATAACATAATCTATAAGCGTATTGATGACCAGGAATTGCCTATCCTTTTGGTTCATCATTTAACCATTCACGAGCACTAGCTTCCTCATTAGATTCGAAGTATTCAATGGCAACCGGACGCAGGCCCTTCAATGTAAATAAATAGGCCATATCACGCCACTTTTCATCACCAACAATGGCTATTTTGTCGATATATTTATCATTACGTTCAGCAAATGAGGCATCTTCCCATCCCTCTGCATCCTCCCAGCCGGTAAATTTGTCAAGGATAACCAGAATTTTAATAGTGCCTATTTTTCTTATAACGTCCTCACAGGCATTCTGTGCCTGCTCAAGCTCATTCTTTGCCAACTTGGCAGAAACATAAAATACACCAATATTTCCTTTTTCGAGACTCCATTTTATCGACATCATACTCTCCTGACTTTCCTGGATATATTACTTAATCTGAGAAAAATGTTTATCCAGCCTAACATGCGTAACCTTACCCGACAAACAACTAAAACATGAGTGGACCTGTTGAATAGATCGCCAATTTACCTCGCACAATATAGTGATTCATTATAATTTAAACGAAATTCACTATTTACACGAAAGGCTGAATTATAATCAGTTTAATATTTTGCTGGTGAATATGGCTACAGACCAGTATATATTGTTACATCTGGCGATAAAAGAAATGAGTGCTGTGATGTATATAAAAAAATTTTCTGCCTTAAAAATAATTATACTGGCTACACTTGTCAGTATCACTCAATTGGGTCATGCCAGAGCCTATGGTTGATTATCCCAATCACCGATCGGAAAATTCACTGAAGAAAACTGGCAACTGTTATGCTCAACCGCTCGTGAGGTTCTCAACTATAGCAAGGATGGCATGCGCTGCAGGAAACCGAGACTTTTCAACTGAGCGGAGGGGCTTAATGCAACCCAGGTACACGTGCTTTGCAATCAAGCTGACGGCACCTGAAAAATACCCCCTTAATAGTATTGCCAATCAAGTAAAAATAAATTTACAAAACTGCCTGGGGCGCTTTGCTAAAACCGTAGTGACGCGAATATCTGTGGACCTCCATAACTATACCTGATGGCGCCTTTGAAGAACGTCATATTGGTATTATAATCAACCTTGAATTGACTATAACCGATACCAATTCCGAAGTTTTTTTGCACAAAATACTCGATTGATGCATTAATATTCCTTATTGTACCGTCATAATCACTCGTATCAGCCTTAAACCACTGCGCCAGCAGGCCAAGATGCAGGTTAGGCTTAACTGCATACTTAATATCCAGACCGACAAGCGGAAGAGGCCCATCCGCTTTCGCATTGACCGATATTGCTCCTCCACTCGTGCTCAGACTGGTTTTGGTTTCCGAGTAATGCACACCGATTGCTACGGCAAGTTCAAACTTTGGCTGTTGGACAATTGAGTACATGTAGTTCGTCAATATGATGCTGGTTTTGAATTCACTATCCAGGTTCGTATTTATCGCAAAGACCTGATCGCCGAACTGGATTGTCTTATCAATCACGCCAGAGGCGGTACGATTCATGTTAAAATAACCAACATTGAGGCGATGTCGTGGTGCAAATCGTATATACGCATCCAATCGCCCCGTATTCTGGTGAGCATCGAACCCAAGATCGTCTTCAAGATCAATAGTTGTACCTCTACCGAGCGTTCCGGAATCGAGTCGCATTTCTGTATTGACGGCAGGCAGAAAAGAGCCAATTGAAAAATTATACTTGTCTTTACCAATACCACTTGGCACATCTGCATAGCATTGTAGCGGAAGTACGATAACCAGGCTGACCAATACAATGGTTTTCAAAATGAAACACTCACCCTGGGTTGTCATTTACTTCTCCTTATAGAGGTCCGCGATACCTTGCATGAGAATACTACGTTTACTGGAATCGGTCAGATTATTTGTTATTCTGCCATGATTCTATGTTTGCCTGACTCTTAAACTGGCATTCATAGAATAATACATCTGTGTGTCTCCGCGTTGAAAGAATTATATTAATATATTTTTTCAACCAGCTTCTTGCTGCTTTTCTTTCATTCGTGCCTCAAGATACTTTTCGGCCATTTCCCATTCATTTATTCCACCTGCCATTCTAAGTGCGGCTTCCATCATATGAAAATATTTTGAACCCTTTAATTCTTCATAACTCTCAAAATAAATATCTCCACCATTAATGGTGATCTTAGGGTTTTCAATGAATTCATCCATTTTCTTCTTGATGTCGTCACTGATAACGGGAGGGTGTTGTTTGTCAGCGATTTCCTCATCTTTTCGCCAGTGGTATATGTCATAGGCCGTTTTGTTAATCGTCCATATTGATCCTGAAATCGGTTTCTGCCGTTTGCTTGTTAAATCAACCTCTATATAACAATAGGCGTTGACAGGACTTGATTTACTGGCCAGCACCCTTTTTATTTAATTATATTAAAGACGAACAATTGAATTATTAACGCATTCATCGCGTCCGTGTGCTATAAATGCCGTTATTGTGTTTATTTCGTTCTATAATATATAAATATACCACAAACTCGATGATAATTTCAAAAACACTGCCGGATATGTCCTCTGTCGCATGAGTAGCTGTAATAGCTTGCCGGGGAGGCAAATGGAAAGACTTCTTTTATACCCTGCATGCCTGTTGCTTGCCTCATTCCTCCTGAGTGCGTGTACGAATACTATCAAACCTCATGACGGTACCAGCACTTCTTCTTCACCGGGTGATAAGGCGCTCGAACTGACGTATGTTTATAATTGCGAAAATGATTATAATTTTGTGGCGAGGATTCAGGGAGAGAAAGTCTGGCTGTTTCTTCCTAACCAGACAATCTGGTTACCCTCTGTGCCATCCGCTTCCGGTGCAAAATTCAATGACAAGTCGAATACCTATTGGAGCAAAGGGCAGGAAGCCTTGCTTGAAGTCGATAAAAAAATATACCAACATTGCAAAAACAACCCTGCCAAAGCTATCTGGGAACATGCCAAGCTCAATGGCGTTGATTTTAGAGCGGTCGGAAATGAACCCGGCTGGCATCTTGAGATCATGAATCAAAACAGGATTGTGCTGACTACGGATTACGGGCAATCACACTATATTTTCAAAGCACCCGATCCTGTCATTAACAAGCCCGCAGGCAGTGCGAAATATATATTGCAAAATAATCAACATCACGCGATTGTTGTGCTGACACGGGAACGATGCCAGGATTCCATGAGTGGTGAATCGTTTGAAACTACGGTAACAGTCGTGCTGGATGGCATTCGATTTCGCGGATGCGGAAAGGCATTACACTGATAAAATTCAAATCAATACGCTGACTCTTGCCGGAACAAATGATGATCCTGTACAAACACCAGATTCATTGTGATAAACGAATAAATGATACAAAGGAGTGACTGGATGAACATAAAAAACAGGTTATTGCGCTTACTGATACCGGGTCTGGCTGTCATCACTATTTCGGCCAACTGTGCGGAACATGACGAGTTGAAAGCCTTCCCGGCCGCCAGCGATGGCATGCAACGTTTTGTGATTGTACTTCAGCATAAGGATCGACAGGATGAAAAGGATTTCAGGGTCGAGATCATCGCTGGTAAAGAGATGCTCACTGATGGGGTCAATCTGGTCCGGCTGACCGGCAGCATCGAACCTCGCTCATTACAAGGATGGGGATATACATATTATGAACTGGCCGGATCCCCGAAGACTATAAGCACCATGATGGCCCCACCTGCAGGATCGCCCGAGGTTAGCACGTTCGTAAGTACCTCTCCCCTGCAAATACCTTATAACAGCCGCCTGCCCGTCGTCGTCTACGTACCCAATGGCTTCGATGTCCGGTTTCGGATATGGAAAGCGACCGAGGAGTTCAGGAAAGCAACGAAAGGATAAGTATAATACATTGTTCTAAATGAATTTTTGCATGGAAACACTCTCTTCCTGTTGATCGACCACCGGTTTCGTGCAGTGACATGGTAGCACTTCATGGACCAGCCGGAGCGAATACCTTAGAATGAACTGTACAGGCACAAATGAAATCTATTAAGACGTATATGAATCCCACAAGTACCCTACAATTGGATCAGCAATCTCAAAATCAGGAATACAATCGATTGCTCAGTGAATTTTCACGTGGCATCAACGAACCTTACTCTCACAATACAGCTGTCAAGCTACGATCGTCTTTAAGAATGATTGCCAGGTTTCTGGGTGTCGATACTATAGACCTGGTAATTTTTACCGAGCTTGAACAGCACGAACGGATTCTAGGCCAATGGTATGATGCAAAATTGTTTGATCAGCTTGCATGCGAGTGTCCATGGGTTATCAGCGAAGCCGCCCGGGGAAAGCTGACATGCATACACGATCACAAACAACTACCCGGAAATGCGGACAGAGATCGCGAGACTTTCGCTCAGTATGGTATCCAGTCGTTATATGGGATCCCACTATTCGGAAATACAGAGATCTCTGGCGCGTTGCTACTCGGGGTAAAGCAATTGAGGACGCCACTAGATTCTGAAGCCGTAGATCGCGCACAGATTCTGGGGCAAATTCTTGTCAATAATATCAAGCAGGCACAGAATACAGAACATCTCAACGATGCCGTCGAAGCCGCCGAAATCGGTCTATGGTCACTGGACTATTCTACAATGAGCTTCTGGGCAACCGAGACTGCACGCTTCATGCACGGGCTCGACCCGGATCAGAGGATCACTCTGAATGATGTTCTCGCCCTGGTGCATGCGGACGATCGAGCCCTGATACAGAACACAATTGAACAGGCTCTGATCCGCCCGCAGAATATACAATTGGAGTATCGCGTGTTGCAGGCTGATGGCACACTGGCCTGGATCATTGCTCGCGGTCGCTCTTATCGCAGTGCACCCGGCGTACAACAACTGACGGGTGTATGTGTTGACATCACAGAGCGAAAGCAGGTCGATGAAGAACTACAAAATTCACAAGCACTCACCAAAGCCGTATTTGATAGTGTGCCTGGTCTACTCTACCTCTATTCCGAAGATGGTCAGCTGCTCCGCTGGAATAAACAGCATGAAAAAATGACAGGTTACAGCGTGGACGAATTGCAGAATTTTTCCGTTTCAGATTGGTTTACCGAACAAGACCACGCATTGATGGTACAGGAGTGGAGCAAGGTTTTTTCCGAAGGTTATACCAAGACAGAGTTAGGGCTGAAATTAAAGAATGGTTCGATTGTCCCCTTTTCCCTGACGGGTGTAAAGGTAGAGATCGACGGCAAACCGCACCTGGTCGGGATCGGTATGGACATTACGGAAAGAAGACAGGCCGAAGCTTCGTTGGCTCAACTACGCGCAGAACTGACCCATATAACACGCATAACCACGCTTGGCGAGCACACCAGTGCGCTGGCCCATGAACTGAATCAACCTCTGACCGCCATACTTAGCAATGCGCAGGCTGCACGCCGATTAATGGCCAAGCAACCCCCTGACCTCGAAGAAGTCCGGGATGCCCTTGAAGATATTGTTCGCGACGATAAGCGTGCCGGGGAGATCGTCCATGGCCTGCGCAGATTGATGTCAAAAAGCAAGGGCGCGGCTGAGTTGCTTGATATAAACACTCTGGTCCTCTCGGTATCAGATCTCACTCATGGTGAGTTGGTGTTGTCGGACATACCGCTAAGGCTCGATCTCGCACCTGAACTGCCAATGATCATGGCAGGACAGACCGAGGTCCAGCAGGTCTTCTTGAACCTGATATTGAACGCCATCGAAGCACAGCGCCTGACCGATCCGAGGTTACGTGATATGCGTATCAAGACGTGGCGTGATACAAATACAAACCACGTGATCGTGGCCATACGCGATTGTGGCGAGGGCATTCACGAGGATCAGCTACAACAAATTTTCGAACCTTTTTTCAGCACCAAGAATAGCGGCATGGGTATGGGTCTGGCTATTTGCCGACGGATCGCCGAAAGCTACCAGGGTCAATTGTGGGCAGAAAATAACCCGGATTGCGGTGCTACTTTTTATCTTTCTTTCCCGATTGCAGAGAAGAGGAAATGACTGAGTCAGTAACAGTGTTTGTCATCGATGATGATGCCTCGGTGCGGAAGGGGCTGACACGCCTGCTTCGTTCCGCTGGTTACGAGATTGAAGCGTTCGATTCAGCGGACAGTTTCCTGGCGCGTGAGCGCTATGAGGGCACTGGCTGCATCGTTCTGGATCTGCGCATGCCTGTTGTTAGTGGTATCGAACTCCAGGAACGTCTGGATAGTATTGACTGTACACTGCCGGTGATATTTCTGTCCGGTCATGCCGGGATTCCTGACAGCGTCAAGGCTATGAAACATGGAGCCGTGGATTTTCTCACGAAACCTGTTGATGAAGATGAACTACTAACAGCTATAAGCACATCTCTGGACCTGCACAGGTCGCGGTTAGTGACAGAGACTGAAGTGCATGCTATCCGGCAGCGTGTCGACTCGCTTACCGCACGCGAACTGGAAACGGCGCAGTGGCTCATCACCGGCGCGCTCAACAAGCAGATCGCCGATAAACTCGGCATCACCGAGAAGACCGTCAAGGTGCACCGGGCCAATATAAAGCAAAAGATGGGGGCTCCCTCTATCGCCGAGCTCGTGCGACTGTGTTCGATCGCCGGCATTGATCCCAAGTCTCTACAGGAATAGAGTTTTCCATTTTTTCTGTCATGATTATCACCATTGTTTCATAGGACCAAAGTCCAATAGCCGAAAGACATGCTGCTCGCTACTCTGGGTTATTAACAGAACGGCCATGATGCTTATTCAGGGCAACAAATGTCTAATATAAGCAAGATAGCGAGAGAATTTTCTGCGGCCAGTCACTGATAGGCTTTTGAGGAGGATTATTATGCACAAGACAAGGCAAGCAATACTTATTGGATTCGGGCTAATGCTGGCAACGACGTCGCTGCACGCACAGGAATTGATTTTCTACCCCAGCAAGGGACAAAGCGCCGAGCAACTGGAAAAGGATAAGTTTGAGTGTTATGGCTGGGCCAAGAAAAGTAGCGGTTTTGATCCGATGGCAGCTCCGGTAGCCAGCGCACCGCCTCCCAGCGGCCAAAAGCAAGAAGGGGGAGCCGTCAAGGGCGCCGTAGGTGGAGCCGCGCTTGGCGTCATCATCGGTGACAACTCTAAAAGCACGAAAAGAGGTGCCGGTGCCGGCGCACTGATCGGTGCCAATCGCCAGGCGAAACAAAACCAGAGTGTAGACAAGGACCGGCAGAATTGGGAACAACAACAGGCAAGCGAGTATACCAAGGCCCGAAACAGCTACAATCGTGCCAATTCAGCGTGTATGGAAGGTCGTGGCTATACAGTAAAGTAAGCTTATTGAGTAAGCGGAAATCTGCATGAAGTGCGTTATTGACTGACACCATTCAAGCACACTGCTACAGAAACGGCTCTGCTCTAAAACTTTTCACCGACCCGGATATAGGTCACGGCATCTCCATCACTGTAGGCCACATCCACAGCAAAATGCATCGCCTTATCCTCGATGACCTGCCAGCGTAGCCCGGCGCCGTAACTGGTAATCGTATCTTCCTTTAGCAGTGTTGAGGTCTTCTCGGCATGCCAGCCGGCCTCGCTGAATAACACCATACCCCAGCGAGGCAAAAACTTGTGCCGGACCTCAGCATGTAGGGATAAGGTGTTCTGGTCACGATAACGATCGCGGGAAAAGCCGCGCATGTCCAGAAACGGCAGTGCAAAAAACGGGGCATCACCATTATTGTGCTGAAGATTGGCACTCAGTGCCAGGGTAGTGTCGCTTGCCAGTGGCATGTACTGGTTATAGAAAGTCTTCAGGTTTGAATATTCATAATCACCACCCCAGGTTTCACCATAGTCCGACCATTTGAACTGAAACAGATGTCCATGCCGTGGGTAGTAATTGTCATCCCGGCTATCGTGCAATGCTACCAGTCCCATGCCAGCGGACTGAATCGGCCGGG
>Ga0316205_10002365_pt1 | contig 19895 bp, 29 predicted proteins | sample 3monthpyrite_MG_FD_204941 | JGI IMG/M metagenome (GOLD analysis project Ga0316205, IMG submission 204941) | Microbial mat bacterial communities from mineral coupon in-situ incubated in ocean water Damariscotta River, Maine, United States -... | ecosystem: Environmental > Aquatic > Marine >... | reverse complement strand
TCCCCACTCACCCCGACCTCGAGGGTCAGCCCGTCAGCCGTCAGGCGCATGATGATGTCATTCCTGTCGCCATCGACAACCGTGATGTCGCCCGTGTTGAACACCGTAGTGGCCTTATTGACGGCGCGTGCGGAGATGGAGAACAGGCCAGCTGAGTCCTTCTTCAACAGCAGCTGGTAGCTGTCCGTCGCGGTGCCCGTAGCACTGAGGGTTGCGAGGGCGACCTCAGTCTCAGCCTCAAGCTCCGGCAGGTATCCGGATAGCGACAGCGAGAACCCAGAAGAGGTGTCCACCGCCTTGCGGTCGATGAGCCTTGCGTCTGGGCTGCTGCAACGCGCCCCGAGCGCGTACTCCCTGCGGTTCTGGCGCACGCTTCCAGGCCTTCGCGACCACTCGGTCACCTCGTCATGGTCCTTCTCCCTCACAGTAACGCCAGCGGCCTTCCCCGCGGCGCTTGCGGCGGGGTTCATCGGCAGGAGATGAAGTGGAAGGCGTGGCATCAGAATCTCCGCGTTCCCTTGACCACAATGGTGAATGCGTTGGAAGACAGGCTCGTGGCCGGGGTCCCACTCTTCGCGAACAGCACAAAGACATGGTCTCCTTTGTCGCGGGCGAGGTTCTGGTTCACGGTGAGGTCTAGAGTCTCGTGGATGGCGCTCGGTGGCGTGGCGACCAGTCGGTTCGCAAGGGTGTCGGAGGTGTTGTTCTTGTCAGTCTGCAGGCTGGTCGGCGTGCCTGTGCCGGCGGGCGGGGCGTAGAGCGCCTCCACGGTCCAGTAGTCGGCGTCCGTGTCATTGTAGGCCTTGCTGATTCTGACCTGGACCTCCTTGATGTCGAGGTCGTATGGCAGGGTGAAGCCAAGCGCACCCTTCTGGATGATGGATGTGTCGTTGTGCCCGTAGATGGTGTTGGTGAACGACTCCAACCCAACGACTTCCTCGATTCCAACGCGGATGACTCCCTCCGTGGCGTGGGAATACTCCACAACCGCCATGCGCCAGACGCGCTCCTGCTCTGGGATAGTGGCCGTGAGTGCCCCCGCGGTTTCCGACAGGTATAGGAAGTCCCCCTTCGTGTAGGAGGAGGTGTCCAGGCCCTCGACGATTCCGCTGATGACAACATCGCCGGCAACGGCGTCGGTTATTTCGCCGCTCGCAATGCCAAGGGGCGGGCGCTTCGTCGCATCGTCGCCATCTGCAAGCTCGACGGTGATGCCCGAGGAGTAGCCCTCGGAGTAGACAACGTCGCCCTTGTCGATGGTGCCCGCAGAATCCTTCTTCACCGAGTGCGTGGCAGCATCGGAGCCACCCGCAGCCCCTCCGCCTCCGGCAGCTGCGCCGTCGTTCTCCCACTCGACCTCGTCCACAACGCCCTCAGCAAACTGGCCGCGCTCTCCTGGTTTCCTGCCTGCGGCCTCGTCCCAGCATTTGTCCAGATAATCCTCTGTGCGGTGAAACGCACAGCAGTAGTCTTTGCGCGGGATGAAGTCGACCTCGACGATGCAGGTATCGCCAGCGGTCCCCTCGGTCTCGATGTAAATGCCGTGCTCGAACAGGAGGGGCGGCGCATCGGGATCCCTCGTCGGAGAGTTCGTCGAGACCGTTGCTCGGTTGTCGTCGGCCAGCAGGTCGTCTGGGTCCTCCGTGGTGAAGACGCGGACCTTCATCTGCGTGTCCGCACTGAGGTGCAGGTACTTCAGATAGCAGGTCTGGCTAGTGATGTAGTACCGCGTGTTCGCGGCGGCTTGCACCACCTTGCTGCGGACCAAGTCAGGGTGGACGTCGCCGCAAGGCACGCACCCGCACGAGCTGTCTGACATCAGGCCCCGAACGGCCCCCGCGTGCCGCCGGCATCACGGGCAGACGAGGCGTCGGCGCGGCCCTTGTCCGCGAGAACGGCTTCGAGCTGCTCGGTGGGTTGCCAAGAGTTGAGGATGGTGATGGCGTGCTGCACGATGAGGTCGAGCAGGCTCTCGGGCCAATCGAGTTCCGTGCTGGTGGACAGGACGCCCAGGTCCGCAGCCTGCGTGATAACTAGCTCCGTGACCTTTGTCGGCGCGGGAATCAGCTGGAGGTATGAGCGCCCTTCGACGTCGTCCCAAAGCTGCTTCCAATACTGCGCCGTCCCCGTGTCGTTCATCGGGGTGTCGTTCCTAGTCGGCTTGATGTACTTGCCATCCGCCCACACCCGAGACACCTTGCCCGACGTTGGGAGGACGACGCTGCGCCGGTAGACCGTCGCGGCTGTGGCCAGCTGCACCTGCACCGAGGCGCCAAGGTGGATGACCCCTGGGGTCCCTGACAGGTCAACGTGTCGAATCACACGCTTCGTGCTCGAGTGCTCGATGATGTCGCCAGGGAGCACGTTGTCGAGCGCATCGGTGGTGGTCCCGGTCGACGCCTTCGCGACATGAGTGAAGTCGGAAAGGGTGAGGTTGCCATAGGTCTCACCGGAAAAGGACTCCCAAGCAGTGCCTGGGAGTCCGTCATCATTTGCGCGATGCACAGCAGCTGCAACCGCCTCCTCGATTCGGGACTGTTCCTGGGTCGTGACCCTGGCCCAGCCCTTCCTCGTAATGACCTTTGTGGCCAGCGCGGAGACGGTTGCCATGTGCTTACAGGTTCATGTCGCCAATCTGGCCGAGGGAGCCGCGAGTGGCTTTGTACTTCAGGGCGTAGGTGCCCGACATGCGCTTGAAGACCGAGGTCTTCGTGTGCTGCTGGAACCCAGGAAGGACAGGAGAGAGCCAGTCGGCGCCCTGTGCGTCTTCCATGCCAGCCCCGTCGTTCCCTGGAGAGACCAAGCACAACTCGAATCCTGGCATGTTCAGCAGGAAAATCGGGTTGACCGCCTCGTTGGCGCCGTCGTTGCGCCAGTCCCAGAGAGCCGCCTTGGCGAGGTCGCGGTGCCACAGGACATCAGTGATGCCGTGCTGCCACGAATCGATGGGCAAGCCCAGGTTGTCCTGCATCGGGTTCTCCAATGCGCCGACAGCCTTGTAGAGCTTCTTGCCCTTGGCGTAGGTCACGAAGTCCGTGAGCCAAGTGGTGCCAATCTCGCCGGTTCCCCAGGCGGTGTGAGCGGCCACTTGGTCCATGTCGTCGAGCAAGTCGCCGCCGGTGTTGTCAGCGGTGGTCTTGCGGTACGGCTGGCCGCGGGTTTCGCCAACGGTGTCGACATCGATGCCCATGAAATACTGGTCAGAGGCATCTCCGCCAGTGGTGTTGGAGGTGGCGTCGAGGCCAGCGCCGTTCGTGCCCGACAGCATCAGGGCCGCGAGACTCATCGGCATCGCCGAGTTCCAGTCGTCGTCCTTGCCGTAAGGCGCGTTGCGCGTGATGGTGGTGCCGGCGGCGTCGCCGATGACGAACAGGCGCTCCTGCTCATCGTAGAACCGTCCCATCGCCCCCTTCAGGACCGAGCGGATGTAGCTCGGCTGCAGCTGCTTCAGCTGTTCCTGGTTGTAGTTGACGTTGAACGCCGCGGAGACGAAGGTCGCGGACTGGCGAGTCGACGGGTTGTTCGTCGAGTCAGACAGGTTTCCCGCGGTGTTCTCGTCGGGCATGAAGCGAGTAGTCGCTTCCTTGGTGCCGTAATCGACGGTCTCGTGGGTGTCCTGGCGCAGCCCGCTTTCTGTGCTGAAAGCTCCCCATCGCGCAAGGGCGAGGTGGAAGATGGATTGCGTCTGGCGGATGTACTCAATCGAGTCTGCCTTGAGACCCTTGAGTTCGGTGTTGAAGAGCGCGTCGGCTACTTCAGAGTAGGTTTGGATGGCCATCTATTTGGAGTGGTTCGATTGGTTGTTGTGAACCCCGCCTCACTCCAGAAAACTGGACCCTCGTCTACAAACGACCGGCATCTATCATGATGCCAACCCTCTCAAGCTCGATTTTGTCATCCTCATTGACCGAGTGTTCCTCGTCCATGAGGCTCTGCAGGGTGGTCTTCTTCATGTAGCCCTTGCGGACTGCATCTTCCAGGACATCGAAGGCTGGCAGGCCCTCGCGAACCGGAACTGCACCATTGCCCTTTTCCCCACCGCCTTCGGGTGCGCCTGGGTCGGACCCTCCGGTCCTATGGCCCATACTCAAGAGCAAGCCACGCATCCCTTTGTCTGTGGACATGGCCGTGTCGAGGTCGATGGATTCGCCCTTCGCCTCGAGGTCGGCTTTTGCCTTCAGGAACTCAGGAGTCACCGTTCCGTCCTTGGAGAACTTCGGGATTCCGAACTCCGACAGGATGTCGATGACGCGCTGTTTGCTCTCGATTTCGGCGACCGCTTTGGCGACGGCGCTGGCAGCTGCTTCTTCGGCCTGTTCTTTGGCCTCCAACGCAGTGGTGTACCCCTTTTCTCCCAGTTCCTTGTCCCAGTTCTTACGCGCCCCGCTTACTGCGGCGCTTGCAAGGCGGGAACCGGCCTCGGTGAGGCGGTCTTTCATGGACTGGTCGACATCGAGAGATTCGACGAGTTGAGACAGAGCGTTTTTTTCTTCCAAGTCCTTGTTCCTTTCGGGGCGTCCTGAGCTTCGAAGGCTTGATGTGCCCGGTGCCACCCGAGGTTCTCGTCTTCGTCGCCCGTTCCATTACGGGTGTCCTGATTCGTTGGACCGGCCCTTGGGCCGATGCTGGATTATGGCACTAGATGTAGTGGTTTCCAAGCCGAATCAGCGGAGTTTCTCTCCAAACTTGCCTGGGGTGACGGAAAGTCGCCCATTCTTGCGCAGATTGTGGGCTGTGTGGGCGCGATTCCAGGCTCTCTGCTTCAGTTGCTCGCTCTTGAACTTCCCGGTCCCCACATCGATTCCATGCTTCTCGCAGTTCTCACGCATCTGTCTCTCAGATGAGACCATGCGGTCTGGGTGCCCCATCGGCAGCTGAGAAATGACCTTCCCGTCCCCCCAGTTCTTGCCGAGGCCATGCTTGGTCAGGCCCCCGCCGATGCGGACGATTCCTGCCTCGAGGGCCTCCTCCATCTTGACCGCACACTCGTCGTCGTACTCCGTCTGTAGTGTTTCCGGCACGGGCTTCCGACACTTCGCGCACGCGACCTCGTCGCCGCGGAGAAGCACCTGTATGGGGTAGCCATCCTTGCACGACCAGCACTCTTTCGTCTTGCTCATCCTACGTTACCTCTCAAGTCAAAGGCTAGTTGCCCAGCTGCTCCTCCGGTGGGTTGCGGACCACTGGGGGGCTGTGATGTCTGGGCCTGAGATACAGCTTGCGCCATCTCGGCTCGCTCTGCTGCGATGGCCCCGTATTCCTCGAGGGCCGTGTTGATTGCGGCGTAGATACTCATGCGCCCAGCCGCCTTTGCCACCTTCGCGGCCCTGCGGTAGTGCATCATGAAGACCGCCGGGTCGTCCTCCTCCTCGATGCGGAGTTCGGTAGCGCCCCCAAGCAGCATCTCCACGACGCGGTCTTGCGGGGTGTCTTCAGACGCCGGCGTACCGAAGTAGTCGGCGAGGTCTTCGTCGCCCATGATGTGGGCAATCTTCCCGAGTTGCATGCGGAGCGCCGCGGGTGGCTGTCCCTGGAACACCTGGAAGATGTTGGTCAGGATGCTGAGCCAGTTCATCTGCGCCTGGATGTCGGCCTGTGTGTCGAGGTGCCCCAACTCCACGGCGTCGACGCGCATGACGTAGTCGGCCTCCTCTGGGTTCGGCACCCTGATTTGGATTCCGTGCGGAGTGACGATGGTCTCGCCGTACACGGTGCGCTGCATCCTGTGGTGGACCTTGAATACGTCCCGCATCGTCCCGGCAACTCTTTGGAGGCGCTCGGCGCGGCGCTGCCTGGACGACTGCACGATGTTGTTGGACTCGGTCGCGCTCTTGCGTGGGCTTGGCGCATCGCCGAAGTCATGCATGTCCACGCCGGCGATAATCTGCAGCAACGTCATGTTGTGCGAGTACGCCGTGAGCGACATCGTCATGTTGGTGTCGCTCTCAATGGGCCGTGCTTGGCTCGAAACGCCGGTTGCGTACTCTTCTACGTTGAGTCCCAACCAGATGATTCCGTTGACTGGGTCCTGGTAGGCCTCCTGGATATCCTCGCGGCTCATCGCCTTCTTGTTGAACAGGCGGATGCGCATGAACTGCGACTGCTCCATGTTCACGGCCTGCATCGAGACGACGACCTGCGAAAGCGTCGGCAACCAGTCGGTCACCTCGGGGTACGGGATGTCGCCACCTGGGTGGTCGACTGAGGTGGAGCCAATCACAAGGCAGCAGGCCTCCTCCTCTGCGGTGTGGATGTAGACCTCCGGCTTTACCATGGTCGTGTCCGCAACGTCGCGCTCGGTGTCGGTCAGGAAGATGGAGTACGAAACCTTCTTGAAGTTTTCGAGGCCCTTCAGGCACAGCTTTTTGTGCCAGACCTTTATTCTCTGTAATACCCTGTCGAGGGATGGCTCCTCGTACTCCACAAACCTCTTCTTCTGCCTTCTTGCCTTCTCCTTGAGCGCAGCGTTCTTCCCCTCGCGGAACGCGGACCGCTCTTCCGAGGAGAGCTTGCCCCACTGGACCTCCTCCGAAATCCACGAGAACCTCCGGAGTCGTGGCTCGTACCCGCATGTCAGCGCGTCGAACGCTTGGACCCATGCTCGCTTGTCGACCGGCTTCTCCTTATCGAACATATAGCAGACGCCGTAATGGGTCTCGAACAGTCCGTTGAAGAACGCCTTGCTGAACGCTTCTCGGATTTCGCCGTTGTGCTGCAGCAGTCGATTGATGCGCCGTTGGTCGTCGACCACCATGGCTGCGCCGGGTCCGTCTGGCTTGATGCCGATAGACGGCACGCCGGGGACCGAGGTTCCCGAGATGACTCGTGCGAATGTCTTGGCCAGAGCAAGCCCTGCCTGCGGCGGAACCGACATCGCGGCGTCCTGCTTGGCCTGCGCTGAGCGCGGGTCTTCGCGGTCATAGGCCTGCTCCACCCGCTCGGAGATGTTCAGGGCCTCCATCTGGAACTTGTTGTGGAAGATTCCGAGCGACTCCTTCCTCGCGGACGACATCTTGTCCTCGATTCTTTTCGAGGCGTCCCCGAGCAGTTTCTTGAGCCTCTCCTGCTCCTCGATTTCCAGCTTCACGGTCTTCATGGTGCTTTATCCTAGCGCGAGAGCGGTCCTCATGCCATCTTGGTCATGAGTTGCCAGGGTGGCCGTTGTCCCGCCTCTGGGTTGTAGATGGTGCCCTCCCGCTCGTATTTGGTGCATAGCAGGGCCAGGGCGGCTGGAACGTCCTTGTAGTCCGATTTGGGGTATTCCGTGAGCTGGCGGACCAGTAGGTCGCGGCCAGGGAACTTTGCCGGCAGCTTGATGGCGCCCTTGCGCATGGCGGTGGCGATGGCCTGGAGCCGGAACTGCAGGCTCTGCTGGTTGACCTTGATGCCTCGGATGCGGATTCCGTTGACGTCGCCGCCTCGTTCCAACCATGGCTTGGCGAAAATCTGGGCCGCGTTGTCCTCAATCCAGATTTCAGAGAGGTCGGGATGCAGCTCTTTGGCCCTCTTCTCGAGCCATTCCATGGTGGCGTCTGCTCCTCCGAGGTCCTGCCGCGCCCTGATGACGTTCCACACGTTCTGCTTGGGGTTGACCAACTTGGTCGATTCGCATTTCCCCGCCGGGATTGGCTTCACGATGACGATTCCGTTGGCGTCTCCATCGGTGTTGCTCCCATCGATGCGGTGGGTCGGGTCCCAGATGGCGACGGTGCCGTAGTTGTCGTACCGGCTGTCCTTCAGCATGTGCAGCGGCATTGCGGACTTCGTCGCATCCTCGATAAGCTCCTCCTTGAAGACCTGCTTGGAGCCGCCGACCATTTTGCACAGGAACTGCGCGGACACGAACTCCTCTTCGTAGTCGTCGTTGTTGGAGATTTCGAGGTACTCCTCGTAGGTCATGTATGAGGGGCACAGGGTCCTGTCCCCATCTCTTCCGTCTAGCACGGAGTAGCGCAGCTGGCTCCACTCGGGGCTGCGGCTAATCCATTCGGTGGTGTCGTTGAATGCCCATGGTGTTCCCGCGTGCGTGACCGGCGACTGCAGCCGGTACTTCATGATGGGCGTCAACTGCTTGATGAATGAGATTCCTTTCTGCCGCAGCTTGAAGTTGTCGCAGTTCTTCTCTGTGGTGAGGTCATCGAGATGCGCATAGGTCGGGTGCTTACCCGCGTTGCTCGATGTCGGCGACGTCGCGAAGAAGTTTGGCTCTCGGCCCGTGCCCTCGCGACCGACAATGTTGAGTGCGGAACACCTCTGCTTTTCACTTCGCCCGACAGGCTCCATCCACTCGAATACGTCGGCGAGCCAGAACTTCTGTCCGCACAGGTTCACATGGCCGCGCAGCCGTTCCCGAATCTCACCCACGAACTCTTCGCTCAGCTCCTTGGTGACCGATGCAATCATGGCGCGTTCCGCCGGGTCTCTCAGCATCTTCCACGATGGGAGAATGACCGCCCCGAGCGTTGACTTGCCGTGGCCACGAGGGATGCATCCACTCTGCCTGTACCCGTCGAGCCAGTGGTCGACCAGCTCCTTGTGGACCCACCCGAACTCGAGCCTGCCGGCGCCGTCCCCGTCGTACCCGATGCAGCGGCCCCAGTGGAGCGGGTCATGCAGGCAGAGTCGTGCGCTACGCTCTTGGTCGGGAGTTAAGTAGACCATGGCGGATTAAAAAAACACCCCTCCCGGTTTAACTCGGAAGGGGCGCTGGAGGTACTGACTATGACAGACAGAAAAACCTTGGCAGGTTCCCCGGTGGGGGGGAACGACAGGCCCCTCTGCGGGTGCCCCCGCGGTGAGGTCAAGTTGGCGCCTGTGACCCTCCTTTCGCTCGCGGTCGCCTCGTCGGGTCAGTCGAAACTTCGCCAAGTCAGCAGACGGGTTGCGTCCGGATTCCGGCCAGCCTGTCTCGGGCATGTTACAGGCGACCATGGTCCGATTGCAAGGGGCTACCCGATGTTTGCTGCCAGGAACTTGCGGATTTTCCCGTCTCGGGCCTCAGCGACGCCGGTTTCGGTGAAGGCGTGAGTCGCGGTAGGAATCATCTCGAACTTCGCCTTGTGGGTCCTGGTGTGGTCCCGGTTGATGGCGCGGACAAGGTCTTGCGACCATTCCATCTTGGCGGTGGTGTCGAGTTCGCCAGTGATGAAGAGCATCGGGATGTCTGGAATCAGGTGGACCCAGTTCTTCGGGGTACGCGCCCTGATGGCCTCCTGCTCGTGGGGCTTCAGTACGTCGTAGAGGGTGCCCGAGGCGCTTTCCCACTTCGGAATCATCGAGGCAATCGCGTCCTGCGCGGAGGTGAGCGAGGCATCGCGGAAGACAGCTTCGTGGTCGATGAACGGCGCGGCGAAGACGGCGACTGATGGCGTCACCAGCCCCTTGGCCATTGCCATGAGCAGCCTCATCGCTCCACCACTCCCCCCCACTGCCGCAAACTTCGCGCTGTGGGTCCACGGGTTTGCGCCAGCCACGTTCAGTTCGCTGCCTGCTCCGACAGCCGCGGCGATGTCGTATAGGTCGGCGCCCCCGTATTCGTCGGTGCCCCCCGATGCTCCTCCGCCGGTCCAGACCCCTGCGCTGCATCCTCGGATGGCGGGAACGACGACGGTGTACCCCATCCCTTCCTCCTGTAGGTTGTCATCCCCGAACAGGGTCCGCCCCCACAGCGCCCACTTTTGCCAAGAGGCAATGTGCGCGTCCGTCATCGCCGGAGCAGCTGCGGTGCCCCCCCCTCTCACGATGAGCGCAAACCTCTGCAGGTCGCCGCTCGCTTTCGAGATGAGAATGCCTCGGGTAGTCTCCCCGCCAACAGTCATGCTGTAATCGGCGGTGTTGACGCTGGCGAGAGGCGTGACCCCCGAAAGTCCTGTGGTCATGATGGCCATGGCCAGATACTACACCTTGGGCAACCCCCGGCGCAACTACCTCATCTGGGGGCCTTGCCGGTGTGGATGCGCGTCACTTTGAGCATGGAGCGGTCCTTGATGGCCTCCTCGACCCCCTCTCGGGTCTCCGGAACCTCGACCGCAATCGACCACTCGAGGTACTCCTCGGCTCCGAAGTCGACCCTGGAGAAGGCCTGGATGTGCAGCTTGTCGCCGGGATGGACCGTGTTCAGGGCCTCTTTCCAGTCCACCGGCTCGTCCAGAATCCCATCCGGCGGTCTCCATAGTGGCAGGCCGTCGCGGTCGACGATGACCCACACCAGGAATCGTCGCTGGAAGGCGTTGCCTCCGGACTGGACCGCGGCCTGCAAAAACTTCTCGATGAGGTACTTCGGGACGCCGCTCATATCGACATCCGGCTCGGTGGTGGGTCAGGGATGTCCAGGTCGAGGAGGGGGTGGTGGCTTATAACGGCGCCGCCTATCCCCACTTCGAAGCACTCACACCACCCTCCGGCCACCCGGTAACGTCCGCAGAGGATGCACGCATTGTTCCGCGTCCAGCTGGGACAGAGGCCGTTCGGAATCGCTGGGTCGCCGTGTCGCTCGCACCAGCCATCCTTATGAAACCACACGCACACCGCGCATCTCTCGTCCTCGAGAATCGGCCTCATTTGGCTGTCGACACTCACACCCTCACCTCGTGCTCACCGCAGCGGTAGTCGGAGCAGACCTCCCGCGCCTCGGGGAACCTACGACACCACCGATAGGAGCTAAGGTCGTGCTTCGCCGCATGCACGCAGTTCGCACAGTTCTGCTCCACGGGCCGCACCGGCTTGAAGAGTCCGGACACATCCAGCTCTTCTCCGGCCTCGAACATGGGTTGCCCGACTCGGAAAACCTCCATGCGGTGAAGGTCGCCACCCGGAGCACAACGCCCACCTTCGAGCCACTCAACCGGGTTACAGATGGCGTCGATGTCGACTTGGTAGAGCGTCGGTGGGTCCTTCTTCGCCGCAACCACCACCTCTCCGCACTTCACGCAGCCGAACTCCCCGTCGCGGAGCTTGTTCACATCGACGAACACGTTGCCACCGCGGCACTGCTCACACGGCGTCCTCTTGTACGTCGCCTCCATCGCACGCGACAGTTGCCCGTAACGCTCCATTCCTAACATGCGCATCCACGCGGCAAGCATTGCGCGGTCGACTAGTCCGTCTTTCTTCTCCATGAAAGAAAGGTAACTGCTCCGCCTCGCCCGTCAAGAAAAAAGCCATCAGCTCCAGCACTTCGCCTACCCCAATCATCAAGGGTCATGGGCGTCGTTGCGGCTCGGGGAGTCCCGTCCTCGCTGATGGCCCTCATGTCGTTAAAACCAATGAGTAACCTTCCCGGCTACTGTGGCATCCTATGCAGCGGGACCATGCTCGTCAAGGATGTCGCGCTCCACGCGGCGCATCATGTTCTCGACGACCGGCCCCAAGGCCTCGCGGAGCTTTGCACGCCCCTCCGGAGTGTCGCTGAGGCTCTCAACATGAGGTATCAGGCGCCCGTCTGCGTACAACACCCCCCCCTTCTCCACCAGCCGAATGCAGCTCTGCCGGCGCTCGTCGGAACTCTGCACGAAGTCGAACTTGGTGAGCCTGCGGCGCCTCATCCCTCCACCACCGGGCCGCGCCCATGCTTCGCGTAGAACGCCTCCTCCAACTCACGAACCTTCTGGTTCCGCCACGCATGAAGCAGGTTCATCTGCCACATCTGAGGCTTCCATCCGTAAGGGCCACGGGGACGAGGGTCCAATCTACAGTGGCGAATCTTTGACATCGCGAATCACCAGGGTCATGTTGAAGTGCAGGTACTGCGGCTGGGGGACGTCGAGCCACCGACTGATGAGGTCTCGGAAGAACACGGCCAGGAGCCAAGCATCCACCAGCATGAGGAGCGTGTAGACCACCTCCGCGGCCCCGCCCCTCTCGAGCATCGCGTGGAACATCATTCCTCCTCTCCATCCTCAGCAACGAACTCAGGATGCATCCGAGCCATGTGCTTGGCCAACGCCTTGTACGGCTTCCCGCAGCACACACACTCACCAGCCTTCGCCTTATTGCGCAGCCGCGTAGTCGCTCCGACCTGAGCAGTGCGACGACGCTCAGTATGCTCGAGGTCCGCACGGGTCTGGCGATGCCGCTTCCGTTCAGCAGCAGCGATTGCCTCGGCCTTCCTGGTCGCCTCCTTCGCACGCTCGATGTCGCTCTTCCCGCTCCAGGACATGCGATGGCCATTGGGACAGTAGACGGTCTTGTGGTCACGCCGCCGCTCAGCAACCAACTCCGGGTCCATCCCGAATCGTGTGTGGCAGCGTGAGCATGGGAAGACGTCCAGCTGAATCGTGTGGGACTGCTTCACAGCTTCCCCTCCATCCCATCGCGAGCCAACGTCAGAGCTTCAGTCAGCATCCCCATGGACACGCCACTGACTTCCCTCAGGCGCTCGAAAGCCTCGCTCCCCTCCTGCGTCAGCGACCCCCCGCCATCCTTGAACAACTCCCCGTAAAGCTCGGCGACGTAAGCCTGCAACGCGCCAACCTCACCCTGGTTCTGTAGAGCCTCGTGCATCCACAAAGCGCCAAGGATGAAACTCTGGAGGTCTCCGTCGATGGCGAGGCAATCCTGCGAGCCAGCACGAAGCATCGGCCTGATTAGCGTGGAGATGTCAGGGATACTCGCGAGGCAAGAGCTTGGTTTGATGTCTGTCATGCCACGACAGTAGAGCCACCAAGGGGAACCGTCAAGACCGCTTGCCCGTCAGGGCCTCGGACAGAATCCCACGCACAAGATTCAAGTCACGCTCGACTCGGTTGCGTTGCTCCATCTCATAGCTGCGCTCCGACATCCACCAACGGCAATGGTCGCAACGACAGTCTCCTGGAGGCGTCAGGTCGACAAGGGGAACGCTGAGGCTACTCGCCGGGACTTCTACACTTTGAGGTTCTGTCATGCCGGCGACTATAGCACCGTCATCAGGCCACCGCGCACAGTCTCGTACTCGCCAGGAGGAGTCGGCCTGCCCCGTATCTCCTCGGCCTTCCACTGAGGCAACGTGAAGTACCGGGGAGCCTCAATGTGCACATCGAACTCGCGACGCACGGCATCGATACTCTCCAGCAAACCAAGCTCTCGGGCAGACTCCGGGGCACGCGCACGGTTCCGGCAGCCAACCACATGACCCTTGTACTCGCTCTCACAGCAACGGGGTGGAGTGGACATGAAAGCACCATACCACACGCACCGGGGGACCCAATCCAGACACCAGTTTCTGGGACTCGAGAATATGAGGTGCCCTTTCCTACGAAGCCCGTCGCAGCTCATCGCGGCACTCCCGCCGGACCTCCAGGCGGCGACTCTTTCGGGGTCTCCGCTTGTCGCGGGGAGCCTGGTTGTGGCGTCCACAGCAGTAGCAAGCGTAGTCCTGGTGTCCGAGCTCATCTTTCCCCATGCTCGGGAGGCTGTGACGGCGGCCTGTCTTGATTGCCATGACGGACGATAGCAGCTTTCTCAGGACCAGGAAATAGAGGTGCCCTTGGGGGGGCGGCAGCCAGAGGGGAGCGGGGGGGGGGCATCGGGCGGCCCATTTCCGACATCCTAGACCGGGGGACCCGTTCGGAACCGCACGCCCGGACGGTCCCGGCATGTTCCGGAAAGGGAACACTGGGCGAGCACGCGGCGCACGCGGGAAAGGTCGTTCTTCGGACCATTGCTATCGGCGTAAGTGCAGCACGCGCAAGGGGATGCGGGAAAGGGGGTGCGAATCGAGGGGTGAGGCGTGCAGCAGGCTCCAGATTCCGTCCTTCCCATCCCATGGTGGCCGCAGCAGGGTGCATGCCCTGAGGCGCAAGGAAACAGCCCTTGCCAGCGTGTTAGGCCGGAAAGGGCATGATGATGCAATGGTACGAATCGGACCTATGGTGCGCTACCCGATGGCCGCTGCGTTGCGATAGGTGTTGGCCATCTTGGCGAGGTCCGCGTAGGCGGCATCCTTCCCGCATCCTGCACCCTTGGCCGCTTCCCGGACGTTGAGGCCTGCCCGGATGCCGATGGCAAGCTTGCGCTGCCGGGTGGTGCATGAATCCAGGATGGCTTCCACGACCTCCGCGTTGGCTGCGTTGGACATGGACCGTGCCCATTCTTCGCCTACCTGCTCGGCTATGATTCTCCCGGCTTCCTCCCCAGTGCGCTGTTCAGACTTTCGTTTCATCCTGTTCAGCATGGTCTGTTGCACGGACTGCACTGCGGCACGAGTTGCGTATCGCGTCAGATGTCCCCACGTTCTTGGCAGGTTGCGCGGCTCGCCTTTCTTAGTCAAGGCTTCCGGCGTGCCCTTCTCAACGCGGGAAGCTTCGATGGCCGCCAGCATTGCATCCTGAGTGACATCTTGCGCGTCGAGTTGGTAGGCGTCCCATGAACGGCATGCCCATTGCGCCAGCCGCTGAACCTGATTCCACACCCTGGATAGCTGTTCCGGGTAGGCGTCGAGCGGGAAGTCTGCCAAGGGTGCGCTGCACTCCTGGATTGGCAGTCCGTGTTCTATCGTGCCGTCTTGCAGGGTGTGCGGGATGGCGAGCGATAGGTCTGAGTAGGTCGTCAGTTTGATTTTGTCCACGTTGTGATTCTCTGGGCTGTGGCGTCGGGCGGGATGCCCTTGCCGGGTGGACAACAATGTATCAACTCATCGGCCATTCTGTCTGGCATTCTTGCCCTTTTTTTGACGGTCCCAAAATGGGTACTACCCTCTTAGCAGAATCGTCCCCAAAGTTTGGCGTGTTTTCTCCAGACACTTGCCCGTTTTGCTTGATAGGTGATTGTCCACCCTGACGGGCTGGGCGGCGATGAACAGCCGATTCCGGCACGACGTTCTGGCCTGCCCGGTCCTGACGGGTTGTCCGTGATAACAATCAACTTTCGCCAGACACTTTCCGGTTGAGGTTGATACGTTATTGACCTCCTTCCGCTTTCCATAAAGACGGGGGAGGGCGCGGTGAAGCGGAACACCTAGCCCGGTTCACTGCGTGCGCCATTCGAGACTGGCGCGTGATAAATCAAGACTCGCTACATGCTCAACGGCCAAGATGGGAAACTTTCTAGACATGTTCTCCCTGAGTCCCTCTGAGCCTCTGTAGCGAACGGTCAAGCGGAATCCCCGCACGACCCGAGTGGAGACTCGACATGAAGAATCTGACGAAGTACCGCATCGTCTGGGAGTTCCCTGTCCAGGGGTCCCAGGAAGAAGAGGTGCGCCCGTTCCTGAATCGTGAGCGTGCTGAAGCGCATGCGACCGCCTACTCGAACGAGTGGAGCGACGCGGGTGTGACCTGCCGACCGCTGTACGTTGCAGAGATGCTGCAGAGGGGGGCGTGATGGTCAACTACGACAAGCTGCCTCTTAGTGCCCAAGGTGGCATGCGACGCTACATCGAAGACGGCATCCCGCCCGGTGGATTCCTCCAGGCAGTGCTCTCTGACAGTCTCGTGGAAGCCTACGCCAGGGCCGACAGCGAGAACACCGAGCGCATGCGTGACTACGCCGCGTGGCTCTACAGCGACTGCCCACGGACTGCGTGGGGGAGTCAGAAGATTGTCCAGCAGTGGATGGAAGAACGGGAGTCTGAGCGATGAGGGTCCCCGACCAAGGAATCTGCGCGGAATGCTCTGAGGAGTTCTACCTGCGCACGCCTGAAGAAACCCGGTGCGCGATATGCCGGAAGCATCGCGACGTCGTGGAAGCACTCGAAGCCGAGCGCGAAAAGGTGCGGGTGCTTGAGATAGAGGACGCCCGGAAACAAGGTGTCCTGGAGGCTATCTATGAGAGCCTGGAATCCCCAGACGTGTACGCTGACCTGGAGAAGGAACGCGAAAAGGTGCGGGTGCTGCGGCGCGTCCTCTCCTGTGCCGATGCCGACCTACAAGGGCTGCTTGCTTCCGGCGAACACGACGCCCACCCCGGATTCACCACCCGCCTGGAAATTGAGGACGCCCTAGCCGCGACCGAGCCGGGTAAATAACTCCAGACAGAATCCCCCTCAGCTTGATAAGTAGTCGTCAACGGCCACTGGGCAACTCGCCCCGGCCAAAGAAGTGGAGACTTCACATGACGACTACGGAAACACGGCCTGTCTACCAGATTGCGAACGAAATCGAGCGCACCTGGAAGAAGGTGAACTTCGCTGCACGCCCCTACCTGGACGCGATGAAGCAGCTGATGGACATCACGGACCCCTACGGTCACGACAGCGGCAAGTCCATCGTGCTGTACTTCCTGAGCAACGCAGGAACGTGGCGCGGAGAGGATGCGCGACGCATCAAGGCAGAACTCAAGAAGATGGCGGGAATCTGATGGGTGACCGCGCAAACGTGGTTGTCCAGGAGAGCTGGGCGCCGGAAGGACAGGCTCCAGGCGAGGTGTTCCTCTACACCCACTGGGGCGGCTCCGAACTGCCGGGAATCCTGCAGACCGCACTCAAGCGGAATGCGAGATGGACGGATTCGAGCTACCTGTGTCGCATCATCTTCCAGACCATGGTTGGCGACGACCGTGGGGAGACCGGGTACGGAATCGGTGCATCGAGGCCTGACAACGAGTACCCCTACTTGGTGGTTGACTGCAAGGAGCAGGAAATCAGGGCGGAGCGCGAAAGCGACCTGCCGAGGACTGTGCTCAAGAAGTGGAGCTTCGAGGAGTTCTGCAACATCGACACTGACGACTTCTGGTCCCAGTTCACCGACGAAGAGCGGTGGGGCTGATGGGATGGTTCTTCACCCACGGCGCAAGCCGGAAGGACATCATCGAGTACCTGAGCAGGCCGCATCGGTCTGACCTCTCCACGCATAGCACCGTGGCGCGGTACTTCAGGGGCAACACGATGTACGCCGTCCACGAAATCAAGGCCCACGACGGCAGCAAGATGGAGCGATACGCTTGCGTCTACCTGCTGCAGCGTGACAAGGACGGATGGGGGTACAAGCCGCTCGAAGAGACCTGCGGCCCCTACTACTGCGACATGCCAGGGAAGCACCTGGACATGCTGACGCCCACGGACCACCAATGGGCGAACGAATGGCGTGCAACCTGCCGCAAGCGGATTGCAGCCAGGAAGGCCAAGCGCCGGAAGCCGGACGTCAAGACCTACGACGCCGGGGAAGGGTGCAAGGCCATCATCATCACCCCGTAGGAGGAAAATGGGCAAGGAAACCAAGGAGAACAAGCCATGAAACCACTGGGATTCGTGGCCTATCACGGGCCTAGTCTCCACCCTGACGGCGATGGCAGCGACATTGTTGCCATCGTCACGACGGGGAAGAGCAACAACGTGAAGACCGGGAACATGGCACAGCTGTGGATTCTGAAGGCCGACCAGGAACCGCACGACGCCAAAAACCAGGGCGACGACGGCGCCATCTGCGGGAAGTGTCCGCATCGGCACAGCACAGGCGGCGCGTGCTACGTTCAAGTCGAGCGAGCGCCGTTGTCCGTGTACCGCGCATGGAAGCGTGGACGCTACAAGGAAGGCGTGCAAGCCGACATGCTGACGGGCAGGAACGTCCGCTTGGGTGCCTACGGCGACCCTGCCGCGGTCCCCACGCGCATCCTGCAGTCGCTAACCAAGGCGGCGAAGTCCTGGACAGGGTACACCCACGCTTGGGAATCCCTGACGCTGAAGCGAAGGCGGTCGCTGCGCATGCTCATGATGGCAAGCGTCGACAGCCTGCGGCAGCACAGGAAGGCGAAGGAGTCCGGCTGGCGCACCTTCAGGGTTGCGCTCGCCGCGAAGGCGGAGAAAGTACGCAAGGAAATCGTATGCCCATCTGAGTCCCACGCAGTACAGTGTGTGGACTGCACGCTCTGCCAAGGCACAGCCAAGGCGGCGGCAGACATTCGAATCACCGTCCATGGCGCACGCGCCGGGGCATTCCAGGTCTAACAAGGAGGCGGACCATGAAGAAACTACAGACAATCGGCGAGCACACGCTCGTCACCCTCGGAAGCCAGACGTTCGCTGTGCCGAATGCGAATGCGGCGGACGTCATCAACGCCCTGAGTGGTGCGGTCAGCGTCAGCTACAAGTACGTCATGACCGTCTACGGAGACGAGAAGGACAGGGCATTCCCCGGCGGCGAGACCTACTACGAGATGGGTCCGCTCAAGGTGAAAGCCCAGCAAGGCGTGCCACTGCACACCGAGGACGACGCAAGCATGGCGGATGAGTGGAACCTGATGCTGCAGGAGAAGCAGAAGCAGGCGAAGGAGGCGAAGGCATGAGCGACTTCAGAATCACAGACGGCAAGGGATTCGGCATCACCTTCGAGAATGGCTGGACGGTCTCCGTACAGTTTGGCCCTGGAAACTACTGCGAACACTACGACCGAGGTATCGGGAGAGACGAGGAGAGGTGTGGCAGAGAGGGTTCCTTCAACGCCGAAACCGCCGTCATTGAGCCGGGGGGAAAGCTAATCCCTTACCCCGATGCGAACGATGAGTACGGGACCGTGCAGCCCAGGCAAACCGCCAACCAAGTCCTGGAAACCCTCAAGTGGGCAGCGGCCCAGGCCAAGACATGAAGCGCAACACCAAAGACTCAATCACCCGAGGGGTGGCCATCTACTCCTTCCTGCTCCTGCTGTTCGTCGTCTTCATCCTCGAGGACGGGGACATCCTCCGATTCCGCGAGTGGCTGGGGCTGGGATGAAGCAGCTCCTCCTAAGCGAAGGCCAAGAGCGCAAGCGCATCGGCCAGGACTCCGCCTCCAACAACGGGAAGGAGTGGCTCGCGCACGCAGCAGCAGCCATCGACTGGCTGTCCACACAGGTGGACTTCATGACATCGGACGGCCTCCACGCCGAGATGGAAGCACGGGGGATAGAAGAGCCGCACCACCACAACCTGTGGGCGTGCGCGTTCACCGCCGCCGCACGACGCGGCGTAATCATCAAGACACGCGAGACCATGCCCAGTCGCCGACCGAAGGCGAACTACAGGGAGATTCGCATCTGGCAGACAAGGAGTAAGCCATGACCAAGCTCCAAAACATGACCGACGAGGAGTTGACGCTCGAATACGCCAAGGTTTCCGACGCGGTATCCAAGGCCCAGCGCGTCGACAAGTCGTCGTGGCGAGACAAACTTTGCAAGATTGAGCAGCACATGGCGTGGCGGTTCATCGAAAGCACTCCAGCCCTCAAAAAGCTGTACTGGGAGCGGTTCAGAGAGCTGCAGGAGAGGATGTGATGACCCCCGACCGCACCCACGCCGGAGCCGAGGCGCTGCATTTGTTGGCGGCGGGAACCAAACTAGAACAATGAGTTACACCCTAGAAGAACTGACCAACGCCATCGACCAACACCTCCGCGAGCATGGAGACAAGTTAATGCCTTGGGGATTGACCGACCCTAAGAGCTACCGGGGATACTACGACGAACTGGCGTTCACTAAAAGCGATGGCCCGATGCAGTTATCCCAGGCTCAGGCCAATGTGCTAGAGGCCGATGGCGCAACCTACCAAGGATGGAAGGGAGGACAGTACACCATGGGCAAGCACACAAATGTCCATATCGCGGACCACGGCCAGTGGCCAGGGGATACGTTGTCTAGTCTACTTGTCGAGATGTGGCTGGCCACGGGAGAAGAGCTATGACCCCCTCCCGCACCGAAGTCGTAGCCAGGGCACTCGCGGGTGTGTTGGGGGATGAGGTCAAGCAGTACCCCTCACGGCTGCTTGTTGAGGATAAGCATGGCTGGACATGGCGACTCGGCGCTTACCTCCACGACCTCAACAACGCCGGGAGGCTGCTGGCGGTGTTCCGTGAGCGTCACCCTAACGAGATGCACACCACAGAAGGCGTGTTCTGTCGCAAGGCGTGGGACAACTGCCCCGCCGCTATCGAGGCGATGCTCGTGGCGATGGTGGTGCTGGAGCCGGAGTCGGTCGAATGTGCGTCGCTGGTCCCCGACTGCCCCAAC
>Ga0316205_10002364_pt1 | contig 19902 bp, 20 predicted proteins | sample 3monthpyrite_MG_FD_204941 | JGI IMG/M metagenome (GOLD analysis project Ga0316205, IMG submission 204941) | Microbial mat bacterial communities from mineral coupon in-situ incubated in ocean water Damariscotta River, Maine, United States -... | ecosystem: Environmental > Aquatic > Marine >... | reverse complement strand
ATTTCATTATTGGCTATTTGATAGTTGATGGGCTACTTCATGTTTAAGTGTCATGGCAATCAATATAATCGCACAAATACAACCGCCAATTAATAACATAAATCCGCCATCCCAACCGAAAATATCGACTGTGTAACCCAGTGTAATGTTAGCAACCAGTGCGCCGCCCAGATAGCCAAATAATCCGGTTAAACCGGCTGCGGTTCCTGCCGCTTTTTTAGGCACCAGTTCAAGTGCATACAAACCGATGAGCATGACCGGACCATAAATCAAAAATCCGATTGCCATCAAAGCGGCAATATCAATACCCGGATTGCCGGCTGGGTTGAGCCAATAGATTATAACGGCGACTAGCACCAATACCATATATAAAATGGCTGCTGGTGAACGACGTCCCTTAAACCATTTATCGCTGATCCAGCCGCAAACCAGCGTACCCGGAATGCCTGCCCATTCATAAAAGGAATAGGCCCAGGAGCTTTTATCGAAAGAAAAATCTTTAACTTCTTGAAGATAAGTCGGCGCCCAATCTAATACACCATATCTTATTAAATAAACAAAGGCGTTAGCGACGGCAATGTACCAGAGTAATTTATTGTTAAGCACAAAGGATAAAAATATCTGTTTTCCGGTCAACTCTTGTTCGTGTTCTTTGGTATAACCACTAGGGTAGTCTTGTCTGTATTCATCAATCGGAGCAAGGCCACAGGACTGCGGCGTGTCTCTCATCATAAAAAAGATCAAAACAGCAATAAAGGTCGCAACAGCGGCGGGCACATAAAAGACACTGTGCCAGTCATTGAACCAAGCCATGCCTAATACACCCAAGGAGCCCATTAGTCCGCCGCCAACATTATGTGCCACGTTCCAGACTGAGACTGTTTTTCCTCTTTCATTACCGGAAAACCAATGCACCATGGTGCGACCGCATGCTGGCCATCCCATACCTTGTGCCCAGCCATTGATAAATAATAAAACAAACATGATAGTAACGCTTTGGGTGGCCCATGGCGCAAAACCGAAAATAAACATAATGAATGCGGAAATGAGTAGTCCAGCAGATAAAAAATATTTGGCATTGCTTCGGTCAGACACGCTGCCCATCAAAAATTTACTCAGACCGTAAGCAATAGAAACTGCCGACAAGGCAATACCAAGCTGGCCTTTGCTGAAGCCCTGTTCATCAATAAGATAAGGCATCGCTAAGGAAAAGTTTTTTCTAACCAGATAATAACCGGCATAACCTACAAATATTCCCAAAAAAACTTGCAGACGAAGTTTTTTATATTCCTGATCAACTTCACCTTGTGGCAATCTGGCGATGTGGGAGGCTGGTTTAAAAATGCCAATCATAAAGTGGCTCTCTTTGTACTATAAAAAAATGACAGAATAAAAGAATATTAGAATCTTATATTTATTTTATTTCTTTTATAACAATTTGTTCAGTACTATTTAATTTAGGAAAATTGTCATCCATAAACTCAGCCAAAATTTCATTCAAGAAATTAAATCCTGTCGACGTTGGACGAATTGTTTTGTTTTCCCTAATTAACAATCCTTTTTGAGTGCAAGCGTCAACAGCATGATTTACCTGGGATAAAAGTAAGCCGGTTGTTTGAAAAAATAAATCTTCATTGACCCCGTTCTTTAATCGCAACGCATTAAGCATAAACTCCAAGGGCAATTCTTGATGTTTGAGAATACGAGAATGATCAATGAAGGATTTCTCCTTATTCAAATAATCTTTTGGATTTCGTCTTTTACTGGTACGGATTATTTGCTGGGTATCTGCGCGGGTAATTTTTCCGTGAGCACCGGCACCGATCCCAATATAATCACCAAATTGCCAATAATTGGTATTGTGCCAGGATGGATAATCGCCCGATAAATTAAAGGCCGAAACCTCATATCGTTGATAATTTCTATGATCTAAAAATTGAAGACCTTGCTCGCTAATATCCGCTAAAAGATCATCGCCAGCCATCTTTTCGGGCGGGCTGTGGTGGAAATGTGTATTTGGCTCCAGAGTTAATTGATACCAGGACAAGTGTTCAGGTTTTAAATTGGTCGCAATTTCTAAATCACTAAGAGCTTGGGAGACAGATTGGTTTGGCAGGGCATACATGAGATCGATATTGATATTATTAAATCCGGCATTCCTGGCAATTTCAAAAGCACTTTTGGCTTCTTCGGCATGATGGATTCGACCAAGTACTTTCAGAAACTCATTATTAAAACTCTGCACGCCGATCGATATTCGATTAATTCCGGCATCAAAAAAACCTTTAAATTTATCCGCTTCCACAGTACCGGGATTGGCTTCCATGGTGACTTCTATATCCGATAAAAAAGGTAATCGCGCTCGAATACCCGAAAGGAGATGATCCATTGCTGACACACTCATCAAACTCGGTGTACCACCCCCGATAAAAATACTGGTAATAGACCGTCCCCAAATCGCCGGAAGTTCCTGTTCTAAATCTTCTAACAGTGCGTCGATATATTCTTTTTCAGGTATCGCCTGTTTGACGGCATGAGAATTGAAATCGCAATAGGGGCATTTTTGTACGCACCATGGAAAGTGGACATACAACGATAGAGGTGGGAGTTGGGTGATTGCCATTTATAAAAATATTTCCTTTTTGTAAAGAGCTAGATTCTAGATTCTAGGTTCTAGGGATTTGTCTTGGCATAAATATTGGTGAAAGCTTTTAATGCTTTGCCGCGATGACTGACGGATGATTTTTCTTCTGCTGTCATTTGTGCAGCGGTTTTACCGGCAACGGGACAATAAAAAATTGGATCGTAGCCAAATCCGCCGTTACCAGATTCTGATTCTAATATCACGCCTTCCCAACTTGCCTGACAGATGATCGGCGTCGGATCTTCGCCGTGCCTCATATACACGATTATACATTGATAGCGAGCGGTTCTAAGCTCTTTTGGCACACCTTTTAGACTGGACAATAGTTTGTTCAGGTTTTGTTGGTCGCTGGCCTCTTTTCCTGCAAATCGAGCAGAATAGATCCCCGGTTTGCCTTTGAGATAATCGACCTCAATACCTGAATCATCAGCGATTGCTGGCAGGCCCGTTAGTTTGCATGCGTGGCGGGCCTTAATAATGGCATTTTCAACAAAGGTTAATCCGTCTTCAATGGCATCGGGAACATCATATTTAGATTGCGGCAAGAGGTTCATCGAATATTGTTCTAGAATGGCAGATAATTCTTTTAGTTTCTTTTTATTGCCACTGGCAAGTATGATGGTGTTTGAGGTTGGCATTAAGGTTCATATTGTCTTAGTATTGGTAATCATTGATTTTATCGGTTTTGGGATGAAATTGATATGCTGCTGTTTGTTCAGCGGTTTATTCACATTTTTAAATAAGGAACATCAATAATGAAACTTTACGGAATGGGACAATCTCGTTCATTCAGAGCTTTGTGGGCGTTAGAAGAAGCAGGAATAGATTATGAATATGTGGCTGTAGAATTCGGTAGTACTGAAAAGGATGGAACTTCCAGTAAAGACTATCGAGCGCTTAATTTTGAGTCCAAAGTGCCTACTTTGGTTGATGACGACTTGGTGCTAACGGAAAGTGGTGCAATTCTCAACTACATTGGAGCCAGTAGCACTAAGGTACATTTGATCCCTTGTGACGATTTGAAACGGCGAGCTAAATACGATGAAATTTGTTGTTTTGTTTTAACAGAATTAGAGCAAGGGTTATGGACTAACGGAAAGCATCGTTTTGCACTCCCTGAAGCACAAAGAATTCCTGAAGTATTACCGACTGCCGCGTGGGAATTTAACAAAGCGATTAAAACTTTAAGAAATAAGTTTGACGGGAAAGGGTTTGTGTTAGGTGACGAGTTCACTTTGGCAGATGTTTTACTCGCGCAAACTATCGGTTGGGCCGAGCGCTTTAAATTTGATGTTCCAGAAGAGTTTTTAACTTATAAAAACAAAATGTACTACCGGACAGGTTGTAAGAATGCGCTCAAAAAATTGGATGAAAACCAATAACGTATTTATGTTAGTGTTAGTCAAAGTCTTTGTGGTGTTTTCAGGTTTTGCAATACTGCAGCTCCTGTCGGCACCATTACACGCTAACGAGAACAGTGTTTTGTCGATCGGTTTAGGGCAAAGTCAAACAGACTATTTTGGTGACAACGTCAGTCCGATCAATTCAGATAGTCAAAGGGTTAGCTATTCACATCAGATTTTTAATGCCTGGCAAATCGAGTTAAATTACGAAAAAATTGAGGGCGATGGGCGTTGGTTAAATGCCGATAGCATTGCGATCGACAGATTTAACCAAGCGCAAACTACATCGGATACACTCGGCTTTTCGGTACTATGGCAAAACGATGATTTTGGATTAGATTTTAGCTATAGCGACGTGAGTACAGACGACCGTTCGGTCACTTTTTTCCCCGCAATATTAGAGTCAGTCAGCAGCGATGATAAAATCGTCAGCTTCAGTTTTAATCATTCAATTTTATTTGATCAAAAGGCTGGCGATAATATCTGGAATTTTGACTGGAGCCTGGGCACTCAGTATGCTCAGTTTGATGTGGCTATCCGTGACGTCGTTATTCTTGAGTCTCCGATTAATGTAGACACCTTGATCGAACAATCCAATTTAAGTGGTTATATTGACCTAAATATCAGCTACTGGATTGAGACACCGGATTTTTATTGGTCGCCCTATTTTACTGTTAGTTGGAACAGGGAGTTTTCTTCTAGTGGCGAACGGTTAGTCCAGATTTCCCGAGGCGCACAACGACAACTGATCGATGAGCCGAGTAGTCGTTTTTCCAGTTCGCTTAGAACACCTGATTCAGGTAGTTGGAATCTGGGAGTTTCTATTTTCTGGCAAAACGGGTGGAGTGTCGATATAGCTTATGGCGAAACGGTGGCCACTGAAATTGAATTAGAAAACCTGGTGGTTAATCTCAGTGTCTCTTTCTAATAGCTCGGCGCTTATGCATTCTTTTGATTAGCTGACGACGTTTTTCCGGAGACATTTTTTTAAATTTGTCTCGCAGTAATTTTCGTTGATCGGGTGTCATGCTTTTAAATTGAGAAAATGTTTTCCTTAATCTAACTTGAGTTTCCGGTGGTAGTTTTTTAAATCGTTCAAAACGTTTTTTTAATATTGTTTTTTGACCATCTGGCAAACCTTTCCATTTCTTAAATCTTTCGCCAGCTGATTTTTTCTGATCTGGCGACATATTTGTCCAACGACTCGCTCCCGCGACTAGTCGACCCTTTTTTTCAATTGGCAATCGACTCCAGTTTGCTTCATACGACTTTAATAGTTGCTTAACTTCTGGTGTTAGTTTTTGCCATTGATGCTCATTCGTTTTGTTTTGATCGGCCGCTTCAGCATTGATTGCAAAACTAAAACTAAAACTGAAAATCAGCAGTAATAAAAAAGCTCTCATAACTGATCCTCCTTCAGGGTGTCTTTTGTCTCTATCTCTGTGTTCATAATATCGCTATCTTTTGTGGTTACTGGCTTTTTGTTCAGATTGACCTGGATAGCTTCTCCAAAGTCATCACTATCGATATCAAGCATATTCAAGGGGTCAATGCTTTCGCCTTCTGCAAAGGCGACTTCGGCTAAAAAAAGTAAAAATTCTTCTTCTAGCGGTTTTATGGTTGGCTGATCTTCGCTGTTAGCAATATTGGGTTTTAGTAGCAGAGGGAAAACGGCAATTAGTAAGCCATATTTACAAAGCCGCACTTTGTTGTTCCTCTGCCATCCAATAAACAAATTCTAAATCATCCAACATTTCCAGATCTTCCTGTAAAACATCTGCGAAAGGTGTGTCATCTATGGGTATTGGTGGTTCCAATAACTGCCAGCCTACCACTAAGGCAAAAACTAAACTAAAAGCGCTGGCGGTTTTCCAATAAATTGGCGAGTTAGATTTTTTCTCGATCGCAGATATTCGCGCCTGATTTAATTGTCGCCGTACCTCTGGAGATAGATTTTCGATGCTGTTATCAAGCTCTTGATTGATCTGCCCTTCAAGAGGCGGCTGTCGTATCTGCTCTTCCGGTGACTGATTGTCAGATTCATGGTTATTACTGTTCATCACTTAATGCCTTTTTTAACGCGTCTTTTGCTCGGGAATAATGAGTTTTTACGCTGCCTTGTGAACATTTCATTATTTGCGCGGTTTCAATCACGCTCAACCCTTCCCAGCTGCGCAATAAAAAACATTGCTGCTGGCGAGGCGAAAGCTGTTTGAGTGCCAGACTGACTTTTTGTACATCTTGTTGACCTTGTAGCTCTCTTTCCGGAGTAATAAAATCACTGGCTTTGCTAATTTCATCTTCAAAGCCTTCATCGTCCTGATATTGTTTTTTCCAGAAGAAAAGACTGTTATAAACTTTCTTTCGTCTGAAATAATCCATAATGCGACTGTTCAATATAGTATAAAAAAGCGGCTTCCATTCGTTGCTGGGTTTATCGGAGTATTTTTCAACTAATTTAATCATGGTATCTTGAACAATATCCAGTGCATCAGATTGGTTCTGGGTCGCAATTTCGGCCATTCGATAGGCTTTTTTTTCCACTAATTGCAAAAACTGTTCTATCGAAATATCCAGAGCCATCCCCTCAATTCTACCTTCCTGAGAATACAGGATCGCGTCGTTAGTGTACATTGACGTAAAACCAATACAAAAAAAATTATCAGGGTTTATCAAAACAGTTCCCTCTCCGTTTGTGGGAGAGGGAAATCCGCAACTAGTTTAACTTGATTGCGATTTTAATGGCAGACAGGGTTTTACTTTCTGTCGAAAATCCGCCAGTGGCGTGCATCAAATCGATCGAACCGCCTTCATCCAATTTAAGCTGGAGCAGGCTGGTAAAATCAGCAAAGTTTGAAAAGTGACTAATACCACCTTGCGCTTTAATACTGTAGAAACCTCTATCGCCCAGAGGAAGAATAGTGACCGGCATATCAAAGGAAGTCAGCTCGGTTCTGATCCCGCCTTGAATCAGCTTATAAACGCCTTCTCCTTCATTATTAGTGTTAATAACTAAACGCTCACTGCTTATTTCACTGAATGCCACTACGGCGTCCCCGGTAGGCCAATTGACTAAAATCTGACTGCGAGACTCGGCATAGTTGACCACTGTCATGGCGTTAAAATCAGCTGGCGCAGCAGCAAATTCGTTGATAAATCCGCTCACTCTTATTGGATCGTTTTGATTGACATTAGTAACCATCATATTTTCGACAGACACTTCATAATTATCTGGGTCGGCATCAAATTCAGGGCTAGTGCCGGTTCCGGTGAAATCATAGGTCTCTGGGGTTCTGCCTTGCAGTGCCTGAAGCGCCATGGTTAAAGATAACTGATCATCCGAAATGGCGTGTCCCGAGGCAAAAGTGAGCCGCATTCTTATCGCGCCTTCTGTGGCATCGATGGTAGTTGAGTCATCTAGCCGAGATATTGTGCCCAAAATTGTGACGGCCTGACCAACGGAAAGATCGTCGATGGTGACATCATCTTGTAGCCGTCTATTCTTTGATACCAAAGTGGTGGTATCAATTAAAACGGTAATTTCATCGTTAAAATCCACAATACCATCTTGACGAATAAGGGAAGCACCTTTAACGGTTAAAACATTACCTTGTCTGGCGACAATAACGCCTCTAGCTGCGTCTCGATCTGCACCGGGAACACCGGAACCTGCGATCACCGTGATTGCAGTAAATCGATCAGCGGAACGGTTAAAAACTCCCAACGTAATAGTGGGTGTACCGGCTTCCAGAGTGGCCATTTGAGTGAGCCCTTCGGAGCCGACAAAAGATACGCCATCTACTTCAAAATTAGTTTCGTCATTGGTTTTGATGTTGACTCCGCCAAATCGGCCAGAATCACGGTGAAAAGGTCTGACCGCGATCCTGAATAATAATTCATCCAGATTAACCGATATTAGTGGACCGCGAACGCGAAATTCTTTATTCCAGACTGGGTCTATTTCAGCCACAATAAAGGGTTCGGTTGTTACTGTGACAGGCGTGTTTTCCAAATTAACCGTGTGAGAAGCTGCTAGGTTAAAATCAATTTCCAACATTGCAGGTCGACGATACGCAATCACCAATTGGTTGTTTTCATCAAATTGCAGTTGTAGGGTTTCGCTGGTAAGTAACGTCCCTTCGGAATCTACCATGTTGGCAACCGTTGCTACACCATCTTTTTCTACTTGAATATCAGCATTGCTATAGTCGATCGTTATGCTGCCTGAGGTATAAACGCCAATAGGAATGGTGGCTGCGGTTGCCAGTTCACTGACTTCCACATATTCAGCAAAATTGACCGACTGGCTTGAGGGCATCACCGATACCTGAGTGCCATCGGCGCGCGTTAGTTCCAGCCCCGTTACATCAACGGTATAACTTAGGAAGTCGCCCTCGGCATCGGTTATGCCGAGCAGCAGAGTGCCGCAATTACTGTCGGTATTTTCGCTATCTAAGGTCGCGCATACGCTATCGTCTACGACCCCGACTTGTTCGACTATAGGTATTTCACTTCCGCTGCCGCCACAGGCCGCGAGTGAGATTAGAAATAAAGCGATGAGCAGGCCTTTAAGACCGTTATTAAAGTTAATCATTGTTTTCTCCTTGGTTTGTATAGGAGTTAAAACGCCGATTGAGAGGATTGGTTGACAGGGTTTAAAAATTAATACAGTCAGAACCGCTTATTAATCAACAAAAACCTGTTTCTTAAACTTTAAAGGGATCAATTTACCTACTTTTTCCGGCTGGACTTGTAGGTCAAAACTAAGTCGTTCACCATCATTGATTGAAAAAGTGGCGATATAATAAATTGCATCGGCCTCCTTTACTTCCTTAAAAGATAACGACTTTACCTGACCGGCCAAACTCGCACCGTGACCAAAAATATTGCTAATCACGGCAGTCTCTTCGCCATTGTCAGATTTTTTCAAAACGCTGATATTTAACATACCAATACTTTTACTGCGTTTAATGCCGTATTGAGTGGCTATATTGGGTTCAATAAATGAAGTGTTGAGTAAGTTGTAATGAACGGTGTACTCGCCTACCGTTTGCTCGTTGGCGACCAGATGACTGGAAAATAAAAATAAGATTGAGAAAAGATTCAATAAAGTTCGGTTAGACATATCATGACTCCTTGAAAAGAAATAACGGCCTACTTGAAGGTGCTTCAAGCTAGTTTAGTTGTTCGCAACCAATATAGCCAGCGGATATTACTTTTGTGTGTATTATCTTTGTGTATTATTTTTGGAGGAAATATCAAGCTCAAAATAGGACAGAACCGCCAAACAACGTTATTTTGAATAGACCTATGAATGTTATCAACTAGCAGGTTAAATAGCCTATAATATTTTTGGTTAGAAAAATCGGGAGGCAAGTAAAATGCTGTATAAGCTGTTGGCCGACTTTGTGCTTATTTTGCACCTGTTTTTTATTGTCTTTGTCCTGCTCGGAGGACTGCTCTTAGTTTGGCGTCGTTGGATCCTTTTGCTGCACTTTCCCGCGGTCATTTGGGCGGTGGTGCTTGAATTTTTAGGGCTCATTTGTCCTTTGACCCCGTGGGAGAATGCTTTACGAAAAGCAGGAGGCGACGCCGGTTATAGTGGCGGTTTTATCGAACATTATCTGATCCCGTTGATATATCCATCCAGTTTAACCAGAGATCTACAGATGATACTCGGAATCATTGCGATCGGTGTGAATATTGCCATCTATCTATTTGTCATTTACCGGCAAATCAACAAAAATAAAGAAGTGATTTGAAACCCGAAACTATTTTCTTATCCTAGAACCTAGAACCTACCGAAGCCTCTCGATATCTAATTGAATATGGAATCGAACTGCGCGCTATACTCCCGTGCGCAAAGACAGGAATCATTATAGAGTGAACCTGTAAAATCATTGATGATTAGCAACGGTCAAGCAGAATACTATATTTTACATTCTATTTACTTGAAATTATGGGCAATTAAAGGGTTTAATTGAAGCCATCCGAAAAGTATCTTGCTTCGAGCCGCGGTTGCGGCTAACAATTTTTTGCAAAAGGGATCAGTTATGGGTGTTCGCTTAATCATCGTTTGTGGTTTGTTTTTTTCACTGATCGTTAATAGTGCGGAAATTCCATCGAATCTTACGGACTGGCAAGACTGGGTTAGATACCAACTAGAATTTCGAAACTGTCCGCAACTTAATGGTCAAAAGCTCGAGCAAAAACAAAATTTTTTATGTGCATGGCCTGCCACACTCGAGCTTGATGTTAAGCAGAATCGCTTGAGTTTTAGTCAGGATTGGCAAGTGGTAGAAGAAAGTAAAATCCCCCTTCCAGGCGATAAAAGTCTATGGCCACAACAAGTCACCGTGAATCAAAAAAACGCGATTGTGCTGGAAAATGGTAACCAGCCATACATTCTTCTGCCCAAGGGCCAGCATCAAATTCGCGGTCAGATAGAGTGGAGCAAGCAACCTGAATCGCTACCTGTTTCTAATCAAGTCGCACTGATCAAACTTAAATTGAATGGTAAGCAACAAAGATTTATTGACCGAAGAGCCAATAGAATATGGCTTGGTCGGGAAAAAATAGAACAGGTCAAAGAAAAGGATTATCTAAAAACATGGGTTAATCGTCTAGTTCAGGACAATCATCCAATGACGATGACCGTGGCAATCAAGTTGGAAGTTGGCGGCAGTGGAAGAGAGCAAAAACTGACACAATTTGATCTCCAACAATATCAATTAAAATCAATCAGCTCACCACTGAATGCTCGAATTGACAGTGAAGGGAATTTTTTGGTTCAGCTCAAGCCCGGTAGTCATCAATTACATCTCGAGTTTAAAATTCATGGCTTTCCAGAAGAATTGACCTTCAGCGAATCAGGTGATCTATGGCCTGCACAGGAAATCTGGGTCTTTCAAAATAACGAGCGATTAAGATCGACCCAAATAGAAAAGGCCTCGCCAATCGATGCCAATCAAGGTTTTATGCCGCAATGGGCTAATTTACCTCACTACGTTCTGAACCAAAAGGATGTATTTAAGATCAAGCAGCGTCATCGAGGCATTACCCACGGCTCTGATAGCCTATCACTTAGCCGCCAAATGTGGCTGAGTTTCGATAATTCGACTTATTATTTTTTCGATTCGATCCAAGGTTTAAAATCAAAGGATTGGCGAGTGAATACCATTAGCGATTATCGTTTAACTCAATTAAGCAATCATGGCAAACAACGGCTTATTACCTACGATCAACAAAAACGAACTGGCGCTGAAGTGAGAACGCCGCAAATCGCGATACAAGCCAGTGGCGAAGTTGATTCTAACAATATGCGACACGCTTCCGGTTGGGATATCGATTTCGCCACCTCTCAAGTCACTCTCAATATACCGCCCGGAAGAAAACTGCTCTCGATCAGCGGTGCCGATAACAGCTCTGGTGATTGGATTAGTCGCTGGAACTTGATCGATTTATTTTTTGTTCTTATTACCCTGGCTTTGGTTTTTAAGTCATTTGGATTGGTTGCCAGTGTATTCGCGCTCTTTACCTTGGTTTTAAGTTATCACGAACCCAATATGCCGATGTTTCTTTGGTTTAATTTAACCGTCGCCTTAAGTCTGGCGGCCAAGATAGCCAAGCCTAATTTGTTAAAAGCAATTAATGTTTACAAATGGGTTTCGCTCGGATTGTTGTTATTGGCACTGTTGCCTTTTTTGGCCGAGCAGATCCGTTTTACCCTCTATCCGCAACTTGAAATAAATAAAACACTGTCCTCAGTTCAAGTCTACGATACGTATGGATTTGAAAGTGATAGATTGGAAGAGGTCGAATCATCAGCTTCACCGGCGATGAAAAGAAATGCAAGAATCTCGCAAGCCAAGGAGAAAAAAATTACCGTAACCGGTTCGCGTATAAGACGTTCTGATCTGGATACCAGTTATGAGCAAGGAGCCATTATTCAGGCCGGGAAAGGCAAACCAAACTGGCATTGGCAAAGCGCTCATTACAGTTGGAATGGGCCCATCAATGGGGCGGATTCCGTTAAAATTACCGTGCTACCGGAGTCGGTGGTTAAGTTGTTTCGTATTGCGATAATTGTATTTTCAATACTTTGGCTACTGGTAACGCTCGATAAGAATTCTGGTTTAATAAACCAACTAAAAAAATTCCTTAGCAAAACATCCAAAGGGGCTGCTACTGTCGCTATCTTATTATTGGTCGTGACTTTTCCGTTTCAATCTAAGCTTAACGCTTCGGAAATCCCGAGTGACAAAATGCTCACCGAATTACGAAATCGATTATATCCTGCGCCTTTATGTTTGCCCGATTGCGTGAGTAATTCATCGGCCAATTTAAGCGTTGATGGCGACCAGCTAAAACTCGAATTAATCTTTCAAAGTGGTGCTAAAGTGGCTACTTTGATCCCAAGTTCTAACGATTGGAATATTGAAAGTCTTTCCATGAACGGTAAGCCACTTAAGCACGTGTGGCAAAATAAATCTGGAAGCTGGATTAGTCTGGCGAAAGGGCAAACGGTTGTTGTTCTTTCAGCCGAATTGAAAAATAAATCGGACCTTACCATCCGATTTTTAGAGCGACCAATGAAATTGGATCATCAACTCAAGGGCTGGGAGTTATCTGGGGTAAGTAGTGGCCGATTGGTCAGCGATTCGATTCAATTAACTCGAGATGCGAAAAGCCTCGCCGCCAATAGTTTGATAGCGCAAAAAAATGGTCAGCCAGTGGCGCAAGAGCAATCGATAGAAGATTTGTTGTTTGTGACTCGAAATTTCACTTTTGCTACTCAGTGGAATATGGATACTTCGGTGGTTCGGCAAGCGCCACAACAAGGTGTGATTACCGCAGAAATTCCATTGCTCAGTTTTGAACAACCGCTTGAAATGAGCGATAAAGTAACCGATGGTGTGATGAAAGTGGTTATACCCAGAAACTCACAGAGTGTTTCATGGCGTTCAAGTATTAAGGGAAATTCTGAGTTTGAATTAACCGCACTGGAGCAAAAATCAATTACCGAGTCCTGGCAAATATTAGTATTTCCAAACTGGAATATCGAGATTAGTGGTATTCAGGCGGTCACGCCTGATGGGGCGAATAACGACGATTATTGGGTTTATCATTATTTCCCAAGAGCAGGCGAAAAACTTAATTTTTCTTTAACCAAGCCGCCTGCTGTTCAAGGTGCATCGGTCGCGATCTCCAAAATTGATCAAGTCCACACCATTAGCAAACGAAAGACGACTACTCAACTGAGTATTGAATATCGCGCCACTCGTGCAGAGTCGTTATTAGTTCAAATTGGTGAGACAGAACTCAACAAGGTGACTCACGATGGCGCAATTGTTAATCTTGGCAAGGTCGATGGAGCGGTCTCCATTGGATTAAAGCCGGGCAAACACCAGCTGTTATTGGAAATTCAAAACCCCTTAGAAATTGGGTTCGATTTTAAGGTTGATGAAATTGGATTGAATCAGCCATTCAGTAACCTCTCGACCCACGTGAGCCTGCCCAGTAATCGCTGGTTGATTTCCGCCAGCGGTCCTGGATACGGACCGGCGATTGTTTATTGGGGGGAGCTCATCTTTTTCATATTTTTGGCTTTCGGATTAAGTCGTCTGCCTTTTTCTCCGCTTAATTATTTGCAGTGGTTAATTTTGGGATTTGGAATGAGCACTTTCTCCTGGCCCGCGCTTGCATTCGTTGCAACCTGGTTATTGGCAAATGAATGGCGACGAAAAAATAGAGAAAAATTTAAAGATTTTAAAATTACAGTGAGCTGGCTAACATTGGTTTCAACGGTTATCGCCGTACTTGTGTTAGTCGCCGCGGTACCCTACGGATTATTGGAATCTCCCGATATGGGCGTGATGGGAAATAGCTCCTATGGCAATACGCTTAAATGGTTTTTGGATCAGGGCGATCAATCTCTCGGACGAGTCACTCTATACACGCTTCCACTGTGGGCATACAAGGGATTAATGTTGCTGTGGGCAACTTGGCTTAGTGTTTCCTTGATTCGATGGTTAGGGTGGATCTGGAACGATTTAGCGGATGCACCTTTTCGGCGGAAACGGATTGAGAGAGTTTGAGTAAATTTCAATGTTATTAAAATTGCGTCGTACTATCGGACTGACTGGATTAGTTTTCTATGGTGTTGGCACCATGGTTGGTGGCGGTATTTATGCCTTGTTAGGAAAAGTTGCCGGTGAAGCGGGTATTTTTACGCCTTGGGCAATGTTGGTCGCGGGAGGCTTGGCCATTTTTAGCGCTTTAACCTTTGCAGAATTATCCTCACGACTGCCTTTTAGTGGCGGCCCCGCCAAGTATATTACTGAAGCATTTCACATCAAAGGTCTTGGGACGGTGTTTGGCTGGCTTGTGATTGCCACCGGTGTGGTATCGGCGGCAACTTTAACGGTCGCCATGTCCGGTTTTTTCCTGGATCTGCTCGAACTATCGGTTGAGTGGGGCAGGTTGGTGGTGGTTTTGCTATTGCTCAGTTTAGCCTGTTGGGGAATAAAACAATCAGTGGTAGTGGTGGCTATAGTGACTTCCATTGAAGTGATTGGATTGTTACTGGTTATTGGCATCAATGTGGAAAGTTTCACCGGCGGCAATTTTAGTATCGATCCTTTTGATATCAATTCTTTCAATATCAATCATTATATGCCGGGATTTGAGCCGCTGATCTGGTCGGGTATTTTGACCGGTAGTTTCATCGCTTTTTATGCTTTTATCGGTTTTGAGGATATGGTGACTCTGGCAGAGGAAGTAAAAGGCAGTGAAAGTAATTTACCCAAGGCGATTATGATTAGTTTAGCGATCACTCTGTTACTTTATGTGGTGATTGCATTTGTCGCCGTATCAGGCGGAGATTTATCTTTATTTGTTGAGAGCAATACCCCAATGGCCTATTTGGTGAAGGGATCTTCCTGGCTAGATCATCAAGTGTTAATTGTGATTAGTCTGTTAGCAGGATTTAACGGCGCTCTGGTTCAAGTGATTATGGCTTCAAGGGTGGTTTATGGAATGGCTAAAGAGGGTCAAGCGCCTAGCTTTTTTTCTCGTCTTTATGCGAAAACACAAACTCCGATTTTGGCATCTCTTTTTGCGGCTTTTACAGTTTATTTTTTAGCAAGTTTTATTGATTTGATTGTGCTCGCAAAGATAACCAGTGGCATTATTTTATTTGTGTTTGCGGGGATGAATTTGAGTTTGATAAAAATAAAATCACAAGAAGATAAGTATACCGGTTTTAAGGTGGGACTGTGGATCCCTGTTATGGGATTGTTGACTTCATTGGCGTGTTTGTTATTTGTTTTGATTGGCTCGGTGAGTGGAGGCCACTAGAGACTAAAACCTAAAAGATTTTTCACCACAGAGGCACAGAGAACACGGAGAAAAGTTCTTAAGTGTTTTGTTTTTCTAGTACCTCGAAACTTCTTTTACTATGCTTCACTAGCCACTAGAATTTTCTTTTTCCAGTCTTTTACTCGCAACTCGCCACCTCTTTTGCTTTCGGTTGACGATTGATTTTTTGGCAGTTATATTTTGTAAATATAACTATATCTCTAACAGTAAATAGGGGTGATAATGGTTCCCTGGTTTTAAATAGAAGATTCAAATAGACTTTAGTTCGGTCACTCAAAGGGTAATAACATGACAACTTATACGGCAATCAATCTCATTAAACGTCCTCAACCGGGCCCAATCAGTGCTGAGCTATTTGAGGTGATACAAAAAGAATTACCCGTGGCAGGAGCGGGCGAAATTTTAGTTAAACAAACACACATGTCATTGGACCCGGCAATGTTCGGCTGGATGAGTCCGGACACGCAAAGCTATATTCCTCCGGTCGAGTTAGGCACTGTCATGCGTAGCTCAGGGATCGGTGAAGTGGTTGAAAGCAACCATCCAGACTATCAGGTTGGTGACCGTGTAATAGGGATGATGGGCTGGCAAGAATATGCCCTGAGCAATGGTGACGGAATGAACAAGGTACAAGCACCACTTCCAGACGAAGCGGTACTGTCGATATTTGCCTTACCCGGCTTAACTGCCACTCAAGGACTTTTTAATGTTGGCAAGCCACAAAAAGGAGAAACCCTCATCGTCACTGGCGCAGCAGGCTCAGTCGGTTCTTTGGTCGGCCAACTTGCCAAGGCTGAAGGTTTAAACGTCATTGGCGTGGTTGGTACCGATGAAAAAGCAGACTGGATTGTGAACGAACTGGGGTTTGATGGTGCCATCAATTACAAATCCGAAAACCTGGATTCTCAGCTGGACAAGCTCGCCCCGAATGGGATTGACCTGTATTTTGAAAACACCGGTGGTTCCATACAAAACTTGATATTTGAACGCATGAATGCTCATGGTCGGGTAGTAGTATGTGGCATGATTGCAGACTACGGTAAAGAAATCCCCAGTCCTGGCCCCAACTGGATCCCTGTGATCAAGAAACGCCTAACAATACAGGGCTTCACCATGCCAGATCATTTTGCTGAAGTCCCCAGCTTGCTAGCCAAGTTAACGCCTTATGTTATGTCAGGTAAAATCAAACATCGTTCGCATATTCTTGAGGGGCTAGAATCCGCGATAGAAGGACTGAATTTATTCTTCACTGGCGAAAATAAAGGTAAGTTGATCGTTAAGCTCTAACAAGCTAGAGTTAATTTAAAAAGTCGGCAAGACATTCACTATAGGATGAATGTCTACGACTAGATATTGTTACCTTTATGACCAGTGTAGTACATCGGAAGAAAACGCATCCGTCATTATTGGTTTGGCTCTTATAGGGGCACTTTTGCTGATACCTGTTTTGGGTTTTATGTGCAAACTACCGGGAGCATTTTATACTTCGCAAAGGGAATCGCTCTGGAATTGATTCCGTTGATTCACTGACTTAAAAAATAGTATCGGAGTTCGCATTGATTAGAATTTATTCCAACGAAAGTTCACTGCTAGTGAATCATATGAAAAATCTACTAGAAAGCAATGGTATTTCTGGCCACATAAAAAACGAAAACATGCAAGGTATAGGCATTGGAGAGCTTGGTATGTGTTGGCCCGAGTTGTGGATAAATGAAACAGCTAAACAAAGTGATGCCGAAAAGATAATCGAGGACGCCTTGACCAATGTTAAGCAAGCGCAAGAAGATTGGACCTGCGCAAGTTGCTCGGAAACAAATGAAGGAGCATTCAATATTTGCTGGAATTGCAGCACTCCAAAGGTCCAAGTCACAAGATAAATGGGGTTAGTTTTTAGTTGCCAGTTATCAGGACTTTCAGTAATGCCCTTTGATACGAGTCTGGTACTTAAACAACTATCCTTAAAGGCTCTCCTTTTGGTGGCACGGGGTATGCTAAACTTAGAAATTAGTACCCAAAAGTTTTTTCACCACGGAGGCATGGAGAAAAGATTTCTTATGTTTTCTTTTTCTAGGATCTAGCCACCTATTTTTCCTGTCTTTACCCTTCTTTTCTCAATCGCTTGACTTAAATTGCATAGATGCTATTCTTTGTTCGCGATTCGCGAATAGAGGACGAAAAATGTTAAAACCACAAGACATATTGGTTTTGCTCAAATTGGTAGCAGTTGCTAAGAAAGGTTGGGCATATAATAAACTCGCTGTGGAACTAGATATGAGTTCCTCCGAAATTCATGCTGCGTGTAAGAGAGCATTATCGGCTCGATTGGCGGGATTGAGAGACAGAACCATTGTACCTAACATTCGTAATTTAGAGGAATTTATTGTTTCCGGTTTAAGGTATGTTTATTACCCTGTGCGCGGTGAGATGGTCAGGGGGATGGCTACTGCATATGCCGCAGAACCGCTGTCAGAAATATTTGTAGCAGATCAGGAGCCACCGCCGGTATGGCCCGATCCAAATGGTACTGTTAGAGGAATGGCTTTTTCTCCTTTATATAAATCAGCGCCAAAAGCTGCCAAAGCTGACAATGATCTTTATCAAATGTTAGTACTTGTTGACGCAATTAGAGGTGGTCAAGCTAGAGAGCGAAATATTGCAATCGAATTGCTCAAAAAAAGATTTTCTCAATATGAATAGATTGCAAAATCCTAATATGGAGATTCTAACTTTAGCAATAGAAAAATTGGGTTCTTTGTCAAATGAAATGGTTTTTCTAGGCGGGTGCGCAACCGGGTTGCTGATTACTGATATCGCTGCTCCGCCGATTCGAGTGACAGTTGACGTAGATGCCATTGTTCAGGTTGTTACAAGAAGTGATTATTACAATTTGTCAGAGCGGTTAAGAAAACAAGGATTCCATGAAGATACGAGCGAAAACGCCCCAATTTGTCGTTGGTTATGTGAAGCGGTAATCCTCGATGTCATGCCTACCGACAAGGATATACTTGGCTTTGGCAATAAGTGGTATGAAAAGGCGGCGGTGAATGCGATTAATTTTGATATGGGAATTGGAAAAAGCATTAAATTAGTATCCGCGCCTTATTTTTTGATAACCAAGTTAGAAGCCTTTCATGGGCGAGGTAATGGAGACTATCTAATGAGTCACGATATTGAAGATATTGTTTCGGTGTTAGATGGACGAAAATCGATTTTCTCTGAAATTCAAAAGTCAGAGGATGACCTTCAAGAAGCGTTGAAAGAAAAAATTAATTTTTTGTTGACGGATAAAAGATTTTTGGATGCTGTATCGGGTCATATGCCAAGTGATAGTGCGAGCCAGGAAAGGGTTCCACTGATATTAGATTTGATGGCAAAAGTCGCAAGACTTTAACTGAAGTTCTTAAGGGAATGAGTTGCAAAATATTAGGCAATAGATTTTTCTTAGAATACAAAAGATCATTCACCACGGAGGCACGGAGTAACGGAGAAAATATTTTTGATGTTTTCTTTTCATTGCCACTCGTCACTTTCCCTACTGCTTTTCCTCAAATATCCCATCTAGAGATCTAGCATTATTTTGTATTGTCTTATTATTGTTTAGCTGCTAGATTTAACGATTTATAACCAATTAAAATATATAGATTTAATTACGGGATAGCTCTGCTGGAGGTTAAGTTTATTCCCAGCTCCCAACTCCTCGAACCCAGCTCTCCACTCTTTGCTCAACTAAAAGGAAAGAAAAATGGAATATATTAAAGTGACATTTAATCAAGATAGAGCAGTAATCATGGACGACCAAAATAACGGTCGCACCAACCAAGTCCTTCGGGTGGGTGCAGGCATCCATACTTTTACATTAGGTGGCGAAAAGAATTTTTCTCCAGGAGAAATTACCTGTCCGGTTTCGGGAACTAGCGAGATTGAACCTAAAGTGATCCAATTTGAGCCAAATGTGATCAAGTTAGAGGAGCATGACGATGAATAAGTCTGTCAGTAAGCTTTCCATCCCCAATCATTTAATCAAGTTTGTGTTTGCCTTGCTGGTGCTAGTGGTGTCTGGTTGTGCGTCTTACCAGAAGAATTTACCGCTTCAACAGCATGAGCCCAAAAAAGGCTATCGTTACGAAGTTCTCGATGAAAAGAGCAAAGATAATACTGACAGTCTGTTTGTTGTAGTCAGTTTTTCTGGCGGTGGTACTCGCGCGGCGGCTTTGTCCTACGGTATTTTGGAGAAATTAAAAAATACGCCGATTGTTTGGAAAGGGGTGTCTAAGTCTTTACTGGATGAGGTGGATATTATTTCGTCGGTGTCCGGTGGCAGTTTTACTTCGGCCTATTATGGGCTTAATCGGCAAGGGATTTTTAACGGTGATTATGAGAATAACTATCTAAAAAAAGACATTGAACATGAACTTTTCTTGCAGCTACTTAATCCAATCAACTGGTTTAAATTGCTAGCATCTGATTATGGTCGCA
>Ga0316205_10002363_pt1 | contig 19910 bp, 14 predicted proteins | sample 3monthpyrite_MG_FD_204941 | JGI IMG/M metagenome (GOLD analysis project Ga0316205, IMG submission 204941) | Microbial mat bacterial communities from mineral coupon in-situ incubated in ocean water Damariscotta River, Maine, United States -... | ecosystem: Environmental > Aquatic > Marine >... | reverse complement strand
CAGCCCTGCGCGCGCGCAACATTGCGGTTGTTACCGACGCCGACCGAAAAATGATCCTTGATGCGGTGCTTTATCGGGATGAGCATTTTATTGTGCTTAACAAGCCCGCAGGCCTGCCCACCCAAGGCGGCACCGGCCATGATATTCATATCGATATGCTGTCTGAAGAGCTGAAATTTGGCGAAGAAAAGCGGCCAAAACTGGTGCACCGGCTTGATAAAGATACTTCGGGTGTGCTGCTGCTGGCCCGCAATGGCCGCGCAGCCAAAGCGCTTTCAAAAGCCATGCAGGACCGCGAAACACGCAAGGTATATTGGGCGCTGGTGGCGGGGCGGCCGCCGGAACGGGTTGGCACCATTCAATATGGCCTGATTAAAGCATCGGGCCACGGCCCGCACGGCGCGGGGGAAAAGATGCACTGCATCCATCCCAACGAGGTGGATACAACCCCCGGTGCCAAACGCGCCACCACCGATTATGCGGTGATTGAAAACATCGGCACACGGGCGACATGGCTTGGCCTCGTGCCGGTTACGGGCCGCACCCACCAGTTGCGCGCCCATTTGGCCGAAATCGGCTGCCCGATTGTGGGTGACGGCAAATATGGTGGCAGCAGCCAAAGCAATGACGGCGAAGGCTGGGGCGCAAAGATTGGCGGTGATATCAGCCGCAAAATGCACCTGCACGCGCGCTCACTTGCCTTCATCCATCCGTTTTCAAAAAAGGAAATGTTTTTTGAAGCCCCGTTACCGGAGCACATGGCCCGCAGCTGGGATATGTTTGGCTGGAACCTGAAATGGGCGCCCAAAGATCCGTTTGCGATTTTCGAATGAGTGAAATGAATCTGGTTGTTTTCGACATGGATGGAACCCTGATTGATAGTCAGGATTTTATTTTGATGGCGATGCGCTATGCGTTTGAGCAAGCCGGGCACCCCGCGCCAGAAAAGGCCGAAGTGCTGTCGATTGTTGGCTTGTCACTGAATGCGGCGATGGATGTCCTGCTCCCCGATCTGGATGCGGCGGAAAACCAGCGCATGGCTGATTTTTATCGCCAAAGCTTTCTGGACCTGCGGGCCCGAATGGGAGCCGAGGCCAAAGCGCCGCTTTACCCCGGTGCGCGTGCTGCTTTAGAGCGGTTAAATAAGGTCGACAACCTGTTGATGGGCGTTGCCACAGGAAAAGCCAAGCGCGGCCTGGAGCATACCTATCACAGGCATGATATGGGGCACTATTTTGTAACGTCGCAAACCGCCGACAATCATCCAAGCAAGCCACATCCTTCGATGCTGTTTCAGACATTGCGGGATACGGGCGTAGAGGCGGCGCAGGCTGTGATGATCGGCGATACCGAATTTGACATGGAAATGGGCCGCGCGGCCGGGTTTTCTACTATCGGGGTGAGCTGGGGCTACCACCCGGTGAGCCGCCTTGGTGCGGCAGATATTATCATTGATCGTTTCGCCGAGCTGGATGACGCTCTGCGCGACGTTTGGAGTCGTTAAAATGGCGTTTGAACCCAAGCGGTTTTGGAAACAGGCAAATGTGATCGAAACAGAGCGCGGATTTACCATTCGCCTTGATGAGCGCCCGCTAAAAACCCCCTTTAAAAGGCCACTGATCGTGCCGTCCCGGGCGCTGTGCCAAGAGATTGCCGCCGAATGGCAGGCGGTGGAGGGTAAGGTGGAAACCAGCAAAATGCCCTATACCAGTTTTGTCCATGCCGGGCTTGATCAAGCTGTTGACGAACGGGCCGAGATTATTGCAAAAATGGCGCTCTATGGCGAGACAGACTTGCTTTGCTACCGCGCCGAGGCACCGCAAGAACTGGCAGAACGGCAGGCAAAATCCTGGGATCCGCTGTTGCAGTGGGGTGCCGAAAAGCTGGGCGCACCTTTGTCGGTGACGGCTGGCATAGTGCACATCACGCAACCGCCAAAAAGCCTGTCGGCGCTGAGCACCCACCTGCAGCCTTATGAGGGCTTTGCGCTCAAAGCGCTTTATGACTGGGTGACCATTTCAGGCTCGCTGATACTGGGTTTGGCAGTCGCGAAAAAGCGGCTCTCTGCGGCGCAGGCGTGGGAGCTTTCGCGGGTCGACGAGCACTGGCAGGAAGAGCAATGGGGCGTTGATGACGAGGCCTTGGCGCTGGCCAATTCAAAGCGCGATACCTTCCTTTTGGACGAGAAGGCCCTTTCCCTCATTTAGATGTGGGCTCACATTTCACTCCACTATGGCGCGAAATGTTTGATTTTTTTCATTTTGATCAAGTATTTTTAGTTTATTTTCAAACTTATATCTGCGGAATCCCAATCTTTTTTTGAGTTTGAATGCGCGGCCGGTTCAATTTTTGGCGACTGATAGCTTCATTTTCTCACGGCAGTGTGACACCTAGGTCACACATCCTTACCTAAAAGCCCTAATTTTCCACAATTACAGATAATTTGTCCCGTTTCCCCGCCGGTCGTTCCAAAGACGAAATCATGTGACGTAGCGGAATTTGGCCTGAACTTTGCAACGAAGCGCGCATTAGGCAGAAAAGTTCGCGATTTGTTCTCATCGCTGCGTTCATATAAGCCGCGTCTGGTTGAAAAATAGGTAAGCAAGTGATACCAATTAGGTGTCGGTCGATTGCACCCTTGACCTATGTGTTCTCAATTGTCCAAGATCGGTCGTCCGCCCTATCCGGGCAGCATAATACGATTTGATTCTGACAATTGGTGTCAGACGCCCGACAGTCGGGACCACAGGAAGAGGAAAAAAAATGAAAAAAACAGTTCTACTAGGCGCAATCGCCGCGGCTAGCGTTGTCGCTGGTGCAGCATCTGCTGGCACCCTTGATGATGTAAAAGCAAATGGCGTTTTGAAATGCGGTGTGTCGACCGGTCTTGTGGGCTTCGCTGCTCCCGATGCAAACGGCTACTGGGAAGGCTTTGACGTTGGTTTCTGCCGCGCAGTTGCAGCCGCTGTTCTCGGCGATGGTGATGCGGTTCAGTTTGTTCCTCTCTCCACCAAAGTGCGCTTTACCGCGCTTTCATCGGGCGAAATCGATCTGCTTTCGCGCAACACCACCTGGACCCTGTCACGCGATGCTGACCTCGGCTTTACCTTCATTGGTGTAAACTACTATGACGGCCAAGGCTTCATGGTGCGCAAAGATCTGGGCGTAGCTTCTGCTACCGAACTGGACGGCGCTACCGTATGTATCCAGACCGGCACCACCACCGAGCTCAACCTTGCCGACTACTTCCGCACCAACGGCATGTCTTATGAGCCAGTGCCGATCGAAACCAATGCTGAAGGCCAACAGCAGTATCTGTCAGGCGCTTGTGATGTTTACACCACAGACGCATCCGGCCTTGCTGCAACCCGCGCAACTTTCGAAAATCCGGACGAGCACATGTTGCTGCCTGAAATCATTTCGAAAGAGCCTTTGGGCCCGCTCGTACGTGAAGGCGATGAGCCATGGGGCGATATCGTTCGCTGGACTCTGAACGCGTTGATTACAGCTGAAGAGCTGGGTGTAACCAAAGCAAACGTTGCTGAAATGGCTGCTGGCGGTGACAACCCGGAAATCAACCGTATGCTTGGCGCTGAAGGCACAATTGGCGATATGCTCGGCCTGGAAGCTGATTGGGCTGTAAACGCAATCGCAGTCGGCGGTAACTTTGGCGAGATGTTTGAAGCCAATATTGGTGAAAACACAGCCATTGGCCTGTCGCGCGGTTTGAATGCGCTTTGGACACAAGGTGGGTTGATTTACACACCTCCGTTCCGCTAGGGTCACATAGAAGAATGAGGGGCGCATCTTCGGATGCGCCCTTTTACTAAACACAGATAACTAATGTATTCGGCGGGCAGAGGCGGAACAACCACCTCGCATTGAGCCCGAATATTCCAACACTAGGGAGGGGGTAAGCCATGGCTATGGCCGACCAATCCGCAGGCAAGTCTTTTCGACTGAGCATGCTGCTTTATGATACGCGCTATCGTTCTTTAACAATTCAAATTGTAATGCTGGCCCTCTTTGCGCTCGGTGTGTGGTGGCTGCTTGATAACATGTATGCCAATCTCGCCAAAATCGACAAAGACCCGGATTTTGCCTTTCTTTCGGCCCCGGCCGGATATGACATCAACCAGCGTTTGATTGAATATACGTCGCAGAGCACCAATGCACGTGCTTGGGTCGTCGGATTGTTGAACACGCTGCTCGTGGCCTTTTTGGGCTGTATTCTCGCAACCGTTCTGGGTGTGACGATCGGCGTGTTGCGCCTCTCCAAAAACTGGCTCGTGGCCCGTTTGATGACCGTCTATATAGAATCTTTCCGCAATGTGCCGGTGCTGCTCTGGATCATCTTTGCGATGACCATCTTCACCGAAACACTGCCCCAGCCCAAAGAGTTCAGAGGGGCTGACGCATCGGCATCAATGTTCTTGAGCGATTCTGTTGCGCTCACAAACCGCGGGTTTTATATTCCGCGCCCCGAATGGGGTGACGGCTCGCTGCCGGTGGCAATTGTATTTATCCTCTCGTTGGTGGGGATTTATATCTTTGGCAAATGGGCGCATAAGCGTCAGGAGGCCACTGGTGATATTCTTCCGACCTTCTGGATAAAAACGGCCCTGTTTTTTATTCCGGCAATTGTGGCCTTTTATATTATGGGCCAGCCGATCACGTTGAATTATCCTGCGCTAAAAGGTTTTAACTTCCAGGGCGGCTGGTATATGCGAAATTCGCTTATATCGCTCTGGCTTGCGCTCTCGCTCTATACCGCCGCATTTGTTGCTGAAGCGGTGCGGGCCGGTATTATGGCGATCGACAAAGGCCAGTCAGAAGCCGCTGCGGCGCTTGGATTGCGCCCCAAACGGGTGATGAGCCTTGTGGTTCTGCCCCAGGCGCTTCGGGTGATTATCCCGCCGATGATTTCACAATATCTCAACCTGACCAAAAACTCGTCGCTGGCGATTGCGGTGGGGTATATGGATGTAACGGGCACTTTGGGGGGCATCACGCTTAACCAGACCGGCCGTGCACTAGAGTGTATTTTGCTGTTGATGATCACCTATCTGGCCATCTCGCTTTCGATCTCGCTGGTGATGAACGTTTATAATAACTCTGTTAAGCTGAAGGAGCGGTGATATGACACAAGAACCTTATGTCCGCACTGAAATGCTCACCGAACAGCCGGCCCCTTTGGGGCAAACCGGCATAATGAGGTGGATGCGGGAGAACCTGTTTTCCGGACCGATGAACACAATCATCACGCTCGTTGCCGTTGCGGTTATCGCCCGGTTGTTGATGGACTTCATCCCGTGGTTCTTTCAGCCATCCTGGGAGTCGACGTCGCTGCGGCAATGCATCGATGACCCGGCAATCACCGGTGCATGCTGGGGGGTTATCCGCGAGCGGTTTAACCAGCTCATGTTTGGCTTTTATCCGAGCCAGGAGCAATGGCGCCCAACGCTGGCCTTTGTGCTGATGTTTGTGGCAATTGCGCCGGTTCTGTTTGATAAGCTGCCGCGCAAGTTGATGATTTTCTCGGCCTTGTTCCCGTTTTTGTCGATCTGGCTGTTGTGGGGCGGCTCCATCTGGGGCCCGACAATGACCCTCGCCGGATTTGGCATAGGCTACGCGGCGCTCAAGCTTCTGTCTGGACCGGCAGGAGAGCTCGTCGCGATGATTGTTGCTGTATTGGCAACGATCCTGTGGTGGCTGTTTGGGGTTTCTCCGGTTGCCGAGGCGCTGCATAGCGTTGTGTCTCTTGGCATTCCGGAAGTTGAATCCTCGTTGTTTGGCGGGTTGATGATTTCGGTCTTTATCGGCGTTTCCGGCATCGCTTTTTCACTCCCGATCGGGATCGTTCTCGCGCTGGGCCGCCAATCCGATATGTTCATTATCAAAACCCTGTCCGTTGCTTATATCGAGTTCATCCGCGGCGTGCCGTTGATTACACTCCTGTTTGTTGCATCGGTTTTGCTGAACTACTTCCTGCCACCCGGCACCAACTTTGATATCATCCTTCGGGTTGTGATCATGGTGACGCTGTTTGCCGCCGCTTATATGGCTGAAGTGATCCGGGGCGGGCTGGCAGCCTTGCCGACAGGGCAATATGAAGCCGCCGACGCGCTGGGGCTGGACTACTGGAAAGCCATGCGTTTGATCATCATGCCGCAAGCGCTCAAAATCTCCATTCCGGGGATCGTGGGCACGTTTATCGGCCTGTTCAAAGATACCACGCTGGTGTCGATTATCGGATTGCTTGACCCTGTGGGGCTCATCACCTCGATTCGAGGTGATGCAGATTGGAACGGAATCGTCTGGGAGCTATATGCGTTTATCGCGTTTATGTTCTGGATATTCACCTTCTCGATGTCACGTTATTCCATGTATCTTGAGAACAAACTCAAGACCACACATTAATAGGGAGCCTGCAAATGTCTCAACCAATCGAAAAAGAAGTCAATCGCTCCGCTATGCAAGTGTTGGACGAAGTGGCGATCCAGATCAATAATATGAACAAATGGTATGGGGATTTCCACGTGCTCAAAGATATTGACCTCACGGTCAATCGCGGTGAGCGCATCGTTATCTGCGGGCCTTCGGGCTCTGGTAAATCAACCTTGATCCGGTGTATTAACCGGCTGGAGGAGCACCAGAAGGGCGATATTATTGTTGACGGGACCGAGCTTTCCTCGGACCTGAAAAACATTGATAAAATCCGCTCGGAGGTGGGGATGTGCTTTCAGCACTTCAATCTTTTCCCGCATTTGACCATTTTGGAAAACTGCACCTTGGCGCCTATATGGGTGCGTAAAACACCCAAGAAAGAAGCCGAAGAAGTGGCGATGCACTTCCTTGAAAAGGTGAAAATCCCCGAGCAGGCACTGAAGTATCCGGGCCAGCTATCAGGCGGCCAACAGCAGCGCGTGGCGATTGCCCGCTCGCTCTGCATGAAGCCCCGCATCATGCTGTTTGACGAGCCGACCTCTGCGCTTGACCCGGAAATGATTGCCGAGGTGCTCGACACGATGATCGAGCTGGCCGAAGAAGGCATGACCATGCTGTGTGTGACCCACGAAATGGGCTTTGCCCGCAAAGTGGCCAATCGCGTGATCTTCATGGATGCCGGCCAGATCGTGGAGCAGAACGAACCGGAAGAATTCTTCAACAACCCGCAATCCGAACGCACACAACTATTCCTGAGCCAAATTTTGGGCCATTAGGGCATAGCCTATCAAATAAAAAAGGCCGCCTGAACAATAGTTCAGACGGCCCTTTTTTTTTGAGAACATGTGCCTCTGCGTATAAAAAACACGAAAATCTAACTTTGTAGGGTTTTTATGGTCCTAATCCTCAAGCATCCAGGCGTAAGGCGTTTCGCTCAATGTATCGACGACCTCCTGATAGTTTGATATTGCATTTGACAAGTCATCGCTCGCAGTTTTTACAAAGTCAGATTTGAGCGATGAAAGGTTCTCTAGCCCTGTGACTCCGCCAATACCCTGAACCGCCATATCAGACAAAAATCCATCAGGACTAAACACCTCCGAATAGTCGATTGTGAAGGTTTGCGCGCGGCCATTCATCCAACTGCTAAACATGTGCATAACGTCTTCGGAGGATCTAATATGCGTCAAGAGGTGGCTGGTATTAACTTCAACTAGGTCATCCTCCAGTTCGATATGTGTTTTAGCATGCCAGATGCCGGTCTTTTTAGCACGGAGCTCAGATACAAAAACCTTGAGCTGGTTTTTGCGGGTTAAGTGAATAATCGGGCACTGGTTTTGGAATGCGTAACGAACTAACCAAGGTGTCTGGGTTGGGATATATGAAACGCCATTTACGTAATGAGTTTGATTGTATTTAACATCAAGAAATGTTTTTCCGCCAAATTGCTTGTTTAAGGTTTTTACAAACCCTTCAAACAGTTCTTGGTCATGGTCGGGAAACAAAAATGTGGAATCTTCTTTGACCCTTTTTTCCTTATAATGGAAAAAGCTGGTCGTCTTGTTTTTGTGGCCAATATGGAACGGCTCCCCCGGATAAACTACGTCAGGGTGTTTGTTCATAATTGAGCCAAGAGCAGATGTTCCCGAACGCTGTCGTGCCAATAATAGAATAAAACTGTAATTCATGGTTACAAATTCCTATGCAAGATTATGCGAAAATGTTTCTTTAGTGTAGTTCGTCGTATCAACTCGTTATATTAGCGAGTTTTTCCCTGAAGTTTATGGCGGCGTCCGGGTAAGGCCCTTCAAAAATCTGAATAAATGGTTCAGCTTCGTCAAATTTACCGATTTCAAGAAGCAATTTTACCATAGCAAGAGCCGATGGTGGTGGGAGTTGTGTTTTAGAGTGAGCATTGTAATAATACTCAACCGCTTTTTCGGCGTTTCCATATTGTACTGCAAATTCGCCCAGCCGGCGCCATTTGTCTTCCGTGTCATGCGCCTTTACAGCACGCAACATGAGTTCTTCCGCTTTCTCAAAATCAGATGACTCTGCTTTTGCCATCGCAGCGGAACGGAAAAAGTTGGAGACACCTAAGGATGGCTTACCTGCGGGCTTAAAGACTTTAATATCCTCGTCAAAGAGGGCGCCGGCGCGTTCTGGCTGCATTCTCATTGACAAGATTTTGTATATTCCGTGCGCCTTTTCAGTATTAAAACGCGCTTCTGGAGTCTGTTGACTATAAATTCTAACCACCTCTTCATCCACCGCATATTTTCGTAAAAAATCTAGATAAAGGCAGATATAAATTAGTCGGTTGGAACCGTTTGGAATCGGTAATGTCTCATCTGCAAGTTGGCTGGAGAACCGATCAAGATTTCCGCTGCCGACAGCATCAAAAAACAATTGTGTAGAGCTTCCGTTGTCAGCAAGTTGCTGGCATCTTTCGATTTCCTGATTTGACATTGCGGCCAAACCTGTTCGCACGACTTTCGTCGCGCCTTTTTCGGTTGCAGCCGCAACTAGGTAACTTAGACGGGAAGAGCCACCTTCGGAATAATTGGTAAAAAAAAGCATTTGTCCACCACGCCAAACCGGCAGGAACATCCTATCAATTTTTCCACTTAGCATTACGATCTGCCTTTGTTAGTAAATATGTTTTGATACGAGTATTGGTGTGTTTCCGGCTGTTGCCAAATAAAAAATGTATTGGCCGGGGCACAATAGCTTTCAATCTTACTTGAAATCAATGACTTGTGAAACTCTTTCAAGAAATTTTGCCAAGCTTCGCTGGCTTTTAAGCAATTCAATTTGGGTTGTAACGTGTTTATGTGCATACGCCGTATCTTTTTTTAACTCTGTCAAATGCCTGACATATCCTTCGATATCTTCCGGGTCATTGACATAGAGCGGCCAGTCGGGGCCGAGGAAATCACTTATGCCGCCGATATTTGGGGTAACGATGGGCAGGCCGCGGGAGGCCATTTCGAGCAGGATATTCGGGGTTCCGTCGAATTTCGAAGTGTAGAGAAAGGCATAGCAGGCGGCGAGGGGCATCTCGTCGATATTGAAAAATTCGCCTTTATCCGTGACGTTTTCCGGCATTTTGCTCCAGTCGATTTCAACATCGCCCATCACGCGGCGCCCATACATAATAAACTCGACATCCGGCATTTTTGCCGCGATCTCCCCGACAATTTGCGGGTTTTTCTGGCTGTCAAACCGGCTGGCCCACAGCACATAGGGGCGGGGCTTTTTGCTTTTCCTTTTGCGCTCGAAATCATCTACCGGATACTTGAGGGCAACCGACTGTTCCTGCCCCAGCCGGTAGGTGAGTTTCATTTCATTTTGATACCAGCTGTTATCAAAAATAAAGGTATCAACCACATTCATGATGTCGGGGATAAAGCGGAAGTAGCCGTCATAATTGCCGCGCGGATGGATATGCGGGCAGAAGGCCGACACATAAATTTTGCCACACGCAGCGCGCAGCCGCTTGCCTGTGTCGGGTTGAGCCAGCGCTGTGTAGCCATTGTAGGAGTGAATGAGGTGCATCCGGTGCGGGGTAAGAAGCTCTATTGCCGAAGCCAGCACTTCCATGCGGTCTTCGTGAGAAAGTTCGGTAAAAGGGCGGCCCATGGTCGATTCGAACAGCGCAGGCAAATTGAGGGTCGTGAGCCCCTGAGCGGCAAAACGGGCGGTAACGTTTGGCTTGTCAGCCAAAATAATGAGCGGGTTTAGCCCAAGCTCTTTGGCGGCAATATAGTGCCACAATCCGACCAGCTCGGCCCCGCCAGACTCGAGCCAGGGCAAAAGGATCACATAGCCGTATTCTTCTGGCAGCGCTGCTTTTATGGCTGCCCGCATCGGCAGGATGCCTATTGCCTTCGGCGGTGCCCATTGCAGCTTTTGAGACTGGATATCGGGCAGCGGCCCATCGCCCGGGAAGTGCCGTGCGTTTTGGGCCACTTGAGCAAGCGCTTTGGCGGAAAGCGAAGACGCTTGCTGGAGCGCGTGGTTGGTGTCTATCGTGCCTTGATCCAAGCGCTCGGGCCCGCCAAGCAGAGCGCTATAAAGGCCGGAATCGGTGATGCCTTTGCGCCACCACCATTCAAAATCGTTTTGCTGATTGGCAAAATAAAGCCAATCCGACCAATTTTGGGGTTGATGGCTTTCATCCGGAATCAGCCGCCCCTCGGCCTTTCCGAATTCCTCGAAATGCTGCGCCAGCGCTGCTTCATCCCACACGCCCTTGGCCCAAAGCTCGGTGAGGTCCGGGTAGGCTTGCCAATATGCAGTTATATCGCGGCGCTTCATTGCAGGCCTCCTTTGGCTTGGGGCATCGCAATGGCAACGGTTTCGTTGCAGGCACTGACCAGTTTACCCGCGCGCAGGCTATATTCAAAAAGCTGCTCAGCAAGATCTTGCGGGGTTGTTGGCGGCGCGGATGCAAGGCGCTCACGGGTGAGCACCAGCATTGGCGGGGTCTCACCGCTGATGAGCTGATCATACCACGAGGAAAAAACCAGATGCGGCTCCGAGTAATTATGCCAGCGCGCGCGGTATTCGCCGCTGTCGAGAAGCGAAAGCGAAATTTGCGGTGGAACCAGCCAGATGTGGTCATTATTGCGCAGAAAATTATGCGCCTCCTCATACCAGTCAGGCGTAACCCACGTGCCTTGGCTTTGGTAAAGGAAAAAGCGGGTTCGATTATGGCTGATCGTGCTGAGCGCCACGTCGGTATCGGATTCCACCTTTGTATTGAGGCGCTGGGCAACCCGATGATGCATCGGCAACTGCCTGCGCTTACGCAGGCGCGGGGCATCCAGAAGTGTTGCGAGATCGAAGCTGGCGCTGCCGTTGATCGTGCGATAGCGCAGACGGGTCATCTGCTCATAAGCGTCGCGCAATCCTTCGGGAATTTCCGCCAGCGGCCAGCTTTGGGTTGCGGCAAGGGATTTTGCCAATTCCGGCTGGGCAAATACCCGGTAAGGCTTACCTGCATGAGCGGTGGCAAAGCTCGAGTTTTTGGCGATATTGTGCAGCGTCGGGGAGAGCGTATCGAGCGTTGTATCGGGCAAAATGCCGATAGTGTGGCTAAAATTTTCCAGCAACACACGATGAAATTCGGTAAACAACCTGTTAAAAATATCCGACCCGAGATCAATCAGAATGGCGCCGTGATATTGCACAATCGGGCGCATCATCAAGCGATTGAGATACCACTCCTCGATCTTGAAATAGCGCTCTACATGTTGGGCGCAAATTACTTTTGCGCCAAAGCGGCCCATCAGGCCAAAATCGGACAGAACAAGATCGTCTTCATCAATCACCAGAACCGGTTGATGCGAATAATCATTATAACTGGCGGCCGCACCGAGCATCAGCTCAATCACCTTGTCAGCGGCCCGCAGATTTTTGGCTGAGGCAAAGATGAAAATTTTGGGGCGCTCGTCCATGTCGCGCATCATGTGCTGCGTTGCGGCGGCTACATTATAATGCAAATTTGGCAGCTCTACACGGAGCTGGCCAAAAGGAAGGGCACGGTAGTCGGTTATTATCGATTCAAATTCACCCTGAATATCGACCTCGTTCCAAAACCAGTCTGCGGGCAGGCCGTCACCCTGCACCGGCTCGCCTTTGCGGGTGATCGTGTCGCAAAAAGCCAGCGGTTTATCTGCGCGCTCGGCACGGCGGATTTCGATCTGCATAATGCTGTCAGGGTCAAATAGCGGGGAAGGCCCGTGGATCATCCCCGGGGTCAGGCCGAGGCTGGTGAGCGCCGGCTTTACGCGATAAAAACAGATGGTTTCCGGCAGGTAAGAATGGCGGATTTCCTTGTGAATCGTATGGCAAGACCAGGTCCAGTCTTCATTGCCGATTCCGGTGCGCTTGTTGTTATAAGGCATCGGGATCTGGTCAAACAGCTTCCGGTTTAGCACCGACTTATTTGAATAATACCATTCGGAAGCCAGAAACAGCGGGTGAAAGCGGGTATCCCACGAATCAATCATCTGGCGCACGTTTTGCTCGTTGCCAAAGCGGGCAAATAGCGCGGTATGATAAACCGTGCGCTCGTCTATTTCGCCGCGTGCGGCCATCTCAAAGAATTTTAGATACCAGTTTGAGGAAAAAAGGTCGTCTCCATCGTGCAAAAACACCCAATCATGGCTGGCCTGAGTAATGCCGAATTCGCGCGAGGCCCCGAGATCCCCGAATTCGGCCGGGATAATCCGGTCGATCAGGTCGCCAAAGCCTTCGGCAATGGCCAGGGTTTCTTCATTTGCATTATCCGCAAGCGCAATCACTTCAACCGTGTATCCGGCTTGGGCAGCGCGGGCTTTTGCCAAAGCAAGGCTGCGCAGGGTAGGGACCAAAAGCGCCCCTTCACGGTGGATGTTAATAATGGCTGAAGCTTCAAGCAAGGCGTGCACTTTCAATTACAGAATAACACTTAACAAATTGATCAAAAACATAGCTGGATGCAATCCCTTTAAGCTCTGGATGTTAGGATAGGGTTATCCAGCAGCAGCACGCTCTCACCGGAGGACTCGACAACCAGCGTTAGATTGCCGGCTTCCCATATTGGCCCCCAGCGCATTTGGTAACTTTGGCCCTTTTTCAGCTGACGAATATTCTGGCCCGCGGCATGGCGCGTTAGAGCGACATCAGGCGCGGCCTGATGCAGGCTAACAGAGATGTCATTTTTGCCGGATTTGTGGCTGGCCGAGAGCGCAAGAATACGGGACTCAAGATTTTGGTCCGACACTAATGCGTAAGCTTTTGCCGGGCCAGCGTTGAGCTGCACTGCCTGTTTATTAGAACAAACTAGGGGTTTTGTTGATTTCAGCGTGAGCGTGGCAGGCTGCTTTTTCAGCACACCATTATTGATGCTCGGCCTTACAGCAACGCCGACCCAACGCAGATTGCTACCCCAGACAGGCGCGGCTTCATAGCCAAGATGTTGCTGCAAGGGTGCGGTCAAATTAAAGGACGGCTGGCGCACATGTGGCGCGGGGCTAAGAACCAACCGGCATCGAGAACGGGCGAGGCGGGTAATAAGCTTGGCCAGCAGGGCTTCGTCTTCGTCAGGTGTGATCAAACCCAGATCATTTTTGTGGAGCAAAAGGCAAGGCGGGCATATGCGCGGCTCGGCGATACTCATTGTGTCGAATTTTCCGGGGTAGACCAGCAGCGCCCCGTCCACCGGATCAACCCCGTTTGAGGAATAGGCAGTGCCGGACTGCACAACCGTGGCGCCCTCGTCCAGAAAGCTGAATTCCGGCAGCGCGTCGGGCGCACATAGGAGCACCGCAGTGGTATCAAAGCTGTGCGCGAGGTCTTTCCACTGCTGGCCGTTAAATTTGGCTTCGGTGAAGCGGTGGTATTTGATCGAAGAATCTTTGGCTGGGATGGTGGCGTTCCCGAAAGTTTTTACGGGGCGGGGCTGGCCCTCAAAATGCTTGGAAACCGCATCCTGTTGTGCCGAAGTTTCGATCGGGCCAACCAAAATTCCCAGCGTCGCGGCCGAGGTCGCTTTGGCCTTTTTTGCCGGTGCGAAAAAATACGGTGTGTCAGCTTTGGTATCGACTTGCGACACCGGGTGCCACTGCCGCGCCTGCTCCATCACAGCGGCAAGCGCGGTTGGGTCCGGGTCAAACAAGAGGCAATTTTTCTGGTCGACCCAATGTGGATCATCGCCGAAGGCGCGGCAATCTCTGGCCAGAAGCAACGGGCGGTTGGCGGTTGAAGCCTCGTAGGCCAAGGCACACAGGCTTTCAAAATTGGACGGTTGCACGATGATCCCGCTTCGGATGGCGTCTAGCCTGTCTGCGGCGGGGACATTGGTTTGGAGCAGAATCCGGCTGCGATACCTGCCCGGCACCATCAGGCGCAAATAGTCGATATATTCGGGGTTAAACCCGTAGGAGATCAGCCGGAATTGCCCTTCGAAATCACTGCCCGCATCCAGCATAGCGATGGCGGCCTTGATAAAAAGTGCGGGCCGTTTGAACGGTTGAAAGCGCGAGGTAAAAATAAAATCCTCTCCCGGAGCCTGCGGTGCCTCTGTGTCAGGAACCGGCCAGATTACGGGTGGAAATTCAACCTCAACTTTGTCCATCCAGCTTTCCCCAAAGCCGAAATGTTCTTGATTGAATGTTGCGATGGTTGGCAAATGTGCGATAACACGGTCCGCATTTTCGAGCGCATACCGCTCCATTTCAAGGCGCGGCGCCAGCCAGTCACTCCGCGCATGATGAAACGGCTCGGCAGTGGTGATGGCGGATAGGCTGGAGTGAATTCGGCAGGTGATTTCGGTGTTTTGAAAGGCGTATCCGGCGCGCTTTGCTTGCAAGATAAGTGCCCCGAGGCCCATGTGGTCCGGCACTTCGATGTGATCAAAGCCACCACAGGATTCCGCTGCCTCAAGGGCTGAATCAAGAACCTGAAGATCGCGGGTGAAAGGAATGTCTTGCCGCGCAAAAAGAGGGGAAACATTTAACCGGGCGAGGCCGAACCGGCGCGCAATTTCTGCCTTTGAACGAAAATAATGCAGCGTAGCAACACCGGAAAAACTGTCTTCCAGCGCATCATCCTGCGCCCGTGCACGGGCAAGAACCACATGGATATCGACTGTATTTTCGAGCTGTTTTGCATGGTGGATGACGTTGTGCATCAACCGCGCAATGCCGCCACGGTCGGCGGGGTATAGCTCGTCCAGAATGAAACAGATTTTGGTCAAAATGCGCCGCTCGTTTGATTCGAAAAGATGATAACGAGCTTTCTAGTGAGCCGATAGCACTTATGCGCTTTTCGGCCTCTTCGCATTGGCTATGTTCCGAGAAAGCTGTAACCAAAAGGCGTGATGCCGATCTGGATGGTCCGAGCTTCATCCGGCTCCGAGATGCCGAAGCGGATCGGCAAGACGTCGATGAATTTCAGGGTGGGAAGCACGTAGCCCGCTTCCAGAAAGTAGTTCCCGATATTGGCGGTTATCTCGTAATATCCGCTTAAATCACCATCGGTATCTTCGCTGGTAATCTCGATATTGCCAGCAATGTCGGTATTGAGCTGCGCCACTATTTCCCACCGGCCATCAGATATTCTTTGGACTTCGACGTCTATCCCCGTAATGGCGACCCCGCGCGTTGTGTCCAGGAAATTAAGGGTCAGTTGTGCCATCGGGCTCGCCTCTAATTGATGATATCTGGGCCAGATCTAGTCTTTGATCTCAGTGGAAAATCCGGCGGTATAGCTATGCGGGGAGACAGACATTAAAAGCTTAATGTCCTCGGAAGAATCTTCAATTCCAAATCGGAGCGGAACAATATCAACCAGCTTGATTTGCGGCAGCGCCAGCTCGAATTGGTTGAAATACTTGCCAAGATATACCAGCACTTCGAAGTATCCACCGTCCTGCAGGTCGACTTTTGCGACCAGCGTTGCCTGACCGTCACGGGTTGTTTTGGTGTCCGGCAGTTGCTGCCACTCACCATTTACGATTTTGCGGGTTTGAATCTCGACACTTTCGGCCATTTTGCCATTTGTTGTATCTTGAATCTGAATTGTCAAATTTGCCACGATGATCTTTCGCTGTATATGACTGCTCCGACTCACCTAAAAGAATTTTTTTGGGGGTGCAAGGAAAACTCGCCTCTATTGAAAAAAAGTGCTCTTTTTGTGCCATATTGCCGGATCAAGCGATGCGCTGCCCCAGAAAGAAAGGCGCGGGAAATGGTGATTGTGTTTTTAGGGTGTATCCCTAAAGTAGAACCGAATTAAATGCGAAATCAAATGCAGGGGCTGTTCGGGAATGGAGCAAAAATCGACGATCAACGTCTTGGCGAGCGCCTCGTTGCCAACAGATGATTTGCCTGATTCGGTCAGGGTTATTGCGATGGACGCCTGGATATCGCAGGAAAAGATCGTCTGGGTCGGGGCACTGCCGGTTTGCGCTTTGATCGAAAGCAGAGCCGGTTCCGCATTTGCCGCGAGCGCGCTGGCGGCCTTTCTTGCGCAAGAGCGTGTTCCGGTTATTTCGCTTGAAAGCCCTTCCTCAAGCCAGGTGGGCCGCGCGGTGTTTGAGCAGGCGTTGATAGCAGTTAATGAGAACAGAGCGGCGGCGGCGGCTTTAAGGGTTGAGTCAGGCGAATTGCGGCGGGATTTTATGCAGCTACAGCAAAGCTTTGCCATAACCGAAGATTTTCTAAACACGGTATTTGCCCCGCAATTTACCTGTGTGCGGGCGTGGGAATTTGCCGGAGAAACCCTGCGCGCGGGGCGCTGTCGGCAGCGGCTTCCGATTGGGTCTCCCGGGCTGGTGGCTGTTGATATTTGGGTGATGGGCGCGGGGCGGGTCCGCTTGCGTTTTGTGCGGGAAACCGGCGCGGATTATGGGCCGGAAATCGAGATGAATTCAACCGGCGAGGGCTGGCTTCGCGCCATGCTGCCTGTGCCGCTTTCCGGGCTGGCAGAGGATGTGACGGTTGAAATCGAAAGCGACGTAGCCTTGGGGCTAAGTTTGCCGACGCCGGTTTCATATCTTGATGCCTCATCTGCACATGCGCCGCTTGCGCTGCGGGTCTGGAAGGGCCTGCCGGGGGTGCGGCTGCCTGAAATGCAGCCCGCAAAGCAGCGCTTCATAATTCCGGCATCCGCCATGCCGGAGCCGGAGGTATCGGGCGGGGTTGCCAAGCGCTTGCGCGGGCGTGACGCGTTTTCGTTTCATCCCGGCCATGATGGAAAAATGGACTTTTCCTTCAAAGGCATTGAGGTGCCATCCGCCGCAAATATAGCTGTTTACACCCAAAATTTTGGGCCAGAAACGGTGACTCTTTCACTGGCGGCAACTAAGGGCGAAATTGCCCGTGCGGTCCACCTGCCGCCGGAATCCCATGTTCAGTGTGATTTGACTTTCGCCGAGGCGGGCAAAGTGGATATGTATTTTGAGCTGCGCGCGCGTTCGCCGGTTGTCTCGATGTTTATCAGGGGTATCGAAATATGCCCGCTGCCGGAGTAGTGGCGGATGATTGCTATCGTCATTCCTGTCTGGCACCATCCGGTTTTGGTGGACGAAGCGGTGCTTTCCTGCCTTGCGCAGGAAAACGCACCGGATTTCAAAATCATTCTGGTGAATGACGGCTGCGATCTTTTACAGACTCGGCAATGCCTGGAGGGCTGGCAGGCTGCGCATCCGGAGAAAATTACGCTTTTAACCCAGCCCAATCAGGGGCTTAGTGCCGCCCGAAATTGCGGCATTGAGTGGGCGCTCAAAAACCCGAAGACCAAAGCGGTGTTCTTTCTGGATTCTGACAATACGCTTGACCGCCACGCCGTAGCACTATTTGCTAAGCTGTTGAAAAATCAACCGAAATCGGGCTGGTTTTACCCTCAGGTTGATATGTTTGGCATGGAGGTGAATTATTCCAACGGCAATAGTTGGGCACTGTCGCGACTGGCCTCGATTAACTGTTCGGATGCCGGTAGCCTTGTGCGGCGAGAGATATTTGAAACCGGCTTGCGTTTTGATACAGATTTCAAGATCGGGTTTGAAGATTGGGATTTTTGGCTGGGCGCAGTGAAACGCGGTTTTGTCGGCTATCCGGTGATCGAGAGCTTTTTTCGCTATCGCAAACGGCCTGAATCGATGGTTTCCTCAGCCAACCGCAAAGACGTGTTGCTACGCGGGCAATTGCGCGAGAAACACAAATGGCTTTATGGAACCAACCGGTTGCCCGATGCGTGGGGGCAAGAATACCCGCGCTTTGCGATGGTCAGCACCGAAGGCACCTTTGCGCTTGGCTCTGATCCGGCACAGCCAAAAGCGCTCTCCCGTGAAGCGTTTGTCTCGGAAGTATTTAACCAGCGTGCCAACCCTGCCGAAAGCCGGTTTCCGCCGGTGATGGTGTTTTATACCCCAGAGGCGGTGCAGGGCCTGAGTGCTGCCAAGCTGCTCGATAGCTGTTTTTACCAGATCGAAGGCGCATTGCGGGAGGCGCCGGTTGCGGTGGTAAAAATCGAACAAGGCGCGCGGTCGATCAGGGCCGGTGGCAAGCAACGCGATGACAGCGGAGAGAAACTTCTCGATGCGGACATAATCGCTTTTTCAATGCACCACCTGAACGCCGCGCTGGATAAAGAAGAGATGGGACCGATCATCAGTTATCTGATCGAAAACGTGGCGGTATTGCCGGTCGATGCGCATATCGATACCCCCGTTCCGCACACCGGTGCGGCTATGGAAGCCTTGATGGATGCGGTGGGCGCGTTGCTGGTTTCTCCGATGGCTGCTGTGCCGGCCGCGCAATATGCCAATTGGCGCAGCCCGGTTTTTGCACCAATCGCGCGGGATGTAGCTGATTGCAATGCCGGCGGGCGCCCGGCGCTGGCGCCCCTCGGGCCGGGTAAGCATGTCGGGTTTGTTATTCAGGTGTTTCAGTTTGGCGGGGTTGAAAAATGCCTTGTGGCACTGGCGCAAAGCTTGGCAGCGCAAGGCCTTACCTGCCACCTGTTTATCTACGGGATTGATCCGGTAGATGCGGCAGAATGGATGTTTGAGCCCTTCGCCAAAATCTGGATCCTGAAGAATTCCACCCTGCGGGAGTGGAGCGGATCGCGCTATATGGGCACCGCTGATGCGGAGCACCCGGGGAAGGTGCTGATGGGCGATATGCTTGGCCCGCTCACCCAGATGGACGTTGTGGTGAATTGCGGCGCCGGCGTGCTGAATTCGGAGCTGGTGGAACTGCGCAGCCGCGGAATAAAGCTGTGTGCGTGGGAGCATATCACCGATAGCACAACTTATGGCCGTAGCAGGGGCACGCCTTATGTAACGCTCGGCTATGAAGGCTTGTTTGACAAGATTATTACGTGCTCCGAGCAACTGGCCACAAGAATGGCGGCATTTGGGGTGCCCCGGGCCAAGCTGCTGCCTTTACCCAATGGCCCCGGATATGAGATCACGGACAGCAAGAGCCGAATTCCGCATAAAGGCAACCTCCGTGTCGGGTTTCTTGGCCGGTTTGACCCGCAAAAACAAGTGGAGCGATTTATAGAGATCGCAAATACCCTACGCGGCGCATTTGCTTTCAAAGCGTGCGGCGGGGCGGTGTTGGGTGCTTCGGTTCCCTTCCCTGATTGGCTGGAAGTGCTGCCGCCGATCAAAAGCCGGGCCGGGCTGGACGGGTTTTACGCGTCGATTGATGTGCTTTTGATGCCGTCGCGCGACGAAGGCCTGCCGCTGACAATTCTAGAAGCGCAACGCGCTGGCGTTGTTGTGCTGGCAAGCGATGTCGGCGCGGTGAACGAGGCCATTGACGACGGAGAAACCGGCTTTCTCTTGCGGGCTGACAATGTGGTGCCCGACGCGATTTCGGTGTTGGAACGGCTTGATAGAGAGCGTGAAATACTGGGTAGCGTGGCCCAAAACGCCAGCGGCAAGCCGGATCGCTGGCAGCAAA
>Ga0316205_10002362_pt1 | contig 19910 bp, 18 predicted proteins | sample 3monthpyrite_MG_FD_204941 | JGI IMG/M metagenome (GOLD analysis project Ga0316205, IMG submission 204941) | Microbial mat bacterial communities from mineral coupon in-situ incubated in ocean water Damariscotta River, Maine, United States -... | ecosystem: Environmental > Aquatic > Marine >... | reverse complement strand
ACCATTTGTGAAAGAATATCCATATTATTTTGTTGCATACTAATTTATTCTCCGGCTTTAAATATTTAATGTAACTAGTTTATCGGTCATAAAGTGATTTCCTTTACCCCAATAAACGACTATTTTTGTCTATTTACGCAGCGGCTTGCTTATTTTCCGGTTGCATTAACTCTTTGAATTTTTTAGGTTTTTCATTAACAGTCACTTTAGAAAGCATCCACTCAATGATTTGTTCTTCAAAAACTAGAGATTCAACTTCATTCAAGCGCTGTTTGTCACCATAGTACCAAGAGATAACTTGCTCTGGTTGGTCGTAGGGCTCAGCAATTTCCTCTACTTTAGCTCTAACTTTTTCGTCATCAACTTTAATTTCGTTGTCTTTTACAATTTCAGCCATAATTAAACCAAGGCTTACACGTCGTGCAGCTTGATCTTTAAACATTTCAGGGTTTAGTTGAATGTCACCTGCATTCATTCCTTGGCTGGTTAAGTTTTGCTGCATTTGTTGCATTAAAACGGTAGATTCTTGCTCCGTCAATGCTTTAGGCACATCCATTTGATGTAACTCAATAAGTTTATCCATTGCAGCTTGTTTTAAGTTCGTTTTGATTTTTCCATCGAGCTCACGTTGCATATTTTCTTGGATGTCTTTGCGCATTTGGTCCAGATTACCATCTTCAACACCCATTTTTTTAGCAAAGTCTTCATCGACTTCAGGAAGAGAAACTTGCTCAACTTTTTTCACAGTCACTTTAAACTCAACAGGTTTACCGGCAAGTTCTTTTTGTGGGTAATTTTCTGGAAAAGTTAATGATAACGTTGCATCATCGCCCTGATTTAAGCCTTTAAGACCCTCTTCAAAACCAGCAATCATACGACCAGAACCAATCTCGACGGCCATATCAGTGCCTGTTCCACCTTCAAAGGCTTCCCCATCAACAGTACCAGCAAAATCAACCGTTACTTGATCGCCATCGGCTGATGCACGACCTGCATCTTCCCAGGTCTGGTTCTGTTTGCGAATTGTTTCAATCATTTCATCAACATCTGAATCAGCTATATCAACAGTATCTTTGTCGATAGATACGCCATCAAGACTTGCGATTTTAACTTCAGGATAAACTTCAAAAGTCGCTGAGTATTTTAAGCCGTCAGTTGCCTCAAGATCGTTGCCGATTGTTGGACCACCCGCTGGGCGAAGGTTTTCCTGCGTAACCGCTTCATAAAAAGTAGACTGAACGAGGTCACTAACAATCTCTTGTCGAACCTGACCACCATAATTTTGCTTAACGACTTTAAAGGGGACTTTACCTGCTCGGAAGCCTTTAATTTTGGTCGTTTTCATCATGCTTTTTAAGCGTGTTTCAACGGCTTCAGCAACTTGTGCTTCTTCAATTTCAACCATCATGCGGCGTTCTAGCCCCTGAGTTGTTTCAACAGAACCCACACGCCTTGCGACACAGGTACCTAAAACCGGCGCGTATACCAATTTCGCCACTTCCGCTAATAGACTCTATTATATCAAGCTCTTAGGTGATTGTTGTAACTAATTACAATAATAACCTAGCGCTTTTTAGGAGATGTTCCTACCGAGTGATGTATTCAACATAAATCAGCAGAACGGCATCTTACCAAAACATTGCAACATAGGGTAATAAAAATAAAACTTATTTTCATTATGGTTTACATCAACATAGGCTCAATTTTCACATACAAATATGTGTAATAGATGGAATTCCGTTATTATGCTCAGTTCAATTCAGAGTATTAAACAACATAGAACCTCTACATATTATGAATAATACAATTGCCACTTGTCCGACATTAATGATTCAAGGTACGACTTCCGATGCAGGTAAAAGTACAATCGTTAGTGGATTATGTCGGCTATTGCACCAACAAGGGGTAAGTATTGCACCATTCAAGCCACAAAATATGGCACTTAATAGCGCTGTAACGATTGATGGGGGTGAAATTGGCCGAGCGCAAGCGGTTCAAGCACAAGCAGCGGGAGTAGAGCCGCATACTGATATGAATCCAGTCCTAATAAAACCGAGTAGCGACACAAACGCACAAATCATTATTCACGGTAAAGCGCTCTCAGATATGGATGCAACAGGCTTCCATGACTACAAAACTCAAGCAATGGGATTTGTTTTAGAATCTTACAATCGACTAGCCCAAAAATATCAGGCTATCATTGTGGAAGGCGCAGGCAGTCCCGCTGAAATAAATTTACGTGATGGAGACATCGCTAATATGGGCTTCGCCGAAGAAGTCGATTGCCCAGTAATTATTGTTGCTGATATTGATCGAGGCGGTGTTTTTGCACATCTTGTGGGTACCTTGGAGTTACTTAGTGCAACAGAGCAAGCGCGCGTAAAAGGATTTATTATTAATCGCTTTCGCGGCGATATTAGTTTATTGCAACCGGGGATAGATTGGTTAGAGCAACGAACAAATAAACCCGTTTTAGGCACACTACCCTATTTACAAGGTTTCCATCTAGAAGCAGAAGATGGCCTGAGTAATCAGCAAGTTCTCACGGAACGAAAACTCAAGGTCATCGTACCCGTATTGCCCAGAATTAGTAACCATACCGACTTTGATCCATTACGACTCCATCCCAATATAGATTTCGAATTTATCGGGCCGGAAACTAAAACAAGAGCAAACATACCCAGTGCCGATTTAATCATTTTACCTGGCAGTAAAAATGTACGAGATGATCTTAATTGGTTAATCGAACAAGGTTGGCAACAAGCAATAACCAAGCACTTACGTTATAACGGAAAAATCATAGGCATTTGCGGCGGCTTTCAAATGCTAGGGCAACAAATACATGATCCTCTCGGTATAGAAGGAAAAGCCGGTTCAACAAAAGGGTTTAATTTACTCGAACTCGAAACTCACATAGATACAAATAAGAAATTAACGCGAGTAGAGGGAATATTAACGATCAACAAGACTGAAGTAACTGGTTATGAAATTCATATGGGCACCTGCCAAGGTCAGGCTTTGAAACGTCCCGCTATTAAATTAACGAAACACCCCAATAATCAAAAAACTGATGGCGCAATTTCAGAAGATAACTTGATTTTAGGCTCCTATCTACATGGCCTGTTTGAAAACCAAGCAACATGCGATAGCTTGTTAAAATGGGCTGGCTTAGCCGAACCGAAAACACCGAATTACCATCAAATACGTGAAAATGAAATTAACAGACTCGCCCAGATGATGAAAAATAACCTAGATATATCCCAAATCAACCAAATTCTTTTCCCAAATAGTTAAATCAGCGCTCAAAACACTTTACCCAGAGTACCAATAAGCGTTTATTACACGCTTAAATACTTAAGATTCTCAATATCATGCCGATAAGATTCATGTATCGCTGTAAACGGCAGTGACGTCTATTTGGAGAATGAATGTGTTAAAAAATCTAACAATTTCTACAAAATTAGGGATAGCCTTTGGCATCGTCGTCAGCTTCTTCCTTGTTGGCATGTGGATTTCAATAAACTCAACACAATCAATCACCACAAAATTCGAGCAGTTTTTTCAACAAAATTACGCCCGCCAGCATGCTTACCAAACTATGTTTTCAGATGGTCTTTTATCAGGTGTCGCATTAAGAAACTTAGTTCTTCGACCCCAGTTGGTAAAACCTTATAAAGTTGTCCCTAAAGCCATTGCCCGTTTTGATGCTGCTTTAAAAACAGCTGAATCGCTTGCCGTTAACGATGAATCTTTACAAAAATCATTAGCTTTAATTAAAACTCACTGGTTACAAACTCGAGCGGCTAAGCTCAAAGTTTTAGAACTTATGAAAGAAGGTGATGTAGAAAGTGCTAAACAACTTTTAACAAAACAAGAGCATCCCCATTGGCGTAAAGTACGTGTTGCAGTTCAAGGTCTCGTATTAAAAGAAGAAAAAGATGTTGTGCAACTTCAAAGCGACATGCTTGCAGCCAGTTCAAGCGCAATCATAAACTCATTTATCTTCGCATTAATAATTATAGGTTTAACAATTAGCGTTGCGTTTTTAATTACGAAACTTATCAAAAAAACTTTGAGCGGAATTATTGGTTCTTTAAATAATATTGCAAGTGGTGAAGGTGATTTAACAAGTCGTCTAGATGACTCAGGTAAAGATGAAGCTGGTCAGCTTGCAAAAGCATTTAATCAGTTCGTTGAGAAAATTCAATCCATTATTAGTGAAGCCAGTAAATCAGGCGAACTCTTATCTTCTTCGGCAAAACAACTATCTGAAATAAGTGTTGATACAAAACTCAATGTTAACCAACAAGAATCAAAAATTGAACAAGTTGCTACAGCCATTAATGAAATGGCATCAACGGTTCAAGAAGTTGCTCGTCACGCTTCTGAAGCATCAAACGCTGCACAACTCGCCGATACAGAATCAGCAAATGGTCAACAAGTTGTAAACCAAGTTATCTCATCTATTAATGACTTAGCCGGTGAAGTACACAATACTGCCGATGTTATCCATAAAGTAGAAGAAGATGCTGATAAAATTGGAACGGTACTTGATGTAATAAAAGGTATTGCTGAGCAAACAAACTTACTCGCTCTTAATGCTGCAATAGAAGCCGCACGTGCAGGCGAACAAGGCCGAGGTTTTGCTGTTGTTGCGGATGAAGTTAGAACATTGGCAAGCCGTACACAAGAATCAACTCAAGAAATTCAAGAAATGATTGAGAGCTTACAAGCAGGGGCAAAATCAGCCGTCCAAGCGATGCAACAAGGTGAAGAGAAAACACAAAGTACCGTTGATAAAGCACAAGGAGCGGATGCCGCACTCAGTGCAATCACTGCAGCCGTTTCACAAATTGTAGAAATGAATACGCATATCGCGAGTGCAGCAGATGAACAATCTTCTGTTGCTGAAGATATCAACCAAAATATTTCATCAATTAGCACTTTGTCTGTACAAGCTGCTGAAGGCGCAGAACATACGGCAGCCTCTAGCCAAGACTTAGAGCGTCTCGCCAATGACTTGCAATCAATGATGTCAAATTTTAAAACTTAAAACACACAAGAATATGGTGGGTCGTGAGAGACTCGAACTCTCGACCAAGGGATTAAGAGTCCCCTGCTCTACCAACTGAGCTAACAACCCGTAACACTATAATAACGCTTCCATATAATAAAAAAGAAGCGTTTATTCAAATTAAATACACAATACTTATCCTACTCCGCTTTGAATAAATTATAATCGAAATAAACACACATACTACAAATATATAAAAAGATTGGGATGATTACTTATATTTTAATAATTAGGTATAGTCTCACTCTAAATGCACTTTATTCGGAGCAATAACATGGTCACATATTTATATTGGGTAGCCGTACTTGGATTAAGTTTTGGCGCGCTTTACTTACTTGGTGTAAAACTCGATAACTGGAAAAATGGGGCGATAGCAGCCGTAGTTATTTTTATTGTTGGGCTTGCTGCGTATTACTTTCATTTTCAGCAAATTTTTGTAAAACGTTATGGGGGAGTTATGTCAATTAGCGTCCCGGCAGGACAAGTACATCTTGCGGCAACATGGAAAGACGATAACTTGTGGATTGAAAATTACGATCCGAAAACAAACACTTGTTATTTCAATGAATATTCTCGAGGTAATTTATTACAAGGTAAAGTAACTATAAAAGATTGTAATCCTTTACTACGAAAATAAATCATTCAAAGTCTTTAAGAACTCGATGCTTTGCTTGCATAAACTCCGCGTGAGTTACATAAATTAGATCTGCAATTCGACGAACCATTAACTCTTCATATTGATCTAATTCATTGTCGGCATAGGCCACTGACCACAAATGCTCAATAACTTGAATTTTTTGAGCTTGAGTAAAATGCTTAGCTATCAACGTTGTAAATTGATGATAATCAACCGCCTCTTCCACTTCAGCATGCGCTAAATTAAAAAGCTCCGTGGTTTCTTCTATATCAAGCTCAAACGTTTTCTGCAATTGTTCAAGCAGTACATTAACTTCGGCATCATGTACTTCACCATCATCTTGCATCATTTCTATCATTAATGCCGCTGTTGCCAGTTGCAACTTATGCTCGACATCTGAATCGTCTTTAATGTCCAGCTTACTTTCAAAAAAACTTTTTATTTTTTGTAACATATTAAACCATTAGATAATTATCGTTCTTTATTATAATTTGTTCCACATCCAAAATAATACTCAACCTTAATACTTCTCAATAAACTTACATTCACAATTAAGAACATTCGCCCATGACTCCGCATATACCACAGCAATATTTCCAGCAGATAAATGTACACTTTCCTCACACAACATTAACACAAGTTCAGCTAGCCCAGGATTATGCCCAACGAGTAATACTGAATTTAAACCCTCATCGATAGTAGAAAGCACTGCTTGTAGCTCTGAGACAGAAGCATTGTAAATTCGTTCATCTTCAGTCTGGTCATCAATTGAAACACCTAAACCGTTACACATTAATAAAGCCGTTTCTTTTGTGCGCTCTGCAGGTGAATAAATAGCCCTGTTAATTTCGATGTTTTTATCCTTGAGAAGCTTAACGGTACTTAGTACGTTATCTTTTCCTATATCGCTAAGCGCTCGCATAATATCTGGCGATGTGTTTTCAGCTTTTCCGTGTCGCATTAAATACAATATTGGCATTTCTAATCCTTATCAACAATAATTTAAACCATCAAATAAATTGATTTTACAGCAAGACTTAAACCACTAACCAGCAATAAAATACTAACAACTTGATTAAAGCGATTATCATTAATTTTAATATGTAAATGTTGCCCAACATACATCGCCAAGATCAATACAGGTAATAAAACTAAAGCTAAAAGTAGCATTTTATAAGTAAATAATTCTGAATAATAATAACCGAACATTCTTGCACCGCCATCCACTAAAAATATCATGGTGATAGTCGCACGAAACTGTTGTTTACTAACTTGGCGCATTTTAAGATACAAAACATAAAACGGCCCGCCTGTACCAAATAAAGCTCCAATCAAACCCGCAAAACTACCCGCCGCAATTGCCCACCAGCGACTACCCGATTTAATATTATGTGGTAGCAAAGAATAAACAGCATAACAAAATATAAACATACCCAACGTGAAGGTAAGTACCGTAACATTGACATTTATAAGTAACCACAATGCGATCGTAATACCCGCTAATGAAAACGGCAACAGAGGCAAAAGATCTCGCCAAACAACATCTTTGCGATAACTAATACTTTGATACACCGTGCCGGTATAACTTAATAAAGCTAGCACGGGAACAATAAACGGAATGGGTAAAAAGAAAGCTAGCAAGGGAATCGCAACCAACCCGCTACCAAAACCAGATAAGCCTTTAAGCACGTAAGCTATAAATATTATAACAATACATAAAACCAGTTCATTGACTGTAAGAGGTAATAATTCTGAAAACATAAAAGGCTACAACATGAATTATGTAAGGATGAAATCAATTATATCACTCAAACATAATAACTCCGATCATTTTCATTAAGAGCGAACAACTGAATGAGTTAATTATTTCTCCGCTAATTCTTTCAACGCTTGATTCATAGAATTTAACATTGGTGGTACACCTTTTTCCATCTGACTACAAAAAATAGGCGCGAGTAAACCACTAAATATTTCTTTATGAATTAATCTAGTGCCAGTTTTAGTTTGCTTCAGCTCCAAAACTTTATCATTAGTAAAAATAAAGCCTGCCATCATATGAGCTCGCCAACGAAAATAATTAGGCTCTTTAAGCTCCATAAGAACAGGACTATATTGAGGGCCGTCCTTTCCTTCTTCTTTACCTATCATAGTAATATCAACCGTTGAACCGACCAAACTAGCACCCTGAGACGATTTAATAATAGGGCTCCATTCCTGCCATTTATTGATATCAGTAATGATAGACCAGACTTTAGACGGTGGCGCTGTTATCTCTATTTCTGTTATAATTTCTTGCTGATTGCTTCCTTCAATTGCCAGATAACTGATACCAATACCAGTCAGTAGTAATAATATTAAAAGTATTTTTTTCATCTTATTAAGCTCCATTTATTTACAGTTTATCCATTACGTTTATATTTTTATCTAATCAAAATCACATCAGCTACCAATAACCACTATAACTTATCAAGCCAAATACGATCATATTTATCAACAATATCAGTCGTTGTATTTAACCCTCGATCTTTAGCTTTCTTGTATAGCTTTTTAGCGTACCCCTTTCCATCTTGAACAACTTTCCCTTGATCATACAAAACGGCTAAATTAAAGATGCCTTTTGGATTATATTGATTATGCGATTTTAATATCCAGTGATGTGCCAGTTTAAAATCTTGTTTAACGCCAACACCATTAGCATACATACAACCCAGTTTATTTTGGGCATGGTCATCTCCTGCTTTAGAGGCAATGGTTAACCATACAGCCGCTTGCGCAAAGTCTTTTTCGACACCTTTCCCTTTCATGTAAAAATTTGCTACTGTTTTTGCAGTCTTTAACTGACCAGAATCAACTGCGGCGATATACCATTTTAGAGCTAGTTGAGTATTTTGGGGAACCCCTTTAGCAAAATTATAATGCCATGCAAGCCAACTATATGCTGGACTAAAGCCGGCGTTTGCGGCTTTTATTGTATATTGATAACTTTTATTAAAGTCTCTATCACCGCCATTATTAAATCGATATAACATGCCTAAATAATAACTAGCCGCAATATTTTTTCATTAACAGAGGCTAAATTTACATATACTACGCGCAGTCTTATATTCTTTTGCCTCAAAAGCACGACGACATTCTTGTAGTAAAAACTCTGCACCATCATTTATTTCTATCTTATTACCAATGCTTTGGTCGGCAAGAAAATTTTGATTAATAAGGTACGCATCATATCGATCTTTGTAATACCGAGGAACATTATTATTTTCACAACGATATAAAACCCTTGGCTTGGATTTAGTTCGATAAACAATCAATACATTCTTTAGAGTATCAAGCTGATATCGAACATTCGTTGAATAATATAAACCAAATGAATTACCCTTACGATTTACAATAGGTATAACCAGAGGTGAATTTTGTGAAAAAAACTGAAGAAATTTCTTATGCTTTAAATCAATTCGCTGAAGATGGTTGGTGCAATCCGGATACAGTGACAACCATCCATCAAAAATAGAATCATCAAAACTATCACTTAAATTATGCAAGCTATCAAGAGATATTGATGCCCTATTGCGTGTTGTTGAAGATACTCGCTTTGCTTTAGTATTATTATTTGAAAATCCGGTAGATTTATCAGTGAAAGTAACAATGCCAGATGGACTAACCTCACGATATATTTCAGCGTAAGAAGTACTTGATACAACCAATAAGATGAAAAATATCGACAAAAAAGTTAAGAATTTCACAGCAATACCTATGTTTTATAGTTGCACAACGATAGTAAACGAACAGCAATGTATTTCCAAATCGTTAGGCTTAATTAGCCTTCAAAATAGGACTTCAACTGGCTTCATTTTTTTGCGAATTATTGAATATAAATGTTCAGGACACCGTCAACACGAAAATCATGTAATTATCGACTCTACTCCCATTTATTGAATGACTCCCCACCATTTTATTGTTACCGTTTACAAAATGTTAGCTAAAATGAATTTTTCATGCAAACAACCGATTAAACGAAAGGCTTATGAATTCATGAAATTACTTATACGTAATATTGCAAGAACAACAACAGAAAAAGAACTTCAATCCTTATTCGAACCCTTTGGTACCGTCCAATCATGTGACTTAGTTATAGACAAAGAAACAGGAAAATCCAAAGGTTTTGGTTTTATAGAAATGCCAAAACAAGGCGAGGCAAAAGCTGCAATGAAAACCCTAAACGGTAAAGAAATTGCAGGAAGCACACTTCGCGTGAAAAAAAATGAATCAAACTAATGCCGAAAGAAGATAACAAAATTCGAAAGCAAGATCCCTTACATGGTATTACACTAAAAACGATAGTCGCCCAACTTGAAGCAAAATATGGTTGGGAAGAACTTGGTAGACTCATTAACATTAAATGTTTTATTAACGATCCCAGCATTAACTCCAGTTTGAAATTTTTAAGAAAAACACCTTGGGCAAGAGAAAAAGTTGAAGCTCTTTATTTAAAAGATCATAGAGAGGGGTAATTACATTTAAAGAAGTATTTATGAAATATGATAGTAACTTCGTGTAACCCTTATAATGTTATGGTTATCACAAGCATGGAACAATCGTTCTCTACTCTGCCCATTAATATTTAGTTAAAAGCACACAATTGAACGAAATAGCGTAAAATCCAACGTATGAAAACTCCAAAACGAATAATCCCATTAGTCGAGAATGGTCTGATAGACGAAGTTATCGGCCGCTTAATGAGTGGTAAAGAAGCAGACGTATTCATTGTACGAAGCGGTTCTGATATTCGCTGCGCTAAAGTCTATAAAGAAGCGAACAAACGAAACTTTAAACAAGCCGTTCTTTATCAGGAAGGCCGTAAAGTCCGTAATAGTCGACGCGCCCGCGCCATGGAAAAAGGCTCAAAGTTTGGTCGTAAACAACAAGAAGAAACTTGGCAAACCGCCGAAGTTGATGCGCTGTTTCGCCTTGCTGCTGCTGGCGTTCGCGTTCCTCAACCCTATGATTGTCTTGACGGAGTGCTCCTAATGGAGTTGATTACCGATGCAGATGGAGAAGTTGCACCACGTCTTGGTGATGTAACAATGAGTGCCGAGAAAGCCATTGCAGATCATGCTCTCGTCATGCAATACATAGTGCGTATGCTTCATGTTGGGTTAATTCATGGTGATCTCTCAGAATTTAATGTGCTGGTAGATGAACACGGCCCTGTGATTATCGACCTACCCCAAGCTGTCGATGCGGCTGGCAATAACAATGCCGAGTCGATGTTGACACGCGATGTAAACAATATGCGTCGCTACTATGGTCAATTCGCACCTGAGTTACTCGATACACGCTATGCAAAAGAAATATGGGAACTATACGAAGACGGAACTTTACTTGCTGATAGTAAACTAACTGGTCAATTCATTGAAAACCTAGAAAACGTCGACCTCGAAGAAATTATCGACGTTATTGAAGCTGCACACATCGAAGAGCAAGAGCGTCAACAACGTTTGCGCGATGCCGAGCAAGCTGATTGAACACATTCATTTTGAGTACAAGATTCAGTTCATTATATAAGGCGTAGAATACAGAATCCATTATGTATCAATTAACTGTACCTGCTCCCCTAATATGCATACCATAGAACTTTAAAAGTAGAGTCTTAGTGAGTATATTGCTAACCTATTGATTTATAGTAACATAGTATTAAAAGACCCTTTATGATCACACCGTTTATTGAATTTTTTGTTAACCGCCACTTGCTCACTAATATGATCTTTATCTCGGTCATTTTCGGGGGACTCTTTGCTTGGCAAGAAATCAAAAAAGAAGAACGCCCAGATGTGACTTATGATCGTGTCCGAATTAATGCAATCTACCCCGGCGCCACTGCCGAAGAAGTCGAGCACTTTGTTACTCGAGAACTAGAAGAAGAATTAAAAGCTGTAGACGGTGTGTATCGTCTGTACAGTAGCGTTAGTCGTGGGTCAACTACCGTCACCGTCGAGATGGAAAAAGATTTACCTAACCAAAAAGAAGTTATAACCGAAATACGTAACGCGGTGTTGACAACCCAGTTACCCCCGGAAGTAAGAGACAAGCCTTCTGTTCGTGTATTCAAAAGTTCGAAAAAAGCGATTATCGATATTGCGTTAATCCATAAACAAGCTCACCTGCTTACCAACCCGCAACGTCAAGAAATTCAACGTATCGCCACTGCGCTTGAATTACAACTCACGAACTTACCAGAAGTGAATAGTATTAATCGCTCAGGTTATTTGCAGGAAGAATTACAGATAAACGTTGACCCTAAAAAACTGGTGCGATATCAAATACCACTCAGTCAAGTCATTAACGAAATAAATAATAATCATATACGCCAACCCGCTGGCCATATTGAAATAAAAGATGAACCCAGTGTCACCATTAACGCACAACTCGACACGGTAAAAAAATTAAACAATGTTTATATACAGGCGGGCTTTAAAGGCAAAGCCATTGATCTTAATTCCATTGCAGAAGTGAGAACGGATTTTCGCCGAGAAAAGCAAATTATAAAAGTAAATGGCCATGAGTCAATCATGTTTAATGTCGTTAAAAATGGCTCCTTCGGTATACTTGAATCGCTACAATCTGTACAAAAAGTGGTTGATGATTTTAGTAATAATAATTTACGTAATTCAAATATCCAACTCGTTATTTTAGACGACGAATCTTACGACGTAAGAAATCGTCTAGGTATTATTGCAACGAATGGCGCAATTGGTTTTACTTTGATATTGCTAACCTTATTTTTATTTCTGAATAAACGTTCCGGCATATGGGTCGCTATGGGAATTCCATTTACCATTTGCCTCACCATAATTATCACAAATATGATGGGTTACACCATTAATAACGTCACACTCGCCGCAGTAATAATAGTAATGGGGATAGTGGTTGATGATGCTATTGTGGTTGCTGAAAACATCGGCCGGTTTAGAGCAAATGGTTTTAGCTCACATGATGCGGCGGTAAAAGGCACCACACAAGTTTTTATGCCCATTCTCGCTAGCATTACTACCACCTGCGTTGCCTTTATTCCTTTGTTTTATTTTACTGGCCGCTTTGGTTCTTTTGTTAGCTTTATTCCCCCCATTGTTTTTTTAATGCTCTTTGCCAGCTTATTGGAATCACTAGTGATCTTACCAGGACATTTACATTTCCAAGCACCGCAATTTTTACGTCGGCAGCCGCAATCGTTGGCAAAAGTAAAAGCGCATTGGTTTGACCGTATTGAAAACCGTTACGGTAATGCATTAATAATTTTATTAAAATATAAATATTTAATCATTGCTGTTTTCATTTGTTTATTAACCGCATCATTATTTATTGCTAAACAGACAATGAGTTTTGTTTTGTTCCCGCATTCAGAAACACGCGAGATCGTATTACTCGGCACGGCTAATAAAAAAGCTGACCGTTATGAAACTGCCATGATAAGCAAAGATATTGAAAATATTATTACGCCTTACATTGGCAAAGAAGTGATTGGCTTTAGAACAGAAATAGCCCGTAGCCGACATGGTGGTGTTGCTAAAGAAAATAAATTTAGGATGATTATTGAAATTGTACCAAAAGAAGATCGCACACGTTCTGCCGATGATTTGGTTAACCTCTGGAAACCAGAAACAGCCAAAGTAAAAGGCTTAAAGAAATTAATTATTCAAAAAAGTCGTTGGGGACAATCTTCTGGCAGTGCCGTTGAAGTCTTAATACTCGAAAATAATGATGCATTACGTAACAAAGCCGCTGAGTTAGTATTGGCTGCCATGGAGGAACACCCCGAACTCACCAACGCAGAGATCGATAGACCTTTAACCTTACCGGAATATAAAGTCGATATTAAACGGGAAAAAGTCAAACGCTTGTCTATTAACCCAACTGATATTGCAACAACCTTTCGCGCTTCACTTGAAGGCAATATACTTTATGAATTACCGAAAGATAATGAACATATTGATGTACGTATATCGGTACTCGATAGCGCGAAAAAAGATATTAACAGTATTTTAAAAATTCCGGTGGAAAACAGAAGTAACTATTTAGCACCGCTTGGTGATTTAGTTACAATTAAAAAAGTGATGGCTCCCACTTCCATTAACCGACGTGATACTCGTCGAGCTATAAGCGTTTATGCCGATTTAAAGAAAGATACATTATCCACTCCATTACAAATTGCAGAAGATTTAGAGAATGGCGTCTTTCGTAACATTACAAGCACGCAACCCTCCACCAACCTAAACTTTGATGGTGAAGTCGCAGATACACGTGAATCGAAAAACGACCTCTCCAATGCCATTACTATGGTTATCTTTTTAATCTTTGCCATTTTGGTTGTTTTATTTAATTCTATTTCTCGTCCGATTATTATTATGCTCGCGATTCCTTTTGGTATCGTTGGCGTTATCCTCGCCTTTTGGTTGCACGGTCAAACGTTATTTGGTTTTTTTGCGGCCATTGGCACACTAGGTATGGCTGGCGTTGTTATTAACGATGCAATCATTATGTTAAGCAAACTCGACGATGAGTACGATAATGCAGCTGCCACTTCAAACACGCACAATGAAAAAATTGCACGCATTGCTCAGACACGACTTAAAGCGGTAATACTCACAACCCTTACAACCGTTGCAGGGGTATTACCCACTGCCTATGGTGTTGCCGGTTATGATTCAACACTCGCAGAAATGATGTTAGCCATGGCATGGGGCTTGCTGTTTGGTTCACTGATTACCCTATTACTCATACCTTGTATGTATAGTTTTATTCAAGACATACAAACTCGCTTTCAGAAAAGTACGCTTAATTAAATGAAAATAGAAAAAATAATAACCATCAGTTTACTCATCATGTCGTTCTTAGTAACGCAATCGGTGTTCGCGAAAAAACAAACTCAATCACGTAAACCGATACTGTCAATAAGTAAGTTTATTGAGCTCGCAACAAAAAATGACCTCACTTTTGAAACCATTTTAATCGATCAACTATCTCTTCAGTATCGTCGCGATATTTTATTACCCGATAGCGACATTATCATGGATGTAAAATACCAATATAATTTTTATCTGAATCAAGATCGTAGCGAGCCAGAAGCAACTATTTCGTTAAGCAAACTCTTCCCCTATAGTGGCACGCAACTGGCTTTATCCTATAGCAAAGCGGCTTCTAGTATTTCAACAACCGATAGCTCAAGTTTACAATTTCTTATTACTCAGCCTATTGCCAGAAATGCATTTGGTAAAGGAACACAGTTACAAGATAAAATAATTGGAATTGAAAACGATATTAGACGCTACCAAATAATTGAAGCCTACGAAGATTATCTCGCCAGCTTAACAGCAGCTTATTACAACTGGTACTCGGCTTATGAAGACTTAAAAGTCGGCAAATTATCTTATCAATCCAACCAAAAGTTGATGGGTAATATTCTTGAGCGACAACGACAAAATATAGCGTTACCCATTGATGTTAATAAAATGAAATTATTATTAATAGGAAAGAAAGAAAATCTCATTATTTTACAAGAAGTATATGACACCTATAGCAATCTTATATTCAAAGCCATCCGCCACAACGGCGCAATACCTTATATTCCCACTACACCGAAAAGTCCAACGGCTAATGTGCAATTTGAAGCAGACTATAAAAAATTCACTCAAAATAGTCGTACTTATGAAGTACTCAATAAACTGGAACAACAAGGCACAATGCAAGTTAGAAAAGCAGCCGATGATTTATTGCCATCAACCAATCTGTTACTCGGCTACAAACTAGAAGGCACTGATTGGGGAATAAAAGAACAAGAAAGAAGCTATTTTGCGGGTATATCGGTGCAATGGCCTTTTGGTCGCAGCGTAACTAAAGCGAAAAAAAATATTGCACAAATCGAACACAAAAAAACTGTACTCTCCAATAAAAACAAATATGGAGATTTACGCACCAACTTAAAAAATCTTTATCTGCAAATTCAACGCGAACAAAAACTAATCGGCATATCAAAAACAAAAATTACATTAGCAGAAGCTGTATTAAAAGATGAAGCTGAAAATTACTCCTACGGAAAAGTAACCCTTAACGATTATATTACAGCCGTAAACCGTGTCGACGAAAATCGTTTTAGCTATACTGAAAATAGCGTAAAACTTAATAAATTATTGATAGAGTGGTTACGTCTAACGGATCAACTTGTTGGAAAGAATGTTTTAGATAAATCTATTAAATAAACTAAGTTCTGTTAACTTTTCTTACCCTAACTATAAGCCCGACAAACAAAACTAACCAACACTCTCTACTGTATCAGGTAAATTATCCGTTAGTATCTTGATAAAAGCCTCGAATACCTGTTTGCGGGGAAACGAGCGCCGGTACACCAATGATATTTTTCTAAATGTATCGGTAAATTGTAATTGTCTGGTAACAATACTTTTATCTTTAGCGGCTGTCGATTTTAATGCAAGTGCCGGCAGTAAGGTGCATCCAAAACCAGCCGCCACCATTTGAAGTAATGTTTCCAAACTCGCTGCTCGCAAATCGGCTAATTCACCTTGCATTGAACGTTCTTGCATATGGCACACTTCCATTGCTTGGTCTGCCAAGCAATGGCCTTCAGCTAATAAAAGTAAATCTGCTTCATCTAGATCAGTTTGTGTTATTTTCTTTTTCTTTGCTAGTAAATGATTTCGTGGATGAGCAAGCCAGAATGGTTCATTAAACAAAGCTATACTTTCGAAGTCAGGGTCATCTACTGGTGTTGCAATTAAGGCAGCATCTATTTCGTGTTTACCTAACCGAGTAAGTAACTCGTTAGTCATCTCTTCCGATAACACCAGTTTCATTTGTGGGAATTTTTTATTAAGTGGTTTCAGTATCAATGGTATGAGATAAGGACTTAAAGTTGGTATTATACCTATACGAAATGCACCCACTAATGGATCATGATATGACTGTGCCAGATGTTGCAATGCATCTGCTTGTTCTAAAACGGTTCGCGCTTGTGTCACAATGGCCTCACCAATTTGCGTAGTAACAACGGAACGTTTGGTACGTTCAAAAACAGATACACCTAATAAATTTTCTAATTTTTTTATCTGTCCACTCAGTGTTGGCTGACTCACAAAACACCGTTCTGCTGCCAAGCCAAAATGCTGCGTATCCGCCACCGCGACTAGATATGTTAGATCTCTTAAATTCATTTATACGAACCTCTTTTACGCATACAATAAATAGGTATTACCTATTACTGTAATAAATATAAACGATTTTGTCTATTTATAACTTTACCCTATTATCATCACATGTCTGGCAAGTATTGTGTATTAAACAACACTAACCAGGCGCGCAATAAACATTAATCATAGGAGCAAGCCATGAGTAACAAAAAAACAGTCATGACATCAGCCGCGGGTTGTCCAGTTGCAGATAACCAAAATTCTATTACCGCCGGAGCGAGAGGCCCAGTACTAATGCAAGATGTGCATTTGTTTGAGAAGTTAGCTCACTTCAATCGTGAACGTGTTCCCGAACGTGTTGTACACGCAAAAGGCGCAGGCGCATACGGTACCTTTAAGGTTACTGGTGATATATCAAAATACACCCGCGCTAAACTTTTCGAAAAGGTCGGCAATAATTGTGAAGTATTTGTACGGTTCTCGACCGTGGCAGGTGAGTTAGGCTCGGCAGATACTGTACGAGACCCACGTGGTTTTGCTGTTAAATTCTATACCGAAGAAGGCAATTGGGATTTAGTGGGTAACAATACACCGGTATTCTTCATTAAAGACCCAAGCAAATTCCCTGATTTCATTCATTCTCAAAAACGTCACCCAAGTACAGGTTTGCGTGATGGAACCATGCAATGGGATTTTTGGTCATTAAGCCCAGAATCAATGCATCAAGTTACTTGGTTATTTGGCGACCGTGGCATACCTGCAAGTTTGAGCAATATGGACGGTTTTGGCAGTCATACCTTCAGCTTGTGGAATAACAACGGTGAGCGTTACTGGGTGAAATGGCATTTCAAAACGCAACAAGGTATTAAAAACATGAGCGTAGCAGAAGCAGCAAAACACGCTGCAGAAAACCCCGATTATCATCGCGAGGAATTATATAATGCAATTGGGCGTGGCGATAATCCCAAGTGGACAGTCAATGTGCAAATCATGCCCGAGTCTCAAGCTGATAACTATAGTGTTAACCCCTTTGACTTAACCAAAGTTTGGTCGCACGCGGATTACCCTTTGATTGAAGTCGGTGAAATGGAATTAAATCGTAACCCGGTTAATCACTTTGCTGAAGTCGAGCAAGCCACATTTGGCCCGGGTAACTTACCGCCTGGCTTAGGTGTGTCACCAGACAAAATGTTACAAGCACGTTTGCAAGCTTACCCTGATGCACATCGGTATCGTGTTGGCGTTAACCATAACGAGTTAGATGTAAACAAACCACGTTGTCCAGTTCATACCTATCATCGTGATGGTCATTCACGTTTTGATGGTAATGGTGGTGCAACGCCGGTTTACCAACCCAATAGCTTTGGAGGGGCAACAGACGATGCTAGTTATCGTGAACCGCCATTACGTATTCAAGGTGATGCAGATCGCTATGACCACAAAATACAAAGTGACGACTACTCACAAGCTGGAGACTTATTTCGCTTAATGGATGCCGCAGCACAACAACGTCTAATCGATAACATTGTTGGTGCAATGCAAGGTGTACCGCGTGAAATACAAGAACGGCAAATCTCGCATTTTGAAAAGGCTGATCCCGCTTATGGGAAAGGTGTAGCAAAAGGCTTGAAGATATAGAGTGAAAAACTAAACTATAGTCTCAAGCTCTATGCTAAGTAAAAACGGCGAGGTATTATTACAGTACCTCGCCAATTTTTATAAAGTCTTTTTTAATTTTTATAACGCTATTCGGGACAACTCACCCTTTTCAGTGATAACCATATTGCATTACATATGATATTAGATTAATTTTAACATATAGAAATCAACAAATGAGAGAGCTATATCAATATTAAAAAATATATTGGAAATTGGTTTTTTTACATTATTTGTTAACATGAATTTTTTCACGTTATTAAATTTAAGGGCTGGCCTAAATATGATTTCACACGTATCCCACTATAAAACGCATGCACTTTTTAAACGTTATTTTATAATTCCATTTCTTTCTTTTATTATTTCTTACCCTGCCTTATCTGAGAATAAAAATGAAGTAAATATTACTGCGACACTACCTTATGTTGAGGTAATACATAAAGGTAAAAAAATTCGCATTAAACGTAACCCCGACCGAAGCAATATCGTGGATCTTGATTTTGCACTCACTTCGCGTCCCTGTCCCCCATATTGCATTCAACCTATTAAACTAGCGCCAGGTATTGAAACAATAGGCGAGCTAGAAATACTGAAATATTTACAACAATCCGTTCAAAATGACTCTACTTTGATCATAGATTCACGTGAAAAACACTGGCTGAATAAAGGCATGATACCTGGTGCAATAAATATACCTTGGCAAAAATTTCATAATAAAACAGCTAGTGAGGATGAAATTTCTGACATATTGCAACTTCAATTTAATGTCGCATTAACAGGTAAGCTCTGGAATTATGAAAGTGCTAAAAATCTGGTATTTTATTGTAACGGCCCCTGGTGTGGGCAATCGCCAACAACCATACATGCATTATTGTCTCTTGGCTATCCAGCAGCTCGTATAAAGTGGTACCGAGGAGGAATACAAAGTTGGAAAATGTTTGGTTTAACAACAGTTAAACCCTAGAACAGAATATAGAGTTTTATTCTACCTCCAAACTCTGCGCTAGCAAAACATTTTAATTTTACTCCCCCCTAGTTATCTACTAAATAAAAAAAAGCCCGCATAAGCGGGCTTTCTAGTTCAACTGCTGGCCAGCTTATTTATCTTTATCGCTAGATCCGGCGGGCGCTGCAGGCGGTGGCGCATAACCGTATGGTTGTGGCGCATAACCGTATGGTTGTGGTGCATATCCATATGGTGGTGGTGCATAACCATACGGTGCATAGCGGTTGTAGTAGTTATTACCATAACCATTGCCATAATAATTGCCATATCCATTACCATAATAATTACCATAGCCGTTACCGTAACCTCGAAAATTGCCGTTACCGTATCCACCGCCAT
>Ga0316205_10002361_pt1 | contig 19921 bp, 15 predicted proteins | sample 3monthpyrite_MG_FD_204941 | JGI IMG/M metagenome (GOLD analysis project Ga0316205, IMG submission 204941) | Microbial mat bacterial communities from mineral coupon in-situ incubated in ocean water Damariscotta River, Maine, United States -... | ecosystem: Environmental > Aquatic > Marine >... | reverse complement strand
TAAATGCCGTTGCTGGCTCTACAGTTGAGTTTGATGTAGATGGTAATGCGTGTAATCCGGCGACAGAAGTAAGTCCAGGTTACTTTACCTCGACTTGTGCGTCTTTATTACGTGGTGAGCATACAGTAAATGCGAAACTGTTTGATGGTACCCATAATGAAACATCCACCGACAGTAATACCATGGTTGGCGCTCAAGGTGATGTACGTATTGTGTTGGGTGATAATTTAAGTAATGGTGTGAGAGATACATACAATCTTGATGCCCATTCAGCTGATGGCAAAGTAATTGCCGAGCAAGGTTATGCACCTTTATTGCAAGACCTTATGAGTGCAGCGAGTGTGAAACCGCAGATCATTTATAATGAAGGCGTACCTGGTGATGTTATTCAAGACATTTGGGATCTTCGTCTAGCTTCAATTATGAATCGTCATAAAGAAGCGAATATTGCTCAGTTAACTATTGGCACAAATGACGCTGGTATTGAAGTAGCGAGTGGCCTCGGTATGGCGCCTGGTCCAGGTTATTCTTTAACTTATAAGACTCGTGCAAAGAAAATTAAGAGTGCGTTGATAAATAATGGTATTACGCCAATATTTGCTGAAGTTCCACCTGCATTGCCAGATTCTGATCCAATTAATGCCGCACGAAACGTATTGGTTCAGGAATATAACGAAGTGATTCGAGATGAGCTGGGTGTTCAAGTAGGTCCTGATTTTTACAATTATTTCTTAGGTGCTGGAGAAAGTAGAGAGAGCATGTATGTGGATAGTCTGCATTTCAATGGCTTTGCCTATGTAATTGTTGCTCATTTATGGGAGCATTATTTGACAGGTGGTACATCGTTACCTACACGTGCTGATTTGCCATTGGTATTAGAAGATATCTGTGTGCGAATTGATTCTGTGAACTGTCAAACACCATTGACCTACAAGCAGGACTTGATGCAAAAAGGTGTTCCATATTACATTGATAGCACGAACAAGCTAGGTACTATTCCAACCATACTTAACAATGGCGTTTGGATGAGAACAGCAGACGCGGATAGTAATAACACACGTGATGATTATATGTCATTCACTATTGATCGAAATGTGGATGTGTATATTGCGTATGAAAGTAGTATTACGACACCGGATTGGATGAGTGCTTTTGTTGACACGGGCTCGACAGTGAAAATTGGTGCAACTACGATGACCTTATATAAAAAGAGTTATGATTATCAAGTTGATACTGATGCTTTAGGTACAATACAACTGGGCGGAAATATGGCGACTGGTGCTGCTAGTGCAACTGCAAATTATGCTGTAATTGTAAAGGCTAACTAATCTCGACTATTTTTTTCGACAAAAAATCATAATGATTTTTAAATATATATTAAGCAAATTGTAATGAATTGTAACTAAATCTCAATATTCAGTTTTTTTATGAGATCATACAATGTGGGACGGCTCACGCCTAACAATTCAGCCGCTTGAGCAATATTACTATCAACATGATTTAACGCTCTTAATACCGCTTTACGTTCCGCCTCTTCTCGAACTTCACGCAAGTTAAATGGCATATTTACGGCTTCTACACCTTCCAACTCCAAGTCTTCGGCAGTTGCCTGATTGCCGTCTTGCATGATGACAGCGCGCTTAACTTTATTCTCCATTTCACGAACGTTACCTGGCCAATCGTAATTTTCTATTGCAAGTAGTGCATCTTTGCTTAAACCTGGCACTTTTTTATTTTGCTCCCTTGCAAATTTTTCGAGAAATGAACGCACTAATAAAACTGAATCACCTTCTCGCTCCCTTAAAGCGGGAATCTGTATGGAAATTTCACTTAAACGATAATACAAATCTTCACGAAAGCTGCCATCTTTTATCATGTCGGGTAAACCACGATGGGTTGCGCAAATAACTCTAACATCGATTGGAATTTCTTGTCGTCCACCCACTCTCTCAATTACTCGCTCTTGTAAAAATCTCAATAACTTTGCTTGCAGGGGCATGGGTAAGTCACCAATTTCGTCCAAAAACAAAGTGCCTTCGTTGGCAACCTCAATTTTACCTAAGGTTTGCTTTGCTGCACCAGTAAATGCACCTTTCTCGTAACCAAACAATTCACTCTCTAATAAATTTTCTGGTATTGCTGCGCAGTTTATCGCTACAAAACGACCTTTTTCTCTCGGACTGAGCTCATGTAATGCTTTTGCTAAGACTTCTTTACCCGTACCACTTTCACCTAGCAATAAAGTGGTTGCGTCGGTTGGCGCAACTTTTTCGACGGTTCTACACACTTTTAACATTTGTGGACTCGATCCAATTAATCCAGCCAAGGGTGCAGTATTGTCATTTGAACTTAGGCGTTTATTTTCATCTTCGAGTTCGCGTACTCGGAAGGCTCGATTGACGATCAATCCCAATATATCTGCGTCTATAGGCTTTAAATAAAAATCGTAGGCACCAATGGCAATCGCTTTGACGGCAGACTCCCGATCATCGTTGCCAGTCACTACAACGACTTTAGTATCTGGCAACAACTCCAGGATTTGTTGTAAGGTTTTTAATCCTTCACTTGTACCACCTGGGTCTGGTGGTAACCCCATATCTAATGTCACAACTTTTGGTTCGTGTCGACGTAGTTGAGATATCGCTTCTTCTTTATCACCAGCAATTACGACATTGAAGTCATCAAAACTCCATTTAAGTTGTTTTTGTATCCCTACGTCGTCTTCAACCACCAAAAGAGTTTCTTTTTTAGCCACGCAAATACTCCATTTATGTCACTGTACGCTAATATCCATTATTTATACGCTACTTACCTTATGTCGGCACAAACAAAGGTAGGCTGATATAGAATATTGATCCTTTGCCTTTTTTACTTTCCACATCCAAACTTCCACCGAGTTCTTCAATAAAAACCTTAGACTCATGCGCCCCAATCCCCATACCAGTCAAACCTTTTGTTGTATCAAACGGTTTAAATAATCTTTCATTCATGAATTCCTGATCCATTCCGCAGCCGGTGTCTGTTACTGTTACTAAAGCATTGTTGCCATTTTTTTCTAGCTGAAGTTGAATCTTTCCGTTTTCAGATGTTGCATCCTGAGCATTTTGGACTATATGACCGATTACAGACACTAAACGTACTTCATTCGCTTGGACAAATAAACTCTCCAGGTTATTCGTATATATTGGTGCAGGTAATCCATTTGATTTTTCTGAGATGACAGAATTCAGCACCAAATTTAGATCTGTTATTTCAAGGGATTCCTGATCTGTTTTTCCTGATCGTAACTGTGCTAACAAACGATTCATTCTATCAACCGCATTGTCTACCGTGTTAATAGCATCCTCCATAAATTCTGGATTATGTTGATGCTTTTCTGCATTTTTCACAACTAACGCCAACTGGGACACCAGGTTTTTTAAATCATGTACAACGTAAGCTGAAAATCGATTAAACGCTTCAAATTGTCTCGCTTGTACAAGTGCCATAGCAGATCGTTGCTCTGCAAGGTGAATAGCAACTTGTCTCCCGGCAGTTCTTAATAAATCAATATCCTCCCAATTAAAATCTTTTTTTGCTTTTGATCTCAAAATCACAATATATCCATACAACTTTAATTGCAGCATTAGTGGAACGACTAACCAAGCATCTTTTTGATTTTTTAACCATTTAGGTAATTCTAGATCCTGATATATATCTGGCTCTGATTGATATTCTTCTAGATTAACCACCCATTGCCAATTTTCTAAATAATTCGCCAATGAACCGTCAGTACTTTCCAACACCCCTTCAGCTTCAGACATCCCTACTTGCGCAATGGGTGTAAAATGTTGTTGATTTTTCCTAACCCATAAACTACCACCAGGACTGTTCATCACATGAAGAATTGCACGTAATGCCCTTGCCTCAAGCTTAATTTCATCAGCAGATGTTAAAGCACGAATCAATCCTAACCATTGCTCGCGATAGTCATATTTGTATTCTAAAAAATGTTTGTCAATGAATACACGAATACTTGCTCTAACGTGGTTTGAAAATGCCAAAATTAAAAGCAACATTAAACTGAGAAAAATAAAAATGACGGAAAGTATTACACCCCACTCCCCACCTGTTTGCTTTAAGTAATATCCTCCACCTGCCATTATCAATAAGTAAAATGCAGTTAACACCATTGCAGTGCTATAAAACATAATAGACCGTGAAACACTTACCGAACTTTCACTAACAGGGTTTTTTATAACTGTAAAACCAATAAGCACTAGGGAGAAACTATATACAAAACCTCGCGCAGCCCATACCTGAGAATCAAATTGATTGAATAGTAAAACATCACTATACAAATACAAGTCGAATAAATATATTGTCCCAATTCCAAAACAAAAATATTTCAGTATCTTTCTCAGTTCTATATTTGCGCTACGATAAACTTGATCGACAAAAAACAAACCCAGTATTGCCATACCAATATATCCAAGCACTCCTAACCAAGGTAGAACACCATTATTTGCTCCCTGATAGATTGACAGAATAACCAGTAAAAGTGGAATACCATAAGCGAGTAACGTAAAAATTTTGAAAAATGGTGATTTTTTTTGACTTGGATTCTGTAGATAAATAAGTTGAATTAGAAATACTGCCCAGATACCATTACGCATCAATTCTGATATGACCATCAATAAATTGTGGGGGAATTCGATTAATGCAGCATAAACACTAACGCTTGACCAAATAGCGGTAAAAAAACAAAATAAAAAGAAAAGAAGTCCATTTAATCTGCCACGCCATCGAGTAAGTAGCAGAACACAAAACGTTAAAGATAAAACAGTGCAAAGCGCATATCCGATAGCAGCTACATTTGATGTTATGGACATTTTTTATCCACTAATGCTTTATGACATTTTCTATAATTTTTCAAAAATAACATATTATCTCAGTAAACTTTCAATTGACTTTGCTATTAATGCGTTTTTTTTGATCGACTTCATGCATTTTGATCTCAACTTAACCCAAAGCATGATTCATTTTATTTACAACGCATTCAAGAGTTAATAACAAATTATCGGCATAATAAGTTTTGATATTAAAGGTTTTTCTTCTAGCATACGAAAAACCATTCATAGTATTCTAACTAGTGCTATAATTTCATACTAATATGCTAATAATTTAGTATTAAATCAATTATTTATCAGCAAATACAAAGAACATAGGAACATTTAATGGACGTTACAATTTTTGGTAGTGGTTATGTAGGTTTGGTTAGCGGCACATGTCTTGCCGAAGTCGGAAATAATGTGGTTTGTGTTGATGTTGATCAAAGAAAAATTGATATGCTTAATAATGGTCAAGTTCCGATCTATGAACCCGGATTGGATCAAATGATTGAGCGTAATGTAAAAGAAGGCCGTCTATCCTTTACCACCGACATTGATAAGGCAGTTAAACACGGATTATTTCAATTCATCGCTGTTGGCACACCACCTGACGAAGACGGATCTGCTGATTTACAATATGTTCGCGCTGTCGCTAAGAGTATTGGCGAACATATGGATGAGTATCGAGTAATCATCGACAAATCTACCGTACCCGTTGGGACCGCTGATAAAGTACGCGAAACAGTTTTAGAAGCACTACAAACTCGAAACCTAAATCTAGAGTTTGATGTTGTTTCTAATCCTGAGTTTTTAAAAGAAGGTGACGCTATTGATGATTTTATGAAGCCTGACCGAATTGTCATTGGAACAGATAATCCTCGAACTACTGAATTGCTACGCGCACTCTATGCACCCTTTAACCGAAATCATGATCGTTTAGTTGCGATGGACATCCGCTCGGCGGAATTGACCAAATATGCAGCAAATTCTTTACTAGCCACTAAAATCACTTTCATGAATGAGCTAGCCAATTTAGCAGAGCGGTTGGGAGCTGATATTGAAAACGTTCGACTTGGCATCGGTTCAGATCCTAGAATTGGATATCACTTTATATATCCTGGTTGCGGCTATGGCGGCTCTTGCTTCCCAAAAGATGTCAGCGCACTAGAAAAAACCGCAAAGCAAGTTGGATATGATGCAAAACTTCTTACTGCTGTCGAAAGTGTTAATAACAAACAAAAGACAATTTTATTTGATCGAATCAACAATTATTTTAATGGTGATTTAAAAGGTAAAACAATTGCTATGTGGGGTTTATCATTTAAACCAAACACAGATGACATGCGGGATGCACCAAGTCGCGTCCTAATGGAAGCTTTATGGGCTGCAGGCGCTAGTGTTCGTGCATATGATCCAGAAGCTATGGAAGAAACAAAACGAATTTATGGTCAACGAGAAGGTTTGACACTTTGTGAAGAACCCATGGACGTTTTTGATGGGGCTGATGCAATGACATTGCTGACCGAATGGCGTATTTTTCGAAGCCCCGATTTCGATGCCATTAAAAATGCTTTATCTTCTCCTGTTATATTTGATGGTCGTAATGTCTATAATCCATCACTTTTGGCCGAAATGGGATTTGACTATTACGGCATGGGACGTGGAAAATCCTGTATAAAGTAATTAGCTTACCTATATGATCACTTTAGATAAAGCAAGAATTTGCATCTTAGGCCTTGGCTACGTTGGCTTACCTTTAGCTATTGAATTTGGGAAAAAACAAGAAACAGTTGGTTATGATACTAACTCATCTCGTGTTGCTGAATTACAGTCTGGTAAAGATAGTACTTTAGAAGTTGAACCCAAAGAATTAGCAAAAGCGGTTAACCTTCGTTATGCTTCAAATACGGAAGATATAAAATCCTGTAATATTTATATAGTCACTGTCCCTACACCCGTAGACAAATATAAAACTCCAGACCTAAGCCCTCTAATTAATGCATCACGCATGCTTGGTGAAGTTATTTCAACTGGTGATATTGCTATTTTTGAATCAACCGTATATCCGGGAGCAACTGAAGAAGAATGTGTTCCGGCTATTGAAGAAGTCTCCGGCCTTAAATTTAATCAAGATTTTTTCGTAGGTTATAGCCCGGAACGAATTAATCCTGGAGACAAAAAACATAAATTGACTAATACACTAAAAGTTACAGCGGGCTCCACCCCTGAAACTGCCAAATTAGTGGATGATTTATATAAGTCTATCGTGACCGCAGGTACTCATTTAACAAGTAGCATTAAAGTAGCTGAAGCAGCAAAAGTTATTGAAAACACTCAACGTGACCTAAATATTGCACTAGTCAACGAGTTAGCGCTTATTTTTAATAAACTAGGTATTGACACTATTGAAGTTCTGGAAGCCGCTGGTACAAAGTGGAACTTTCTTCCCTTTCGACCTGGTCTAGTCGGCGGGCATTGTATTGGTGTTGATCCATATTATTTGACACATAAAGCGGTGGAATTGGGTTATCACCCAGAAGTAATACTTGCTGGCAGACGAATCAACGATAACATGGGAAGTTATATTGCCGGCCAAATTGTTAAGCTAATGACGAAAAAAGGCATCCAAGTAATTGGCTCAAACATTTTGCTCATGGGATTAACATTTAAAGAAAACTGTCCTGACTTAAGAAATACACGAGTGGTAGATATAATTGATTCTATGCGCGAATATAACACTAGTGTAGATGTCTATGACCCTTGGGTTAATGTAGATGAAGCACAAAATGAATATGGCGTTACTCCAATCGATAGTTTGGCTCAAGGTAAGTATGACGCAATAATTCTTGCGGTAGCTCATAAACAATTCATTAAAATGGGAATTGATGAAATCCGAGGGCTTGGTAGAAAAAATGCCATAATTTATGATGTAAAAGCCGTGTTACCAATTGACAAAGTTGATGCACGACTTTAAATAAGGACAATTATGAAAGTTTTAGTTACAGGTACAGCAGGGTTTATTGGAAATGCGCTCGCATTGCGTCTTCTCGATAGAGGTGATGAAGTTGTTGGCATTGATAACGTCAATGATTATTACGATGTGAATTTAAAAGAGGCCCGACTTGCGCGAATTAAAGACCATAAAAACTTTACTGAAGCCCGCATAAATCTTGAAGATAGGGACGCTGTGGAGAAGGTTTTTCAAGCACACAGTCCTCAACGCGTTGTTAATCTTGCTGCACAAGCTGGGGTTCGTTATTCTCTAATTAATCCACATGCTTACATCCAATCCAACATGATGGGCTTTCTAAATATTTTAGAAGGTTGTCGTCATCATAAAATTGAACACTTGGTTTATGCCTCTAGTAGTTCTGTTTATGGGCAGAATGAGAAAATGCCCTTTTCGGTTCATGATAATGTGGATCACCCAGCGAGTTTGTATGCTGCAACTAAAAAAAGTAATGAACTCATGGCTCACACCTACAGCCATCTTTACGATATTCCAACAACAGGGCTGCGCTTTTTTACTGTTTACGGCCCCTGGGGGCGTCCAGATATGTCACCATTCTTATTTACAAAAAATATCATTGAAGGCAATCCAATAGATGTTTTTAATCATGGTAAACATAAACGCGACTTTACATATATCGATGATATTGTTGAGGGTGTGATTCGTACTTTAGATCATATTGCAACACCTAACCCTGATTGGTCCGGTGAAAATCCAGACACGGCCACAAGTAAAGCGCCTTTTCGTATATATAATATTGGCAACAATGAGCCTGTTGAGCTAATGAAATACATTGAAGTTATAGAAGAGTGTGTTGGTAAAAAAGCAGAGAAAAACTATTTACCATTGCAACCTGGTGACGTCCCAGCTACTTTCGCAGATATTGATGCGTTAAAAAATGATGTTGGTTTTAAACCAGACACCAAACTTGAAGATGGCATGGCAAATTTTGTTAAATGGTATAAGGAATTTTACCAAGCTTAGTCACCTGACACTGACTCTTGAATATCATAAGTTTCTTAAAAAAACCAATGTTATAACCTTTTATAATTCACTGGATTTATATAAACCTGCAAAAAAGGAAAAACATATTCAGCGCCAATGAATCTAATTAATATCGAGATATTATTAGATACATCTCAAGCACTTAAATACTTCGTATCACTAAAAGCCCCAACCAATATCCTCACAAAAATGTGGACTTATATGTTGGAAATTCCAATTATGAAAGCGTATCATAATAAGTCCAACACCAAAAATATAAAAATTAACCAAACAAGTTATCTGCCGTAATAAACAGAGTTATTTTTAATACAAAAATATCTGAGAGTACAAAAAATCATGTGGTTTAATAGTTGGGAATTTGTAATTTTTCTTCCTATTGTACTAATTACATATTATGCGTTAAATCACCGTGCGCAAAACATATGGTTGATAATTGCAAGCTATGTTTTCTACGGATTTTGGGATTGGCGCTTTTTTGCTCTCATTGCATTTAGCACTCTCATCGATTTTTTTGCTGCTCAACAAATATCTGACTCAAAAACTAAGGCACGTAAAAAATTTTTTTTGTCATTGAGCTTAAGCGTCAACCTTGGTGCTTTAGCAATATTCAAATACTTCAATTTTTTTATTGATAGTTTCATTGAATTTGGTGCTTGGTTTGGCTTGAACTTTGATACACCTGTAATGCGTTTACTACCTCCCATTGGAATATCTTTTTATACATTTCAAACACTGGCATACAGTATTGATGTGTATCGGGGAAAAATGGAGGCAAGCAGAAAAATCACCGACTTTGCACTGTATGTCTGCTATTTCCCCCAGTTAGTTGCCGGTCCTATTGAGCGAGCACAACGACTTTTACCTCAAATTGCAAAAAAGCGTAATGTAAGCCAGGCTATGATTAATTCAGGATGCTTTCTCATCCTTGTTGGATTATTTAAAAAAATTGTCATTGCCGACAATGCCGGCATACATGCTGATAAAGTTTTTTCGGATCCAAGCGGGGCGACATCCATCCAACTTTGGGCGGGCATGATATTGTTTTCAATTCAAATTTATGGGGATTTTTCAGGTTATAGCAATATCGCACGTGGTGTTAGCCGCCTGTTTGGCATTGAGCTAATCGAAAACTTCCAGACTCCCTATTTCTCCAGAAATATCACTGAATTCTGGCGTCGTTGGCATATCAGTCTCAGTAGTTGGCTTAAAGATTATTTGTATATTCCGCTGGGTGGGAATAGACATGGAAAATATAAAACTTATCGAAACTTGATGCTAACTATGATAATTGGTGGCTTATGGCATGGCGCAGCCTGGACTTTCGTAATTTGGGGTAGTTTACATGGTCTCTATCTCGCCATACATAAACTTTGGGTAAATTCGAATTTATCACAATGGTGCCATAAAAAGTCAGTCGTACCACATTGGATTTCTTGGCTAATAGGCGTTATGTTAACATTTCATCTAGTTGCTTTTACTTGGATATTCTTTCGAGCAGACTCGTTTCAAATGGCTTGGCTCTATATTTCAAATATGCTTAGCTTTCAAGGTGCAATAAGACTAAGAGATGTGTTCATACCTGCATTGCTTATTCTCGCGTTGCTACCTATTGAAATCATCCAGTATAGAAAGACTGATATATTTTCCTTTTTAAAACTACCTTTTATAGTAAGAACTGTTGCATACGGTGGAATAATATTCGCGTTAATTATTTGGAGTGGAAATGATGTCCCGTTTATCTATTTTCAATTTTGACACACTTCAAGCACCAGTTAAAAGTTTACTTTTAAATCCTGTAGTGGTTTTTACAATAGCAATTCTTTTGACTATAGAACTAGGGCTACGTTTTATTATACCTTCCAACCATGTACCTACTGGCTCATGGTATAACGCAGAGTTACGAGACCAAGTCGACCAATTAAAATCTATGTCACATGTTGACCTAATGATTACCGGAAGTTCAATTGCCGCTGTTAATTTACGCCCATCAGAAATTGATTCAGTTTATCAAAAAAACAACATTGCCTTAAAATCATTTAACGCAGGAATCAGAGGGTGTAACTATACATGCATAAATATTGGGTTTCAGAAACTATTTTTAAGTCAAAAAGAACCACGATACGTTTTAATTGTTGTTACCCCAACTGATTTAAACGAATCAAATAAGTTTGTTATCAACCGATCCAATAACTTTATTAAGTCTTTCTCAACTAAAATTTATGTAAAAACCATAGTTAATACTTTAAGTCATTCATGGCTATTTGGCTTTAGAAGTGAAATTAGAGAATATTTCAAATCGCGAGAATGGATATATGAAGAATCAAAAATAACAAAACAAGGGCACATTCAGTTGGGAGATAAAAGAGAGGGTGAAAATCGTAGTCTTCGTAAAAATATTATTACTGTGGATCCTTCTGGACCAATATCAAATTCACTATATGAACTGACAACCAGTATTTTGAGCCAAAATATTAAAGTAATCGTATTGCCAGGTTTAATGAATTCCAATGCTCATAGTGTAATCAACGAATCAACATGGAACAACTTTTCGATAGTTTTAGATAATCTAGCTAATAATAAAGACGTCACTATACTCAATGCAAATCATTTAATACCTTCTGATGAAAATTTTATTGATCCCGTACATTTAAGCAATAAATCTTCAGTAAATTACTCCCAGACCGTTGCTGAATTCTTATTTGAACAAGATTTATTTAAATAGATTTTCTTAGATGACATAAAGATTACATACTCTATTTATTAAAAAACATGTCTGTTTTATCAAATCTGCCTATTTATTCTTCTATTTATCCTGTGTCCTCCTTCACAGTCTTATTAAATAATTGGTGATAAATTGAATATAAAGAAATCAAAATATCGATATTAATGAATAACAACAAACACAAATATTAAGACTCCTCCTGGATAATTAACGATGACATTTCAACTTCGAACAATAACGATGGCGTTACTCTTTAGCATAACCTTGTCTGCCTGCTTGGATGACACCGAGCATAATTTGACAGAGCAAGAATTGACAAATGTGCCATCTGATGATTTAAGTCCCATTGATAACAACGATATAGATACCAATATATTATCGGGAAAATCGGTTAAAGATGAACCTGTTTCTCCAACCAAAGATGTTACAACTAATACTGTAAGCGAACGACAACTTGACACAAATGATGCTTTCTCACCCACCTTTAGTAGCCCAGATGAAGAAATTCTAAACGTTAGCCAAGAGACTTCAATTAAACGTTTGGATAAGAACAATAACTCTGACATTGATACAATAGTTGAAAATATCCCTAGCACTATCGCTCCATCCGAAACCACGAGCACACCAGTTGATATTTCGCCAAACTTACCTTTAGACACCAGCACATCAACTATTGAAACTAATATTCGCGGTGACAACGAGACAAATACCGAAACGTCTCAAGATGTCGCTGCCACGCAAATTGTAATCGAAGAACTTACAAGCATCGCCACAAACACCAACACGATATTTCTAGAAGAACAAAATGATAACAATTTATTAAATGATGAACCCATAACAGAAAACTCCCAGAATAGTTCACTGATCACCGAAGAAAATTTGATAAATCAACTTAACAACTCGAGTTTTGAAAATGGAGACAAATCTAACTGGCAAGGTACAGAAGGTAATGTAACAACAAACAATGTGTATTCAGGCGCTTATGCGCTTGAAGTTTCCGGGGACCCGACAAAATACAGCCTTGTAAGCCAAACCATTCCTGTCATTTCTGGAAAGAGCTATCAATTTTCGGGCAGGATAGCTGTGGCTGGTTTAACTACAGGCAGTTATCGTTTCCAGGTTCGCTGGTATAATGAAGCTGGAGACCAACTAGGTAGTGTTAGAAAAACTTTTGGAATTACCAATAGCAATTCCGAATATAAATGGCATGGAATTGAATTAGTAGCAGCTGAATTTGCAGTGAAAGCGAAAATATTGCTTATTTCAGCCAAAGCTAATGGATCAGCCTATTTCGATGACATCGGTATTGTAATACTAGATGGCGAAACAATACCTAACATAACTTCTAACCCTAATTTAAATTTTCCAATCTTAGAAGACTTTGATTTTAGCGATTCTAGCAACTGGGTAATTATTGATGACTCCCCTGCCATTTCAGATTGGGAGGTAATTGATGGTGTTTTTACACAAAGTAGCGAACGCGAAGTACTCCGTAATCGTAAAAATCGTCGCGCTGCATTAGATGGTACTTATCACCTAGGTACATATGCTTATCTTAAAAATGCAGACTCATTGACTGATTATCGAGTGACTTTAGACGTTACACCAATTAAAGAACCAGGTAATAGTCTGACAGACGATGGATACGATATTGGGTTTATGTTCCGTTATCAAGATAATAATAATTATTATCGTATTTCTTTTAATACAGCTTACGGCTACGCACGTTTCGAACGAAAGTTAGAGGGTATTTTCAGCACTTTAGCAGTTGACGCTCGGGGTTATGCCGCGGAAGGAACTTTGATAAAGGTTGATGTAGAAGTTTTAAGTAATCTAATACAGATATATATTAACGGTGAACCCCGATTTGCAACATTAGATGACAATCTATTACGCGGTGGTATTGCGCTTTATACTCAAGATGGCGCTCAGTTTGATAATATATTAATTACTGAAAATAGTCTTGAGCCATCAATTGTTATAGATAAGCCCATTGCCTACACTGCACAGAATACTGACACGCTAGAAGTATCTGCTGTAGTTTTCAATCGTCCTCAGTCGGCACGTGTTGATTTTGATGTTGACGGTGTTTTATGTAATGAAGCAGAAGAAATATTACCAGGTTATTTCTCTTCTTCTTGTCCTAATTTGTCGCAAGGTGAACACACAGTCACTGTTTTTCTCAAAGAAAATGATAATTTAGTATCAAGTGATAGCAATGAATTGGTAGGTACTTCTGGAGATACTCGTATCATCATTGGTGATAGTTTAACAAATGGTTATGGTGATACGCTGAGTGCTGACAACAAATCAAGCGACGGTAAAGTTGTTGCGGAACAAGGGTATGCTGGCGTATTGCAAAGTTTATTAAGCATTTCAAACGCTAAGCCACAAATCATATATAATGAGGGGGTTCCTGGTGATGATTCGGCTGATACAATTGACCTTAGAATCTCTTCCATTATCGAACGTCATCCCGATGCGAATATTGCCCAAATAATGATTGGCACAAATGACTTAGGAAGAACGCTACCTGTACCGAGCGGATTGGGTTGTATGGGTAATACTTGTAAAGGCACCTATAAACAAAATGTACAAGATCTCATAAACATATTAGTAGATGAAGGTATCACACCAGTATTCTCATACATTCCTCCAGCATTTGATTCTGATACTCCTTCAACATCTGAACGAAATATGCTGATTCAAGAATATAATTCTGTTATTCAAAACGAGCTTACCAATAGAGAATTAGGGCCAGATTTATTCAATTATTTTTTAAACGAATCCCAACAACGAATCAGTTTATATAGCGATAGCTTACATTTTAACGGACTTGGATATACCATTATTGGGCATTTATGGGAACACTATATTAATGGTGGAACTACTTTACCAGCTCGAGATCAATTGCCTTTAGTACTTGAAGATATTTGCGTGCAATACAACTCTTCAAGCTGTCAATATCCTTTAACATACAAACAAGATTACATGCAGATCGGTAATCCATACTACATAGACGAAGACTATGAAGTTTTATCTATACCCAGCATACTAAACGGCGGTATTTGGATCAAAACAGCAAATGCTGACAGTAATAACTCAAAGGGTAATTATTTATCATTTTCCATAGATCGTGATGTAGAAGTTTATCTCGCATATGATAGTGCAGCTACGAATCTTCCTTCTTGGTTGGACAGTTATACAGATATAGGACTTGAAATTAACACTACAAACCCTAACGCACCTAGCATGAAACTCTATCAAAAAATATTTGTTTACGGTATAGATAGTACCGAAGATGGCAAAATTAAATTTAGAGGTAATATGGCTGATGGCGCATCGGATGTTAGTGCAAACTATTCAATCATCATTAAAGAAATGTAAAGATAATTCATGGCCGTTTTAAAATAAGGACTGCGGCAAAAAACCTACCTCCGCCACCATTAACACATATATTAAAATAAGCTTTTTCATACACTAAGCATATAATAATTATGGGATTAGTTTATCAGTATCTATAAAACACAAAGGCTTAGCAATAATTTGCTAAGCCTTTGTTTTATATGGAGCTGGTGATAGGAGTCGAACCTACGACCTGCTGATTACAAGTCAGCTGCTCTGCCAACTGAGCTACACCAGCTTTGAATCCGCTGCCTCTGGATTACGCGCGCAATTTTATAGAGTTAGATCAAAAAACGCAATATTAAATCAACAATTTAAGTGCAATTTACTGCATGAACTTGAACATGAGGATAATCCTTAATTAATTCGCCCCAACCTTCATCATCCAAGTCTTTTCCTTGACTCACTTCTACTGACAACCACATTTCACCCAGGCTTTGATTGCGAATATCCATTTTAGCATCAAATCCCAATGATTGCGCTCTAAGCATATGTTTATAGGCATTTTTTTGATCTGCAAACACTCCTAATGACACTGCATTTATGGGTTCATTTCTAGTCAGTAAAACCACATCATTAAAACCATTCAATTTTAGCTCTTCTACTTTTAATCGAGCTAAAGGTTTACTACGCAACGGCGGTATGAATACCCAGTATCCCAAGTTTTCATCAGATCGAGAGTATTTGATACTTGCAAACATGCCTTTTATTTCAACAAGGTTTTGTAGCTTTATTTGCTCGTCATCCGCTTTTATCGGCCCAATTTCGTAACAAACTCGCGCTAGTGGATCTCCTGTGTGCCCTGCTTTGCTTATTTTATGATTTGTATCATCATGTTTCACATTGCTCCGATTTTTAACAACTGATTTGTGTTCATCATGAGATGTCTCAACGTGTCCCTTGTTTGTATCTCCATGCGATTCAGCAGCATGTTGATCACGGCTGTCTACCGGCCGACCGTGAGAATCATGATCATTGTTCTTTTTATGTGTTTCTTCAGGCATAGCATGTTGAGTTTTGTCCATCTTCGCCTGTAATGAATGATCGCTAAGCAGCAATTCTACCGTTGGATAATCACCGTTATGGTAATCAGGCGTATCACTAGAAAAAAACAAGAATGGCAACATCAAGAAATTAAGCAACAGTAAGCCAATACCTATCCAATTTATTGCACTAAAATCTGGAATTTTATCTGTCCAGGTCATTTTCCTTTTCCCACAGGTATAAACCCTTTAATACTAGGTCAGGAACAGCTTCTATCGGATATGACAAATATGACTGTACACGTAATGCATCACCACCTGTTAAAACACATGTGACGGATTTATTTGTGTGGATTCGTAGCTTATCGACCATTTTATCTACTGTAGCAGCAATTGCCAGGCTACTACCTGATGACACAGCTTGCTCTGTATTTTTGGCGAATATGTTTGTATCTATCCGATCTTGCATTGATCCAATGGCATCCGTATTTTGCTGTAGTGATTGCCGCATTAAACTCAATCCTGGCAAAATAACGCCTCCGATATAGTGTTTCTTATCGTCAATCGCATCAATAGTAACTGCGGTACCAATATCAACAACACAAATTGGGCCTACGAAACAATCATTTGCAGCAATTAATGCCAGCCAGCGATCAACACCAAGTTTTTCAAAAGGGTTATATGCATTTACTAAGCCATTGAACTCGTGGCTTACAAAAGCGTAAACAGGTTCGATTTGATAGACTTCGAGACACCAGGCGCTTAATTCCTTTTCTCTATTCACACCTGCTACGTTTGAGATGTAAATTGCTTGTACTTTATTGTTCTGTTTAGACGTTGTAATTCTGTGTAATTGTTCAGCTAAATTTTCGGAGGAAGGAATCAATCTCGACATTTCTTGAAATTGTTCGTCTATAACAAATGCCCATTTAATCGCTGTATTTCCAGAATCAATCAGTAAGATCATTTCTATACCTTACGTACACTGATATCACCAGCATGGATACATTGAATCTGATTATCTATATTCATTAATAATTCACCGCGTTCATTGATCCCAATCATATTTCCGGTCTGTTCTTTTCCATCAGGCGATTTTAGAATGATGTCTTTCTGAAACAGATAATCAAGCTCCTGCCATTGAGACATAAATATTTGTAACCCGTATTGCCGATATTTGTTTATATTCCTGATTAACTGATCAATAATTTTAGCAATAACAGAGTTTCTACACATGTCATTTCCCGTAATACCATTTAGATCCACCCAAGCTTGATCAATTGCTGTCGCATCAGTTTTTGGCATATTAATATTAATACCTATACCAATAATCATTTCTACGGAATTTTCCTGCATCTTAGTTGATTCAATGAGTATGCCGGCTAATTTTTTATCATCCCAGTAAACATCGTTTGGCCATTTAATTTTTAGCCCCTCTACACCCAAACTATTCAACCCATCAATAATTGAAATGCCTGCTACTAAACTCAAACCGCCAATTTGACTGAGAGGCACTTTGAGTCGAGCATGCAAAGATAAATAAATATTACTCGCTAGAGGCGATACCCATTGTTTAGATTGCCTGCCTCGACCAGAAGATTGATGCTCAGTGAGACATATTCGAATACGGTTTGCCAATTTTACTTTGGTATTTTTTAAATGTTGATTTGTTGAGTCTAACGTCAAAAAAATAGGTAAAAAGTCGAGTTGGTCGATCGTGTCTTTTGAGAGCTGATTTATAATAGAGTCAAGAACTAAAGGATGAATATTTTGAGATAATAATGTCTCATTATTTTGATTAATAGATATTGGCAATCCTAATTGCTTCAATTGCTCAATTAACATTAATAAGGTGTGTGTATCTATACCAAGCCTTTGTTGGATTTTCTCTAAAGTAATATTAGGACTAGATTGAACAACGTGAATAAGATGTGAAAATAATTGATGACTCATAATTTACTTTTATGGCATTGACAGCCTTTATTATGAATCAATTGACTTATGGTTTAGCACTCAATGTGACATTAATAATTTTGTTATCATCTTGTGGTAACGCAATTTTTATTTGTTTTGTTATTTTATTTTCAGCCACAATTGTGACTACATGTAATCCGGCACTTCTAAACTGTAATTCTGAGCGACCATTCTTATTTGTGGTTTGGGATTTAATATCACTTGATTCAAGGCTGGCATTGGACAGTGCTTGGCCAGATTCATTTTGGACATCAACAATCACTTTATATGCTGACCACTGATTTTCTCCCATTAAACTACAACCGGAGAAAAGAATAAATAAAAGTATTGAGCTAAGTTTGAACACTATTTTTCCGAACTAATTTATGATTAAATTTAAGGCGAGACTTTACGCAATTAATATTTAAAATACAAGCAAGTATCAAATAAAGACAACGAGTTTTATTTTATTATTTTTAAAGGCCACCCGCTTCTTTAATCATTTCTATAACCTCTTTACTTTTAATTCGACTAGCCAGTTTTAGCGCAGAATCTCCGTTATCATCTGTTATATTAGGGTTTGCGCCTTTTGACAGCAATAGTTTTACCAGCTTAGTATTATTTTCGCTGATTGCGACAAATAACGCCGTATAACCGGATTCTGAACGTACATTGATATCTGCACCTTTATCCAACAATTTCTTTATTATTGCTACATGCCCCTTAGCCGATGCTGCAATTAGCGCCGTATCACCATTTGTAGTTTTAGCATTTACATTAGCGCCATTCTTTAGCAAAATGTCCACGGTACTAATATGCCCATCTTGTGCTGCCAGCATGAGTGCGCTTACATTTTCATAACGTTCAAACTTTGCGTTAATATCAGCCCCTTTTTCAATTAACAAGCTTACGATTTTATCGTAACCACTACCGGCGGCTGTAAGCAAAACTGGTGCACCATATTTATTACTCCCATTAGGATTAGCACCTTTATTTATCAGTAACTCTGCAATTTTGATATTACCATCAGCCAAGGCAGTAAAAAGAAGTGGATTACCTTCACTATCGTTTAAATTTGCTGCCTTTTTAGTCTTTAACTGCTGTTTAACGATTTTAACGTCACCAGCTTGTACTGCTTTTATCAAATCAGCATTTTTTGCTGGTACAGAAAAACTTATGCAAATTAAAATAATAAGCAAAAATATTCTAAGATATATTAAAAAAGGTATATTCACGTTGTAACCTATCATAAAGACCAATTTGTTAAGATACTGGTATTTTTACGCAAAACACATCGCATGGTGCACCATGGATTATCGCATTTGCTGTTGAACCCAATAGTAAAGCCACACCATGACGACCGTGAGTACCGATAACAATTAAATCTATGTTATTTTCTTTAGCTGCTTGGTGTATCTCTGTTTTCGTTGCCCCAATTGGTATCAGAGTATTATTTGGGTCCATACCATGCTTTTTAGCGAGCTCATTTAAGAAATTTTTACTTCTCTCAACCAGACTATTTTCTATATCGGTATTTATTACAGGAACTAAATCATAACTACTTTGAACAATAACTGGCTCTACTACATGTACAAGTAGTACATCAGAATCATATTTATCTACTAGGTATTTGGCTTTATTAACAACAATATCTGCTTCATCCGAAATATCTACCGCTATTAATATCTTTCCAAACATTGCCATACATTTGCACCTTGAATTAATTGCATTTCATTCTAATTATGTACGAACCGCTGATGAAATCAAATTCAGGCAAATACTGGGGATTTTAGTACTATTTTTATACATATAATTGAGCTAATAGTATTTTTTAAGGCAGAAACGAAAAAACCCCGCAACTCAAAGAGTCACGGGGTTGGTATTCAAAGCCTGGCAGTGTCCTACTTTCACATGGGAACCCCCACACTATCATCGGCGCTAAGCGGTTTCACTTCCGAGTTCGAGATGGGAT
>Ga0316205_10002360_pt1 | contig 19937 bp, 17 predicted proteins | sample 3monthpyrite_MG_FD_204941 | JGI IMG/M metagenome (GOLD analysis project Ga0316205, IMG submission 204941) | Microbial mat bacterial communities from mineral coupon in-situ incubated in ocean water Damariscotta River, Maine, United States -... | ecosystem: Environmental > Aquatic > Marine >... | reverse complement strand
AAGAAGTCTCACCAAAATTAGATGAGGTCTATCAAGCGCTGAACTCTGCACTTGAAAAAAATGCTGATGTTAGCGATGCAATTGATTTTGTACAAACTGAGTGTGAATCACCATTACCACGCGCTTATCAATGGGCTGATGGCAGTGCTTATGTCAATCATGTTGAGCTAGTACGTAAAGCGCGTAATGCTGAAATGCCAGAAACCTTTTGGACTGATCCGCTAATGTATCAAGGTGGCTCTGACGCATTTATAGGACCAAGAGATGATATTAACGTAGCATCAGAAAGCTATGGTATTGACTTTGAATCAGAAGTTGCCGTGATAACTGATGATGTGCCAATGGGCTCAACGCCAGAAACAGCAGCTCAGCACATTAAGTTATTAATGTTAGTTAATGATGTTTCACTTCGTAATTTAATCCCTGGCGAATTAGCGAAAGGCTTTGGTTTTTTCAGCTCAAAACCTTCAAGTGCCTTTTCTCCTGTTGCTATTACGCCGGACGAATTAGGTGCGGCTTGGGATGGCGCTAAATTACATTTACCCTTAACTACCCATTTTAATAATGCCTTATTTGGTCAGCCTAGCTGTGGTGTCGACATGACGTTTGATTTCCCAACCATAGTTGCTCATGCAGCTAAAACCCGCCCATTGTCGGCTGGTTGTATTGTTGGCTCTGGCACTATTTCAAACTATGATCGCTCTGCCGGCTCTAGTTGTTTAGCAGAAAAGCGTATGCTAGAAATTATAGCTGATGGTAAACCTAGTACAGACTTTATGAAATTTGGTGATAATGTTCGTATTGAAATGTTTGATGAAAATGGCGTTAGTATTTTTGGCGCTATTGAACAAACAGTTGTTGAATACAAAGCTTAATTATTTCACCTTGTTGCATCGTTTCATTTAAGGGTAAGTATTTTTACTTTAAATGAAACTTTTCTGTTTAAAATTATAATAATAAAAAAGAATAGGGAAATATATGAAACTATACGGCTACTGGCGTTCAACTGCGGCTTATCGAGTACGAATTGCGCTTCACCTTAAAGGTATTGAGTTTGAGTCTGTCTCAGTGCATTTAGTTAAAAATGGTGGAGAGCAGCATCAAAGTGATTATGCCGCTATTAACCCAAACCACTTGGTGCCAACATTAATCGATGGCGATTTTTCATTAAATCAATCACTGGCAATTATTGATTACCTAGAAGCAAATCACCTAGAAGCAACTAAATCTGGTTTATCTTTATACCCCGATGATATTCAAACTAGGGCTAAAGTACAAGCCCTAGCATTAGATATTGCTTGTGAAATTCATCCATTGAATAATTTACGAGTGCAGCAGTATTTAGCCAATGATCTTAGTTTGACAAATGAAGCTAAAAACGCGTGGATTGATCATTGGATGACCATCGGTTTTAATGCGGTAGAAAAGCAATTGGTTAGAACCGCAGGCTGTTATTGTTTTGAAGATCAAATAACAGTCGCAGATATTTGTTTAGTGGCGCAAGTCTACAATGCCAATCGTTTTAATGTAGATATGAGTGCTTATCCGTATATAAATCGCGTAGTTGATAATTGTAATAAACTTGAAGCGTTTCAATTGGCACTGCCTGAAAATCAAACGGATGCACAGCTATAAGTGAACAAGAAAACAAAGCAGGCGGGATTTTAATCGCGCTTTTTGAGGGCGAACAAGTTCCCGCCTACAGTTTAATGTAATATTCTCGCCCTAATAGTGCCATCAACTGCTTTTAACGCTTTAAGGGCTTTGCTGCTATTTGATGAGTCAATATCAATGACTACATAACCAATTTGATCATCGGTTTGCAAATATTGTGCGGCAATGTTGATGTTGTGCTCGGCAAAGGCTTGGTTAATTTGTGTTAATACACCAGGTTGGTTATGGTGAATATGTAATAAACGGCTGGTTGCTTCTTGTCCGGGTAATGTATGTTCAGGCAGTGACACTTCAGGAAAGTTCACAGCTGATAAACTTGATCCATTGTCAGAATACTTCGCTAATTTACTCGCCACTTCTAAACCAATATTCTCTTGTGCTTCTTTAGTACTACCACCAATATGTGGTGTTAAAATAACATTATCAAAACCACGTAGTGGTGATAAGAACTCGTCAGCGTTACCTTTTGGCTCAACAGGAAATACATCGATAGCAGCGCCAGCAACTTTTTTCATCGATAAAGCTTCAGCCAATGCGTCAATATCAACGACAGTACCACGTGAAGCATTAATGAAAATTGCACCTGATTTCATGGCTTCAAATTCAGCTGCACCAATCATATCTTGGGTTTGCGGTGTTTCAGGTACATGCAAGCTAACAACATCAGCTTCACCTAAAAGAGCGCTTAAAGAAGGCGCTTGGCTAGCATTACCTAAGGGTAATTTAGTTTCTATATCAAAAAAGCGTACGCGCATACCTAAAGTTTCAGCTAAAATTCCAAGCTGAGTTCCAATATGACCGTAACCAATAATACCTAAGGTTTTACCGCGGGCTTCAACAGAGCCTACTGCAGACTTCAACCATTCACCGCGATGTGCTTTAGCGCTTTTTTCAGGAATGCCACGTAACAATAACAAGGTTTCGCCTAATACTAATTCGGCAACAGAGCGGGTGTTTGAAAAAGGCGCATTAAAAACAGGAACGCCGTGTTTTTGAGCGGCTTTAATATCAACTTGATTGGTACCAATACAAAAACAACCAATAGCAACCAACTTTTTAGCATGGCTAAGTACTTCATCTGTTAATTGAGTACGAGAGCGAATGCCAATAAAGTGCACATCGGCTATTTTTTCGATTAAATCATCATTTGAAAGTGATGTTTTAATATACTCAATATTTGAATAACCTTTAGCGCGTAATTCTTCTAATGCGCTTTGGTGTACACCTTCAAGTAGTAAAATTTTGATCTTGTCTTTTGCTAGTGAGTTTTTGCTTGTTGTCATTAGGTATGGCTTCGCTTATTAAAGTGACTAAATAAATACGTTTAGATGGCTAGATATCTATAATCAGATTAAGATAACATATAGTGTATAGACTCTAAAGTACTTATTTTTATCAAAAGTGCTTAAAGTAGCTTTTGTTTACAGAGGTAGTCATGCACTTGATGCATGACCTTGTACATCATTCAGAAAAGAAGTGTTCAGATTGAATTTTAATCTGCATTGTAAGCTTATCTTCGTTAAATTGACGGCGTGAGCGAGTGTCTTGATAAAAATAAAATATTTATCAAAATGAGGTTATTTTATAACATCAACCCCATTTTTACTGCCTAGCACTAGTATGTCAGCACCTCTTTTGGCAAATAAGCCATTAGTTACTACACCCACAATATCATTGATATCCGTTTCTAGTTTTTTTGGGTCAATAATAGATAAGTTGTGAACATCAAGAATAACATTGCCATTGTCGGTAATCACGCCTTGGCGATATTCAGGATCGCCACCTAGTTTTACTAATTCACGCGCAACATAACTTCGCGCCATAGGAATGACTTCAACAGGCAATGGAAAATCACCTAAAACGTCAACTTGCTTAGAATCATCAGCTATACAAATAAACTGTTTTGCCACCGCCGCTACTATTTTCTCGCGAGTTAACGCCGCACCGCCGCCTTTAATCATACTCATATGTTTGGTGATTTCATCGGCGCCATCAACATACACATCTAAAACATCGACACTATTAAGATCAAACACTTCAATGCCGTGGGCTTTTAAGCGTTTACTTGATTCTTCTGAACTTGAAACAGCACCTTCAATGTTATTTTTTATCGTTGCTAAGGCGTCAATAAAATAATTAACGGTTGACCCCGTACCAACACCAACAATGGTGTTTTTTTCAATGAATTCTAGTGCTTTAAGTGCTGCTGATTTTTTCATCTCATCTTGAGTCATAAATAGGGCCTTGTAGGGGAGTTAACTGTTCATTTGATAATGGAGCAGATTATAGCAGTAGCATTATGAAAAGTTAATAATTCCTCACTTACGAAAAAACCTTGTTGTTGGCGTGATTATTTCAGGCAATGGAATATCCCAAAGCTCCATTGGGATTTTATCCACTTGCTGACAATCATGAGCAATACCAATAGGATAAACTTTATGCGTTTGCCAATTAGTGAGCGTTCTGTCATAAAAACCGCCGCCCATACCAAGTCGTGCGCCGGTGTTGTCAAAGGCAACCAGCGGGGTAAATAACACATCAAGTTGATTTACAGGGCAAACCTTACTGACATCCAATTTGGGCTCATTGATGCCATATTTATTTGCAGTCATTAGCGTATTTTTTTTAAATAAAAGAAATAATAAATGGCCAGAGCAAAAAGGGTGTAATACGGGTAAGTAAACCTGCTTGTTTTGCTGCCAACACCAATTAATAAAAGGCATAAGATCAAGCTCGCCATCATTGGCTAAATATAGGGCGATTGATTGAGCGCAGTGCACTTTCTTATGGTTTGATAATTGTTGTAGTAAATGTTGGCTGGCATCGAGTTGCTCTTTAACTGTGAGTGCTTGGCGTTTAGCTCTAATTGTTTTTCTTAGCTCACTTCTTAATGTCATAAATATTCATACCTTGAAATACAAACCTGCTGTTTTCTATCTTTTACAACATTGGGGAATCGTTGGAAATGTCAAAAAAAAGCTGGAAGTGTTACCTACCAGCTTTTTATTTTTTAAACTCGAAACTCAGTTAACTATGCGTTTCAGACACACCTTCATGAGTGCCAGTTACCGAAATTTCTTCTTCTAATTTGTCTTCTAAATTATTCGTTTGATCGCCTTCTGCACCATGCATCCATTCTACTAATTTACCCGCAGATAAGAAGATAATGATACCGGTAATTAAAGCAGCAACACCAACACCCATAAATATATTAGCAGCATTGTCGACCATTTCTTGACCTTCCCCAACAAATGAACCGATAAAAGCGGCTAACTTGTTTGAAAGGGCGGTAAAGAAGAACCAAATACCCATCAATAAAGAGGTAAACTTAAGTGGTGCTAATTTAGTAACCATAGATAAACCAATAGGGGATAAGCATAACTCACCTAGAGTATGGAAAAGATAAGCAAACACTAAAAATAACATGCTTACTTTAACAGTAACATCGCCGCCCTGTACCATGGTTGCCCATAACATAACGAAGAAACCTAAAGCTAAGAGCACCATAGCTAGAGCAAACTTTTTCGGTGACGTTGGCTCTTTAGCGCCCATTTTCACCCAAATAGATGCGATTACAGGTGCAAGCATAATAATAAACATAGCGTTTAATGATTGGAACCAAGTAGCTGGAACTTCAAAGCCCATAATATTACGATCAGTAAAATCAGAAGCATAAATAGTAAATAGTCCGCCGGCTTGCTCAAATCCAGCCCAGAAAATAACCGAGAACATACTCATAATAAGGATTACTTTCATACGATCAATATCATCTGAAGTAAGTGGCGCATGCGGTTTTTGCTCACCTTTAGTGCGTTTAGCGGAAGGCTCAACACCAATGTCTCCTAAATACTTATCAGCGAGCGTTAGCTGCAAAGTTAAACCAATCAACATCCCGCAACCAGCAGCGATAAAGCCATAATGCCAGTTTATTTCTTCCCCAAGATAACCAACAATTAATGGAGATAGAAAGGCACCTAAGTTGATCCCCATATAAAAGATTGTAAAGGCACCATCACGACGATGATCACCATCTTCATAGAGATCACCCACTAAGCTAGATACATTGGCTTTAAATAAACCGTTGCCGATAATAATTAAAGTTAAGCCGAGATAAAACACCGATTCTTCCATGCCAACAATCATTGACTTTGGAATACCTAAAGTGAAATAACCTAACGAGAAAACAATGCCGCCAATAATGATAGCTTTACGCTGACCAATAAAATTATCGGCAAGCCAACCACCCAATACAGGTGTTAAATAAACCGCCATGGTAAAAGTACCATATAAGCTTAATGCTTCACCATTAGTCCAACCGAAACCACCGTCTTGGACACTAGCTACTAAATATAGAACCAGTAAGGCACGCATGCCGTAATAACCGAAACGTTCCCACATTTCAGTGCCGAATAAGAGAAAAAGCCCTTTTGGGTGACCAAAAAGAGTACCTGCATTAGGTTGAGTCATAAAGTTGTCCTAATTTTCATTATTATAATAAATAGCTATTATTGCGTTAATTTACACTTCATCACATAAAAGATATCAGCAACAAAAAGTGCATACAGTGTGGAGTTATACCTGTGCTTGAGAATAAAGGCAAGTTTGAACTGGCAACTAGGTATCACTTAGTTTGTTTATTGTAGCGAAATCTTTCCTGTTAAAGTACAAATACACTTTAGTGGTTTACAACGATAGATTTATAACCACTGCAATTAACGCTATGTACGGATAAATGTATAATTTTGAAGTTGTTTGCCTGTAGATATACTGGTAAACTTTTGCGCTAATATTTTAGTAGTGTGTAAATGCTTTTGTCTATGTTTTATGTTAATACCTAATGGGAACCCCCTCGCACCAATGATGACCTTTATTAAAAAAATCACCTCAATCTTAGCATTCTCGATAATTATTTTAGGTGTATCGATAAGTTCAAGCAATGCCGCGCAAGTTAGCCAAGCGCAAATAGAGCAATTTAAAAAACTTCCACCCTCACAGCAACAAGCTCTAGCAAAAAGCATGGGTATAGATATAAACGCCCTTAAAGGACAGTTATCAAGCAGTAATGCTTTTGAACAAGGCCAAACGAATACCGAGAACTTTCCCAGAGGTACCCAATTTGATCAATTAGGTAACCCTATTCAACAAGAATTAAAAAAAGAAGAAGATGACTTTGAGGAAGTTAAAGAATTAGCCCCTTTTGGTTACGATATTTTTGCTAATTCTCCACAAACATTCGCACCAACCATGGATATTGCCATTCCTTCAGATTATATGGTTGCACCAGGTGATAAAATTTCAATTCAAATTTTTGGTAAAGAAACCAATGATCTTGAGTTAGAAGTAAACCGAGAAGGGCAAGTTGTTTTCCCTCAACATGGACCATTTACTGTTTCAGGTTTATCGTTTAATGAAATGAAGCGCTTGCTAACAGCAAAAATTAAAGAGAAAATTATCGGTGTTGATGTTGTTATTGGTATGGCATCCTTACGCTCAATGCGCGTTTTTGTGCTAGGGGATGCTTATAAACCAGGCCCCTACACTTTAAGTTCCCTTTCAAGTGTTACCCATGCTATTTTTGCCGCTGGTGGTATTAGTGACATTGGTAGCTTACGTAATATTCAATTGAAACGCGCTGGTAAGCTAATAAAAACGCTAGATCTATATGATTTATTAATTCATGGTGACTCTAGCAATGATGTGTTATTACAATCTGGCGATGTAGTTTTTATAGCTCCAGTTGGTAAAACAGTGTCAATTGATGGTGAAGTGCGCAGACCTGCAATTTATGAGCTAAAAGCAGGCGATGACTTTTCCGATGTAACGGTTATGGCTGGCGGTTTACTACCTAGCGCCTATGCAAAATCAACCATAGTTGAACGTTATAATCAAAATAATTTACGTAGCGTAATTAATCTCGACTTTACTGATGCCATACAAATGGCTGAAAAAGTTCATGCTGGTGATGACATCCGCATCCTGAAAGCGGCTGATATGTTTTCAGAGTCAGTGACATTAATTGGTGCGTTAACTCGCCCAGGTAAGTATCAGTGGCAAGTAGGTCAAAAAATTACTGATTTACTACCCCAAGTGCACTCGCATTTATTAGCCAATGCCGATTTGAACTATAGTTTAGTCATTCGTGAAATTGATATTGCCAGCAATATTGAAGTACACCAGTTCTCAATTGCGAAAGCGATTATGTCACCAGATTCAACTGATAATATCGAGTTACAAGCTCACGATAAAATATTGATTTTTTCTCAAGTTGAAAAATTAAGTGAAAGTGAACTCGAGCTTGATAATTTAGCCTATACCCAGGATGAGCTGTTTGTAAAAGAGCAGCAACTTGCCAAGAAAAAATTTAAAACTAAGCAGTTTTGGTTAGAGTTTGGTGATCAAGAAAAGTTATCTGAATTAGACGAGAATAAAAATGATGAGGCAGATTTAATTAATCAGTCAATTGAGCAAATGTCAGGAGGGAAAGTTAAAGAAGTTATTGATATAAAAGAGCTCGAGGTTTTCTCTCGTCAACGGTTATTATTACCTATTATTCAAAAATTAAAACGTCAAGGGGCTTCAGGGCAACCTATTCAATTGGTTGAAATAGATGGTTCAGTGAAGTTCCCAGGTGTATATCCTTTGCCTGTAGGAGGCAATGTTGAACAGTTAATTGCTGCTGCAGGTGGTTTAGATGAGTCAGCATATTTAACGCGCGCTGAAATTACTCGGAGTAAATTTGAAAGTCAAAGAGTAACAAAAAATTCATTGTATATTGATTTAGCTGCCGCTTTAACGGGCGATGAAAGTGCTAATTTATTATTGCATAGTAAAGATAGGTTGAATATTCATCAAATCCCCGCGTGGAGTGAAAATCATGTTGTAGAACTTCGAGGTGAATTTGTATTTCCGGGGAAATATACTATTCACCGAGGTGAAACTCTATCCGACTTAATAGCCAAAGCAGGTGGTTTCACCGACTTTGCATATCAAGAGGGGGCAGTATTTACTCGAGTTAAGCTTAAAGAGTTAGAACAGCAAAATTTACTTAAATTAGCAAGTGATCTGCGTATGGAAATGGCGTCAAAATCATTATCAGATAAAAGTTTCTCGCAATCCTACTCTGAAACCCAGAAAATGTTACAAGATTTAACCAAATTACGTCCTGTAGGGCGCTTGGTTTTGAATTTATCACGTATTATTGAAAACAACGATTATGATGTTTTATTAGAAAGTGGTGATGTACTTTATGTGCCTACTATGAAAAATTCTGTCAACGTTATTGGGCAAGTACAGGTTTCATCCTCACATATTTATGATGCTAGCTTAAATGCCCAAGACTATTTGGCGCAAAGTGGCGGAAGCAAGAAGCGAGCGGATGAAAATAGAATTTATATTATATCTGCAAATGGTAGTATTAAGTTAATGCAAAGTGGTAATTGGTTTTCTAGTGATGCTAGCAGCAAAATTAAACCCGGTGATACCGTGGTTGTGCCACTTGATACCGAATACATGGATAATATAAGTTTGTGGACCAGTGCTACAACGATCATGTATAACACTGCTGTAGCAATTGCTGCTATTAGTGGAATTTAGTGAAAAATATTATTTTTATGGCAATACGCCATATAGATATCGTTAAAGTTTTTAAATGGAAGAGTTAAATGTCACATACATTAAATGAAGTTAAGATTGCTATTATTGGTTTGGGTTATGTTGGTTTACCTTTGGCGGTTGAATTTGGTAAAAAATACCCAACCTTAGGTTTTGATATAAACTCAAAACGCGTAGATGAATTAAAACAAGGTCATGACTTTACTTTAGAAGTATCAACAGATGAATTAGCTGATTCCGCTTTTATTTCATATGCTTGTGATGTTGATGCGTTAAAAGCGAGCAATGTTTATATTGTTACTGTGCCCACACCAATTGATGAACATAAGCAACCTGATTTAACGCCGTTAATTAAAGCCAGTGAAATGCTCGCTAAAGTCATTAGTAAAGGTGACATTGTGATATATGAGTCAACTGTATATCCTGGGGCTACTGAAGACGTGTGTATTCCGCAAATAGAAAAGAATTCAGGTTTGGTTTTTAATAAAGATTTTTTTGCTGGATATTCTCCTGAACGAATTAATCCCGGAGATAAAGAACACAGGGTGACTAATATTTTGAAAGTTACTTCAGGTTCTACACCTGATGTAGCTAACTTTGTTGATAGTTTATATAGCTCTATTATTATTGCTGGCACTTATAAAGCATCAAGCATTCAAGTGGCTGAAGCGGCAAAAGTTATTGAAAACACCCAACGTGATTTAAATATTGCTTTAATTAATGAGTTAGCAGTAATTTTTAATAAACTGAATATTGATACTGAAGAAGTGCTAAAAGCAGCAGGAACGAAATGGAACTTTTTACCTTTTCGTCCAGGTTTAGTTGGTGGGCATTGTATTGGCGTTGATCCATACTACCTTACTCATAAAGCGCAAGCTATTGGTTATAATCCTGAGGTTATTCTTGCAGGTCGTCGTATTAATGATGGTATGGGCGCTTATGTTGTCTCCCAATTAGTTAAAACAATGATCAAGCGTAGTATTTCTGTTAATGGGGCTAATGTTTTGGTGATGGGGTTGACGTTTAAAGAGAACTGCCCTGATGTTCGTAACACTAAAATTGTTGATATTTTGGCTGAATTAAAGGAATACGATACTAATGTTGATGTTTATGATCCTTGGGTTAACCCTGAAGAAGCAAAACATGAGTATGGCGTTGAATTAATTGATAAACCTAAAGATGCTCATTATGATGCGGTTATTTTTGCAGTTGCTCATAACGAGTTTAAAGCACTATCAGGTGATGATATAAAAGGATTACTTAAATCAGAACATGTGATCTATGATTTAAAGTATATGCTAGATCCTCAATTAGCTGATATCCGCTTATAACACTATCGATATAAGGTAATAAACTGTGACTCGTTATCAAGAAGTTAAAAAACAATTAAAAGCAAAGCCAAAAACTTGGTTGGTAACTGGTTGTGCTGGCTTTATTGGCTCTAATTTATTAGAAACATTATTATTGTTAGATCAGAAAGTTGTTGGCCTAGATAACTTTGCTACAGGACATCAACATAATTTAGATGAAGTTAAAGAGCAGGTTTCTGCCGTACAATGGCAAAATTTTAACTTTATTGAGGGGGATATTCGTAATGTTGAAGATTGCACAAAGGCTGTAGGCAACTTGGAAAATAGCGTTGATTATATTCTTCATCAAGCAGCACTAGGCTCTGTACCACGCTCAATTGCTGATCCTGTGTTAACAAACTCAGCAAACATCACGGGCTTTTTAAATATGTTAGTTACTGCAAAAGAAGCGCAAGTTACTAGTTTTGTTTATGCTGCTTCTAGCTCTACTTATGGCGATCATCCTGCATTACCTAAAGTAGAGGAGAATATTGGTAAACCTTTATCTCCTTATGCTGTGACAAAATATGTAAATGAATTATATGCCGATGTTTTTCATAAAACCTATGGATTAAATACCACTGGTTTACGTTATTTTAATGTTTTTGGCAAACGACAAGATCCAGATGGTGCTTATGCTGCAGTTATTCCTAAATGGACAGCGGCAATGATAGACAATCAAGATGTTTTTGTTAATGGCGATGGTGAAACGAGTCGAGATTTTTGTTTTGTAGAAAATGCCGTCCAAGCAAATATTTTAGCTGCAACGGCGCCTGATAGCTCAAAAAATGAAGTGCTTAATGTCGCTTTGGGCGACAGAACAACACTAAATACTTTATTTAATAGCTTAAAGTTAGCACTACAAACTAATGGTGTAAATTATCAAAAAACGCCTGTATATCGTGATTTTAGAGCTGGCGATGTTCGTCATTCTCAAGCAGATATTTCCAAAGCAAAATCCTTAATAGGTTTTCAACCTGAATTTAAAATTCAACAAGGTATCGATAAAGCGATGCCTTGGTATATCAACTTCTTATCTAAATAATAGTGTTGTTCTTCCGGTTGTTAATATAAGTGGTAATTAATTCGTGCTTAGTTTATGAGCGAGCGCGAATTAATAAGTGCAATATTCGTAAAAAAGCATAAATAAATTAGCGTTTTATAAATTCTTTGCTAGTCTAATTAAAGTAAGCGTATTCACAGTGATAGTGAACGTTAGTGACTCAAGTCATTTTTTAATCAAAAAAGGAATTTATTATGCTATTCAAATGGTTTTCTCGCCTGTACCACACAATTATCTTCATTATTTTGCTTGGAATATTTGTACACATTTTTGCTCCTATTCTGGTTGAAGCGAGTCCTATCCCCAATGTTTTTATTAATGAAATTCACTATGATAATACTGGTAGTGATCAAAGTGAATTTATTGAGCTTGCAGGAATGGCAGGCATAAACCTAGATGGTTGGTCATTGCATTTTTATAATGGCAGTAACGGCAATGAATACAAAGAATATACTTTTACAGATTGGCTTATTAACGATAGTGTCAATGGCTATGGCTTTGCAGCTGTGAATATTGCGGGCATTCAAAATGGTTCGCCTGATGGTATTGTTTTAACGGATGCAGTTGACAACATCATCCAGTTTATTTCCTATGAAGGTATTTTTACTGCGAATTCAGGTATTGCTTCAGGTTTAACAAGTATTGATATAGGGGTATCACAAAGCTCTGCTACGGCATTAGGTCTGTCATTACAATTAACCGGAGTAGGGCAACAATATAGTGATTTTTCTTGGGGAACTGCACAGTTAAGCACTTTTGGAATTGAGAATATACAGCAAGGCTTTATTGATGATAATGCAATTGTTATTTCAGTAAGTGAACCAAGTAGTTTATCCCTGATATTACTTGCACTCTTATCTCTAAGTTTTGTAGCATCTAAACGCTTTTCTGCACGTAAACGACACAGAGTAAACATTTAGCTGTTTAATTCCTTTCTTTACATCATCAAGCCATCTCTCTTATAATAGCGCAAATTATATTGTGCTAGATAATAAGCTCAATACCTCTTGTAAGATTTTGATTGGTGTATAAATTAAGTGTCAAATAATCTCGATAATAATGCTGAAAATAATTTGAATTCAAGTTCATCGGCTATACAGCAGCAAATACTTTTAGCACAAATTCAACAAAATCAAATGAGTGAAGATAATATAGATTTAAAAGATCTTTGGCGGGCAATATGGGCAGGTAAGATAACAATCATATTGATCAGTTTTGTTTTTGCAGTAGCATCTATTTTTTTCGCATTATCTAAGCCTGACATATATAAGGCTTCTGCAATTTTAGCTCCTGCCTCAAGTGAAGGTAGTGCAGGAGGATTGTCTGCATTAGCAGGGCAATTTGGCGGTTTAGCCAGTATGGCAGGCATCAATTTAGGTGGCGGTGGAAGTGGTAAGACAGATTTAGCGCTTGAAATAATAAAATCTCGAACATTTATCGAGCGTTTTATTGCTAAACATGATTTGCTAGTGCCACTTATGGCTGCTGAAAATTGGGATATGCCTAGCGATACGTTAATTTTCAATGAAGAATTATATGATCAAGGCATCAATAAGTGGATACGAAAAGTAAACGCGCCGAAAAAGCCTAAGCCATCTCTTTGGGAGGGCTTTGTAGTTTTCTCTAACTTGCTTAACGTTTCTCAAGATAAAAACACTTCTATTATTACTATTGAACTTGAATACTTCTCACCTACAATGGCAAAAAACTGGTTAGACTGGTTAATTGCTGATGTTAATGAGTTTATGCGTGAGCAAGATCAAAAAGAAGCACAAGATTCTATTAATTATTTAACCCAGCAATTAGAAAATATTCATGTTACAACAATGGAAACTGTTTTTTATCAGTTGATTGAAGAGCAAACTAAAAACATGATGTTAACTAAAGTTAAAGCAGAATATGTTTTAAAAACGATAGACCCTGCTCAAACACCAGAAGAAAAGTCTAAGCCAAAGCGTGCTTTAATTGTTGTTTTAGGTACTATTTTAGGTGGTATCTTATCAGTGATAATAGTATTGATTCGGTACTTTTCTCGCAAGTAATATAACATGTTTATATAAATAATTTTACTTAAGTGATATGAATTAAAGTGTATGAATTTTTTCGTTATTTAATCTGAACTGTATTTTTTATTATTAATTTTCACTCTAAAAAACGAAAGAACTTTTAATTCAATGATTTGAGTCAAGTAAATTAACCGTACTCATTTTTCATTTATACTGTATTAAAGTACGAACTCTAGTATAATCCCCGCCGATATAATGAATTGCTAAGAGCTTTTATTCGTGTAGTGTTTAATACATGGTTGTATTGAATAATAACCACTGTTTTTAGTAAGTGATTTATATATTCCTTAAATTAGAGGAATAATTAGTTTTCTTAGGAAAAGATGCTATACATTAGGGCACTGATTGAAACTAGGACGAATAACTAAAAAGTTAACAGGAACGTTACGGAACTTAATATGTATATACTTGCTACAGCATTTACCGCTTTTTGCTTTGCATTTTTAGCTATAAAATTTTTCAAGCCTGTTGCTATTGAAGTTGGTTTAGTTGATAAACCAAATGAGCGTAAGCAGCATTCTGGCCACATCCCTTTAATCGGTGGGATTTCGATATTTCTAGCTGTGCTTGCAGCAAGCCTCCTTTGGTTACCTAATACTCTTGAATTACGTATGTACTTAATAGCATCGGCTATGATGGTGTTTATTGGCGCTTTAGATGATAAGTTTGATTTACGTGTTCGTGTTCGCATTGTCGGGCAAATAATTATAGCAAGCTTGATGATTTATGGTGTTGGTGGCTATATTGCTAATTTAGGTAATTTATTTGGCTTTGGTAATATTGTACTTGGTCCTTTTGGCATTATTTTTACTTATGTAGCAATTATTGTTGTTATCAATGCTTATAATATGATTGATGGTATTGATGGTTTAATTGGTAGCCTGAGTATTAATACTTTTACCTCCGTTGCTATTTTATTTATTATGAGTGGGCAAACAAATTATTTGAGTTATCCGTTAATATTAGCAACCGCCACAATTCCTTATTTAATGTTTAATTTAGGTTTTTTACAAAAAGAAACCAAAAAAATATTTATGGGAGATGCAGGCAGCATGTTTGTCGGCTTAAGCGTTATTTGGTTATTAACTATGGGGACGCAAGGTGAACAAACATCTTTTAGGCCGGTTACAGCATTATGGATTTGTGCAATCCCCCTTATGGATATGCTCGCAATTGTTGTTAGAAGATATAAAAATGGCAAGTCACCATTTAAGCCAGATAGAGATCATTTACACCATATATTACAACGTGTAGGTTTTAGCTCTCGTCAAACACTTGTTATTATCTCAAGTATTGCTGCTATTATGTCAGCTGTTGGGCTTGTAGGTGAATATTTTCAAGTGCCAGAATATATCATGCTTGTTGGTTTTTTGATTACGTTTATTCTTTATAGCTTAACTATTAGAGCAGCAGTAAAGTAGCCCTGACTCCCCACTAGTCAATTTACAATATTATTAATTGGCTAGTTACTTTTATTATCGACACCCATAGCTTATCTTGCTAACATCTAACGCAATTATTTTAATTATAAATTTGTTGATCTTATGCTTAAAAATCGTGGTTTTACGATGATTGAATTACTCATTGTTATTGTTATTTTAGGATTATTAGCATCCCTTGTTGCTCCTAAGTTCTTTTCTCAATTAAGTACTGCTGAACGTGGTATTGCTTCCGCACAAATGAATGCTTTTGAAACCGCACTTGATACTTACAGATTAGACATGGGAACTTACCCTGCAAAGCTTGAAGATTTGCGTGCAAGCGATAAACCTCGGTGGGATGGGCCATACTTACCAAAAGCAATTCCATTAGACCCATGGGGAAATCCATACATTTACACTGTTCCTGGTGATGAAGGTGCCCCATACAAAATTCAGTCATATGGCGCTGATGGTAAACAAGGTGGTTCAGACAATAACGAAGATATAGTGCATAAGTGATGACATCACAAGTATTGCAATTAAGTGATTTATTGGTTGAGAAGTTTGGTGTATCTCAGCAAGATTTGTCAAAAGCACAAAAATATCAGCAACGTTTTGGTGGCCGTTTAGAACAAATTCTCGTTAATATGGGTAGCTTGCCTGAAGACCAAGTTGTTAAGTTATATAGCGTATACTTGCAGTTGCCAATGTTAGATCTAAGTCAATTTGTTGATGTTGATTTACCTACTATTGATGAAAACTCATTATCCTTGTTGTTAGATAATCAATGGGTCCCACTAGCTGTTGATAATAATAATTGGCAATTTGCTTGTCGATTTCCACTAGAACTCTCTATTAATGAATGGTTAACTCATCAAGGTATTCAGGCAACTGTTTTTCTTGCAAGCGAATCTGATATTCAAATTTTATCCGCAAAGCTTCAACAAGATATTCCCACTAATGATGGCGATAACGAACTTGTTGGTGATGAAGAGGATAGATTACGTGAATTAGCGAGTGAAGCGCCAACTGTTAATTTGCTTAACTCCTTAATAACCAAAGCGTTAAGACTTGGTGCGTCAGACATGCATCTTGAACCATTTCAAGGTCGTTATCGTGCTCGATTAAGAGTTGACGGTGTACTTCATGAAGCTGAAATATTATCACCTAGAATGCAAGTACCTATTGTCACTCGTCTTAAAATTTTGTCAGGAATGGACATAGCTGAAAAACGCCGACCGCAAGATGGCAAAATAGAGATGAAAATAGCTAATCAAGAGTTAGATATTCGTGTTTCTGCTTTACCTCTCAATGGTGGTGAATCGTTAGTTTTACGGTTTTTAAGAAAAGACAATGTGCAATACGATATGTCGGTTTTAGGTTTGTCTAACGATATAGAAAGACTTATTCGAGAAGATATTAAAACTACTTCCGGCGTGGTTTTACTAACTGGGCCTACTGGTTCGGGTAAAACCACAACACTCTATACTTTCTTAAATGCACTAAATAATGACGATGTGAAAATCATCACTCTCGAAGACCCTGTTGAGTATCAACTTGAAGGTATTAACCAAGTACAGGTTAATAGTGATATTGGTTTTAATTTCTCCGCAGGTTTACGCTCAATTGTTAGACAAGACCCTGATATTATCATGTTGGGTGAAATTCGTGATAAAGAAACTGCGCAAATAGCATTGCAATCAGCGTTAACTGGGCATTTGGTTTTTTCAACCGTACATACTAACGATGCAGCGAGTGCTTATACACGTTTATTAGACTTAGGTGTAGAAGAATTTTTACTTAATGCAGCGCTTGTATCGATAGTTGCTCAACGTTTAGCCCGTAAAATATGTAGTCACTGTATACAACCAGCAGAAGACTCAATACAGTTAATCGAAAAATATCACTTACAGAATTTGGCGGATAAATTTAACCTTGCTGAAATCAAGCTAAGTAAAGGTGCTGGTTGTAAAAAGTGTGGTAATTCTGGGTATAAAGGGCGAATGGCTGTTGTTGAATATTTACGCTGTGATGATGAAATTAAAGCAATGCCTAAGGATTCAGATTTTATACCTAAAGCCAAAAAGCATAATTACAATTTACATCGAAGAACCTTACTTGAAGATGGTTTATATAAAGCTATTTTAGGTTTAACTACCATTGAAGAAGTAGTTCGGATTGCAGGCTAATGGCAATTTTTCTCTATAAAGCTTATGACAATTCAGGTGCTAAAGAGGATGGCCAAATTGAAGCCAATGATAAAACTGCCGCTTTAGCTGAATTAAAGAAACAGGGCTTATTAACTAGTGAAATAAAAGAGTTAAAAGCTGCAGGTACTTCCATCTTTAGCCTTAATCAAAAAGTATCGTTAAGTGATTTAGAATTTCTAACAGCGGAATTAAGTTTATTGCTTGAATCAGGTGTTCGTATTGATAAAGGCATCGACATTATTAAACGCACTAAAGCAAAGCCTGCTTTAGCTAAATTACTAAGTGAAATAAGTAACGGTATTAAAAAAGGCAAAAATTTATCAGAAGCGTTTCGTGAACACGAGGATGTTTTTGATGACTTATATTGCAACTTAATAGAATTGGGTGAAGCTTCTGGCAATTTAAGTGAAATTTTTGCCGATCTTGCTAAAGATCTAAAGTTTAAGCGGGAGTTACAGCGGAAAATCATAAGCTCATTAGCTTACCCATTAGTAATATTTTTTGTTTGCATTTTAAGTGTTTTCTTTATTTTTAATTTCATCATCCCAAAAATGTCATCAATGTTTAATGATGTCGCTGATTTGCCTTGGTATACCAGTGCAATGCTCAGTACCAGTGAATGGATGATTAATTATCAAGGCTTTTTAGTACTTGGCGTTATTGCTAGCATTGCTGCATTAATTAAAGCGAGTAAACAACCTGCTTTTATAACTTGGTGGCAAAGTACTAGCTTAAAACTACCTATGATTGGTCACGCGGTTACTACAGTTGAAAGAATTCGTTTTAATAGTGGCTTGGCAATGATGGTTAAAGCGGGAGTACCCATTGATAACGCGCTAGGGTTATCTGCAGGTAATATTAAAAATTTAGCGCTCAGACGAGAATTGGAAATAGCAAAAAATAAAGTAAAAGCGGGTAGTGCGTTAACGCCTGCCTTAAAACAAACATCCTTGTATCCTGATTTTTTTATCTCTTTATTAGAAGTGGGTGAAGAATCAGGAAATTTAGCGCGAGTTTTTGATGAAATAGCCAACCGATCACGACAAGAATTTGAAAGTTGGACTGAGCGAATGACGACATTACTTGAACCATTAATGATCCTTTTTATGGGGGGATTTGTTGGCGGTGTCGTCGTTGTTATGCTATTGAGTATGGTATCGATTAATGAAATAGGGTTGTAGAAATTAAACGGTGATGAATACTTCATTAAATAAAAAAATAAATAAGCTAGTAACTACAAAACTACCAGCAACTAAGTTTATCTACCTTTTCGGCTCCCAAGCCTCAGGTGCAGCGAAAAAAGGTAGTGATATTGATGTTGCTGTTTTTTGTGGAGAGAAAATAGACCCTATTATTCGATGGAATATTCAATCTGAGTTGGCAGATGAGTTGAATTCAGAAGTTGATCTAATAGACTTACTTAGTACTTCTACAGTTATGCAGCACCAAATAGTTTATCAAGGGTTATGTATTTATGATCCTCAGCAAAAATCACCCGCTTTTGAAATGCAAGTCGTGTCAATGTACCAAGATTTAAATGAACAGCGTGCTGAACTATTAAAACATTATATAGGCTGAACAATGAATGATGTCATAATAAACAAAATAGCCACAATAGAGCGCTGCTTGGATAGAATCACTATTGTCTATAAAGAAGTCGGGGATAAATTTGCGATTGACCATACTCGGCAAGATTCAATTGTTTTAAATTTGCAAAGAGCTTGTGAAGCATCAATAGATATTGCTAATTATATTAACAAGCAACAAAAACTGGGTATTCCTCAAAGTAGCCGAGATAGCTTTGATTTATTATTTAAAGCACAGTTATTGTCTGAAGAGTTAACTTCAAACTTAAAAAAAATGGTAGGTTTACGTAACATTGCGGTACATGATTATCAGGAACTGAATATACCTATTATTAAATATGTTATCGAACATCATTTAACAGATTTTGAGCTGTTTATAAAAGTGATACAAAAACTACTAGGTTCAAAGTCAAATGATGAGTAGAAATGTTAGCAAGTGTTTTTGCTTATTTATCACCAATGTTTCAACCAATTATAATGCAAAAATTGAAAAGTAATTTTCACGGTTTCACGTTAATTGAGTTAATGGTAGTGATGGCTATTGTTGCTTTGCTGCTAACTATGGTTGGTCCTTTAGCAATAAATGCTGTTGATAAAGCTAATGCAAAACAAGAGATGCTCACCATGAAAAACTGGTTAAGAAAAATCAGTTACCGCGCTTTCGCCACAGGTAAACAATATCAATTAAAATTAGCAGGAAAAAAAGCAGAGTTATTCACTATCGAAAATGGTATAGAACAAAGTACTGAAAATCAGCATGTAACACCACTTATCACTCACTCTTTTGAAAGTCTTTTTTTTCAACCACAAGTATTAATTTACAATGATAAAGGTTTTGTTAGCCCTACAACAATTCAAGGTACTTACCGTAATAAAACTTTACAGTTAGATTTGAAACAGTGGGTCAATGGCGAAGAGCCTGAAACCTAAAATTGAAATAAATATGACAAATAACTT
>Ga0316205_10002358_pt1 | contig 19950 bp, 22 predicted proteins | sample 3monthpyrite_MG_FD_204941 | JGI IMG/M metagenome (GOLD analysis project Ga0316205, IMG submission 204941) | Microbial mat bacterial communities from mineral coupon in-situ incubated in ocean water Damariscotta River, Maine, United States -... | ecosystem: Environmental > Aquatic > Marine >... | reverse complement strand
ATGTGCGCCAGGCCAATTACTCCAGCCTTCGGGCTGAACTGGTCGAGTTTCGCCGCCGCATCGGCCAGTTGCAGCATGGCGTCATGGCGCATCAGTTCTGTCGACCTATCTGGCAACGCTGGCTGGAGGCGGTGGCGCTGTCGGGCGCACTCGATCTGCCGGACATGGCCAGGGCAAAACCGGTCCACTGGATCCCGCCACGCTGGGATTGGGTCGATCCGCTCAAAGACATTCAGGCGCAATTGCTGGGTATCAATGCTGGGCTGGTGTCGCGCAGGAAAGCGGTCGAGGCCACCGGTTACGACATCGAGGAAATCGACCGCGAGAATGCGGCGGATGCCGAGCGCGCCGCTGCTCTGGGCCTGAATTACAGCACCAGCCCCGGCGAGACCCAGGGCGCGCGGGCAACGCCCGTGAAACCGGCGGACACCGAAGAACAGCCTTAACAGAAAAAGGAACCACCATGAAAAACTGGTATTCGATCTGCGCCCTGAACGAGGGTGCGGAAATCTCGATCTATGACGAAATCGGTGCCTATGGCGTCTCGGCCAAGGCGTTTCTCGCCGACCTAGGCAAGCTGCCAGACAAGGCCCCGCTGACCCTGCGGCTCAACAGCCCGGGCGGCTCGGTGTTCGATGCAGTGGCGATCTACAATGCCCTGCAACGCCACGCGGGCACGGTCACCGTTTCCATCGATGGCATTGCAGCGTCGGCCGCCTCCTACATTGCCATGGCGGGTGACGAAATCATCATGCCGGAAAATGCTTTTCTGATGATCCATGAACCCTCGGGCATGGTGATGGGCACGGCCGCCGACATGCGGTCCATGGCCGAGGCACTCGACAAGATCGGCGGCAGTCTGCTGCGCGGCTATGCGGCAAAATCCGGAAAGGCGGAAAAAGACATCGCGAAGCTGATGGCCAAGGAAACGTGGCTGGATGCGGCCGAGGCGCTGGAGATGGGCTTTGCCGACACGATGTCCGAGCCGGTCAAAATCGCTGCCAGCTTTGAGGTGAGCCAGTTCCAGAACACGCCGCCGGAAATTGTGGAGGCGGTGAAGGCTGCCGATGAGCCAGTAGTGGTGATCACTGAACCCGAACCAAATCCTGAACCAGCGGCCAAGCCAAACCCCGACCCTGATCCTGCTGCCATCCGCATCGAGGCCATGACCTATGCCAAAACTGTCGTCGATCTTTGCCGCCTTGCCGGTCAGCCGCAGATGGCGGCGGGCTTTCTCAACTCCGAGTCCAGCCTCGAGGACATCCGCAAGGCTCTGATCGACGCCCGAGCGGCCGATGATCCCGACATCTCCTCTACCCACCCGCAACCGGGGCCCGCGCCTCAGGCGAAACCCTGGGGTGACGTGATCGCCCGCACCTTCAAACGCAAAGGATAAGATATCATGACCACTTTGACCGAAACCCGCCACACAGGCGGCTTTATTGTTTGGGAGGCCGCGCGCGATTATTGCCGCGAGGTCGTCACCATCGCCACCGGCGGCGCCAATCCGGTTCTGGAACCCGGCACCGTGCTGGGCAAGATCACCGCATCGGGCAAATACGCCGCTCATGATCCCGCCGCCGTCGATGGCACCGAGACCGTCGTTGCCGTGCTCTGGGGCAATGCGGATGCCACCGCGGCCGATGTTGATGCGGTTGTGCTGCTGCGCGGCCCAGCCATCGTGAACAACAACGATCTGGTGTTCGCCGGCACGCCCACAGGTCCCGAAATCACAGCCGCCCATGTTGCACTCGCCGCCGTCGGCATTCTCACCCGCTAAGAAAGGAACACATTCATGGCCACCATGGATATCTTCGAGACCGATGCATTTTCGGTGATCGAACTCACCCGCGCGCTGGAGAACATCCCGTTCAAGCCCGCGACCCTCTCGGGCTCCGGCCTGTTCTCCGATCGCGGAGTTCGTGCGCGTACCGTCGTGATTGAGTCCCGCGACGGCACCCTGTCGCTGATCCCGTTTTCCGAACGCGGCTCGGCCTATGACCAACAAGTGCCGGAGCGACGCGACGTGCGGGCGTTTGTATGCCGCCAGTTCAAGAAGCAGGACGTGCTCTGGGCATCGGAAATTCAGGGCATTCGCGCGTTCGGCACCGACAGCGAGACGCAGCAAATTCAGGCCGAGGTCGCCCGCCGCCTGCGCCGGTTGCGCACGGACGCCGAGGCCACGTTCGAGTATCACCTTCTGAACGGCATTCAGGGCAAGGTGCTGGACCCAAAGGACGGGGCCACGGTGATCAATTACTTCACCGAGTTCGCCATCACCCCGGCAACCGAGGTCAACTTCGACCTTGCCGCTACCAGCCCCGGTTCAGGCGTGCTGCGCAAACGCTGTCAGGCGCTGATTGAGAGTGTCGAGGATACGCTTGGTGGGCTGTCCACTGGGGCTGTCCAATTGCGCGCCGAATGCGGATCGGCTTTCTTTGCCGATCTGGTGGCCCACAAGGAAGTGCGCGAAACCTATCTCAATACCGCTGCTGCTGCCGATCTGCGGAGCCGGGTATCGGATGAGGTCAGCTTTGGCGGCATCAACTTCCGCCGCTATCGGGGCAACGCCGCCTTCGGTGTGCCCGTCGACAAAGCCTTCTTCTATCCCGAGGGCGTCGAGGGTCTGTTTGAAATCTACTACGCCCCGGCGGATACGTTTGAGACGGTCAACACCCTAGGTCTGCCGTTATATGCGCGTTCCATTCCTGACCGGGACCGCGATGAATGGGTGCGCCTCGAGATTGAAAGCAACCCGCTGCCGATCTGTACCCGCCCGCAGGTTCTGCGCTCGGGACGGCGGACCTAACGCGCTTCCCGTTCAAGTGGAACCGTTTTGCCCGCCGAACGCCCATGTAAACAAAGGCTGCCTCGGCGGGCAAAACGATTGTCTGATTTAATGTGAACTGGAAACTCTGAGATGAACGCCTTTGCCATCGGCATGGATGCACTGTTCACGGACGACAACATCGCCTCGGACGCTATCTACACGGCCGAGACTGGGAATCCCGTTCTCGTCCGTGTGGTGGCGCGCCGCGCTGACAGCATCACCGGCTTTGGCGAGGCAAAACTCTGGTCGGAAACCCAGCGGTTCGATCTGCGGTTGAGCGAAGTTGCAACGCCTCGACCCGGCGACCGTCTGGAAATCGGCGGTGAGGCGTTCCTGATCCAAGGTGAGCCAACCCGTGATGCGGAACGTCTGATCTGGACCATCGATGTGCATCCGGCATGAGGTTGAAACTCGACATCAACCCAGACATCGCCGCGATGATGCAGGCGGAAGCTCTGGCAGGCGAACGCGCGGTCACGGACGCTATGCGCCAGGCGGGCAGCGATCTCAAGGCCGACTGGCGCGGTCAAATTATCGGCGCCGGTCTCGGGCAACGGCTGGCCCGCAGCATCCGCAACAAGACATATCCAGAACGGGGTGAAAGCCTGGATGCCGCCGCCTTCATCTGGTCAAAGGCCCCGAAGATTATCCATGCCCATGATCGTGGCATGCTGATCCGCTCGAAGAACGGCTTCTATCTGGCCATCCCGACCGAGGCGGCTGGCAAGGGCCGAGGTGGTGCGCGCCTGACACCCGGCGAATGGGAACGCCGTCGCGGCATGCGGTTGCGGTTTATCTACCGACGTAACGGCCCAAGCCTGCTGGTGGCCGAAAAGGCGCGGATCAACACGCGCGGCACGGCGGTGGCCTCACGGTCCAAGACTGGTCGCGGGCAAGTCACTGCCCCGATCTTTCTGCTGGTGCCGCAGGTCAAATTGCGCAAACGGCTCGATCTGGCACGGGATGCGGAAAAGGTGGCGAGGTCCGTGCCGGGGTTGATTGTGGAAAAGTGGGTGGGGGGATGAACAGGCTGATAACAAAAACAACGATTGCCACTTTTACCGTGTGGGTTGGAGTATTGCATTGATAAAAAAGGGAAAGCTGGATAAAATAACACCAGGTGAGGAACTTCCTGACCTGGTGCATTATTTCGGTGTCGATGGCGCGTAGCAAGCCAGTGGGGCCAATTCGACTGCTATGGAGTGTTAGGTACCTGAAAGATGGCCGAGAGTCAAGTCCCATTCCCGTACGATGGCCCAACGATTGAGGCAATCAAGACGTCATTGTCTCAACCGAGATTTGCGACCTATCTCGGCAAAGCCGGGGGAAATGAGTCATATGCAATCGCACTATATCTTTATAATTCCCGTCTCGCAAAGTCATTTCTGTTCCCGTTAAGTGTGGCTGAAATAACGCTCCGAAATGCCGTAGACCAAGTGTTGGTGGAGAAGTTTGGAGATAATTGGCACCAAAATTGTGATTTTCGTGACAATGTGTTGACAGCGGAGAGCTTAAGGTCGTTAGAAAAAGCGATAAATCGAGTTCGAGGAATGGATCGCGGGAGAGTTATTGCGGAGTTGACCTTCGATTTTTGGTCAAACCTGTTTCGTGTCGAGTATTCTGATTTTTGGCGAACCAAGGCCAATATTGCATTCCCTAGTTTAGCCCGAGGCGAAGGTCGTCAAGAAATCCAAACCTTGGTGAAAAAAATAAACCGACTGCGTAATAGAGTGGCACACCATGAACCAATTCTTGATGTCAACGTTCCGGAGCATCATTCAAGAATAATAGATCTGACGAAACTGAGGTGCAGCATAACAGCTGACTGGATGAAACATCATTCGACAATCAATCTGGTAATCCGCTCAAGACCAACGCTTGCAGGAAGCACAGCCTTTACATTGGAAAGCCGATTGGATCCGAAGTTTCAGGTTGTTTCGTCGAGCACATCACTTCTTGAGCTTGCGCGAGAAGAAGCTCAAACCAATACGGCTTTTGTTTGTATGGAGGGAGATGATTTTGTGGGAGCCATCACCATGCAAAATCTTGCCCAATATATTTCTGTAAAAGCTTTCGATGATGATGGCTTGATAGACCTAAGTGATCATACTGTCGAAAACGTAATAGACTGTCTTGGAGTGGCGAAATACTGTGAAACACTGCCCTCAAACCAGCCTTTTCTTACAGCAACAGAACTTCTGAAAAAGCCAAAAATTCGTGTCTTGGTGGGAATGGATCCCACTAACGCAAGACCTGTCGGCGTAATTTTGCGAGCACACCGACGTTACTGAATAGTTCTCTTAGGAGAACTTGAGCCCGGACTTTTCATGCCCACACCCCGAGAAACCATCCTGCAGGCCCTGCTTGCGGCGCTGCAAAGCGTGCCCAGTGCAACCGTTCTGCGTGGTGCAATCTTGCCCGAGCGCATCCCGACCGGCGGGCTGCTGATCCTGCGCGACGGTGACCCCGGCACGCCGGAGGTAACGCTGTCACCGTTGCAATACCACTTTGAGCATCGCGCCGAGGTAGAAGTGATCGTGCAGGGCAAAACACCCGCCGCCCGCGACGCCGCGTTTGATGGACTGCTGGCGGAATTGGCCACAGCAATCACAACCGCCCGCACCCTTGGCGGGCTATGTGACTGGGTCGAGTCTGAAGCCCCGCAGCCGGTCGATCTGCCGGTTGAAGGGGCGGAGGCACTGAAGGCCGCCATCGTTCCCGTGATTTTGACTTTCACCACGGCCGACCCGCTGGGATGACCCCCGTGGAATGACCTCCACCTAACAAAGGAAAACACTATGGCACGTGCTCAAGGCGCGCGGTCGCAACTCGCGGCTGTGTTTGAATCGACCTATGGAACAGCCCCCGCAAGCGGCTTTTCAAAAATGCCCTTTGCCAGCACCTCGCTCGGCGCAGCGCAACCTCTGCTTAGTTCGGAGTTGCTTGGATATGGCCGCGATCCGCTGGCACCCGTAAAGGATGTAACAACCGTAGACGGGGATGTTGTGATCCCGATGGATGCCGAGTCTTTGGGCTTTTGGCTGAAGGCGGCTTTTGGTGCGCCCACCACCACCGGCACCACGCCCAAAACGCATACATATAAATCGGGCAGTTACACATTGCCGAGCATGGCGATTGAAGTGGCAATGCCCGAAGTGCCGCGCTTTGCGATGTATACCGGATGCGTACTCGATGAACTCTCCTTCTCCATGCAGCGCTCGGGCCTACTAACGGCAACCGCAAAGCTGGTGTCACAAGGTGAAAACGTGGCACTGGCCACGGCAGCGGGCACGCCGACCAGTTGGGCACTTCAGCGTTTTGGCCATTTCAATGGCGCGATCAAAAGGAACGGCGTGGCGCTTGGCAGCATTGTTTCAGCAGATGTGACCTACAAGAACAATCTCGATCCGATTGAGGTTATTCGCAATGACGGCAAGATCGACGGGGCTGACCCCACGAATGCCGAAATGATGGGCAAGATTGATGTGCGCTTTGCCGATAATGTGCTGATGGATGACGCGCTGAACGGCACAGCACTGGCGCTGGAATTTTCCTATACCATCTCGGCCAATGTGAGCCTCACCATCACCGCACACGAGGTTTACCTGCCGATTCCCAAAGCGGAAATCTCGGGGCCAAAGGGTGTGCAGGTGAGCTTTGACTGGCAGGCATCCCTCAACTCGACCGCTGGCCAGATGTGCACGGCCGTCCTCAAAAACAGCATCGCGAGCTACTGATGAAAAGACTAAACATCAAAACAAAACCAGACTGGATGGCGCTTGATTGCGGTGTGCGCCTGTTGGTGGCGCCGTATTCAAGCTTTTTGCTGCTCTCTGCCAACAGTGATTCACGGTTGGTTTCATTGCCTGAAGGAACGCCTGACGATTTTCATAATATGGTGCTGGGCAAGGTGCTGGCCGATATGGCTATCGTGGATTGGGACGGCGTTGGGGATGAAGTGGGAGAAGAGTTGGATTTCTCGCCTGAGGCCCTCAGCACCCTGATGAACGATGTCGAAATACTTGGCGACTTTATGGTGAAGTTCATGGGGCCAATGGCAGAGCAGGAACTTGAAAAAAACGGCTCATCGCCCTTGCTGAATGGGAATTCGGCGGGGGCGGAGAGTATTGCAGCGCCTGCGGAGCAACTTGCCCCGAGTGCCCCCGAAACCTGAACGCCCCGCAAACCTATGAGGGCCAGCAGGTGTGGGGGTTGGTTGGCCGCCTGGGCGGGCAGCTGCGCATCTCACCTGGTGGCAAAATTATCGGCTGGGATATGGCGGCGGTGCTGGCTTTGTCCAATGCCCTTCAAATATGCCCGACTGCCACCGCGATTTTCCTGCCGGAAATCGAGGCGGTGATGGTCAGAGAAACAAATGATCAAGGCGAATGAATAATGGTAAAAAAGAAAATCTCTGTTCGCCTTGGTATGGAGGGCGGCAAAAAGGTTAAGGCCGAACTTGAGGGCATAGGTGCTTCCGGGAAGCGCGGGTTTGACAAAATCTCGACCGCCGCTGAAATTGCCAATGCCCGCATGGCACGCTTTGTCAGCCGCGCACAGATCGCGGGGCGGCTGATGGCCGTGGCAGCCGTGGCGGCCAGCGTGGCAATGGTGCGCTCCAGCATGCGCACGATTGATGAACAGGCCAAACTCGCGGCTTCCCTTGAAACCACCACAGAAAGCATTCAGGTGCTGGCGCGCGCTGGCGAACTCGCAGGCGTTTCGATGGGAGAGGTTGAACAGGCCACCATTCAGCTAACCAAGCGGCTGTCGCAGGCAGCTGGCGGCACAGGCCCCGCAGTGGATGCGCTAGAGCGGCTCCGGATCACGGCAGCGGACCTTGAGGGCCTCACGGTAGATCAAAAAGTCGCGCTCATTCAAGAATCAATCGAACGTTTTGTACCCGCTGCCGAGCGCGCTGCTGTTGCCTCGCAATTGTTTGGCGATCGGGCTGGCTTGATTTTTTCACGGATCGATAGCTCCACGCTCCGGCAGGCCACCAAAGATGTGCACGATTTCGAGTTGGCGGTATCCGAGGCTGATGCCGAACAGATCCAGCGCACGAATGATGCCCTGTCGCGCATGGCACTCATCGCCGAGACAATCGGCAATAAGGTTGCGGTGCTTCTGGCCCCGGCGCTTGAGGCAATGGCCAATAAAATGGCGGCACTAGTTCCCTATGTTGACAAAGCGGGCAAAGCGATCTCGTTTCTGTGGGAAATGTCGAAATTGCTGCTGTTGCCATTTCGAGCAATGGTGGGGCTCATAGATCTGGCAATCGGTGGCTATGATAGCCTTAATACCAATGCCGCCAAGTTGCCATCAACACTGGAGGCGGTAGATTCTGCGCAGACAGCGTTGAATGCCGCTCTCGGCACGTTTCATGAAACCGCCGCACCAACTGCTGGCAAAAACGCGATTGTGCTGGCCAATGACTATGTCGAACTAGCGCGCGCTGCGCGGGAGGCCGCCGAAGGGCAATTGGCCAACCTTGAGGCGGCGATTGCCGCGCGCACCGCCCAGAGGGATGGCCTCCAAGGCGCATGGGCGGGCGCGGATATGTTTGGCGATGACGAAATAGGCCAGCTGGAAGGGGATATTCCGGCAGCACAAAATGCTTTGGCAGCAGCAACACAGCGCCTGGAGGAAGCGCGGGCTGCAGCCAACCGCACCGCGCGCGAGGTGACCGGCGCGATATTTGAGGAATCAACCGCTGCCGCCAGTGCTGGCGAGACTTTTGAAGCCGTGGTCAGGACCGTGGAAAAACTGAATGAAACCATGGAAGACGTGCCTTCTGTGACCGGCGGGGCTGCTGATGCGGCCGTCGAGGCCGCTGAAACCACGCAGACAGCATGGCAAGCGGCGGGCGATGCCTTGGCAACCTACGCGGAAAACGCGCGCAATGTCGGGCAAGATGTCGGCGCGGCGGTGTCCGGGGCCTTTTCCAGCGCCGAAAATGCCATCGCCAACTTCGTGGAAACCGGCAAATTCGATTTCAAATCTCTTGCCAACTCCATCATTGCCGACCTCACCCGCATCGCCATCAAAAAATCCATTCTCGGCCCGCTTGCCGAAGCGCTCGACGGGCTATTTGATGGTGGTGGAAGCGGTGGCGGGCTGTTTAGCGGGCTGTTCGGTGGTGGCGGCGGTGGCGCTTCGGCAAGTGTTCTCCATTCCGGCGGCATGGTTGGCGGCTTTGCCCCGTCACGCATGATGCCATCTGCGGCCTTTGCCGGTGCGCCACGCATGCATGACGGTGGGTTTGTCGGGCTGCGGCCTGACGAAGTTCCGGCCATTCTTCAAAAGGGCGAACGTGTGCAGAGCCGTGCCGAGGTCGCAGCGGGCGGAGGTCAGGGCGGCGCGGTAACAGTCAATATCTACGCCAGGGACGCCGAAAGTTTTCGTGGGTCGCAAACCCAGATCGCGGCCGATATCGCGCAGGCGGTTTCATTCGGGCAGAGGGGGTTATAATGGCGTTTCACGAAGTGCGCTTTCCCGATGATATCAGCCGAAATGCTATTGGTGGACCTATGCGCAAAACCCGCGTGGTTGAAATGGCGTCCGGCGATGAGGAGCGCAATGCCATGTGGGCACACTCTCGGCGAAAATATAATGCCGCATACGGTATTCGCCGGATTGATGATCTGGCTGCCGTGACCGCCTTTTTTGAAGCGCGCAATGGCAGGCTATACGGCTTTCGATGGAAGGACTGGGCCGACTATAAAAGTTGCCTACCTTCAGGAGTGCCTGACGCCACTGACCAGCAGATCGGCACGGGTGACGGTGTGACTACCGCCTTCCAGTTGACAAAAACATATACCTCCGGGCCCGTTACCTACACCCGCGAGGTTAAAAAACCGGTGTATGGCTCGGTGTCCATCGCGATTGACGGCACTCCGCAGCCCAGTGGCTGGAGCGTGGATGATTCCACCGGCATTGTGACCTTTGACATCGCCCCTCTGGCATCAGAAGTGATCACCGCTGGCTTCCAGTTTGATGTGCCGGTGCGCTTTGATGTTGATTATCTGCCAGTGACCCAAAAGGTCGAGATGCTCGGGTCGATCACTTCTATTCCGCTGATCGAGGTGCGCCGATGAAAACCTTGCCACCTGCGCTTCAGGCTCATTTGGAGAGTGGAACCACCACGCTCTCGGCCTGCTGGAGAGTGACGCTGAAATCAGGCGCCGTATTCGGCTTTACCGATCATGATTTGCCGCTCGAATTCGATGGCGTGATTTTTGAGCCGGAAAGTGGGTTCACCGGCACGGAGGTAAAAGCCTCTCTCGGCATGGCGGTTCCTACCAAGGAAATTGCCGGAAAGCTCGACAGCACCAGAATTCGCGAAGGTGATCTAAGGGCCGGTTTGTGGGACAATTCCGAAATTCTGGAATATCTGGTCAACTGGCGGGATGTGACTGAGCGCGTACTGGTGCGCACTACCGATGTCGGGCGGGTTAAATATGGTGAGCTTGGTTTTGTGGCCGAAATGCGCGGTATTGCCCATGACCTCAATCAGGCCAAAGGCCGACATTACGATCCCAATTGTGATGCCGAGTTTGGCGATCATCGCTGCACCCTTGATCTCGATGGCGATCGCTATAAAGCGACCGGCGAAATTGGCAGCTCGGACGGCTCGCTCCATCTTTACCCGCTGGCACTGGTAACTGTTGCCGGCAACGATAGCGAAGGGCTGTTTTCGGGCGGCACCTTGACCTTCACCAGCGGGGACAATACCGGTCTTATCTTCAAAATCAAGATGCATATTGGCAGCGGTGCGGATGTGCATGTGCTTCTGCGCGACCCGACGCCCTATGACATTGAAGACGGTGATACTTTCACCGCCACCATCGGCTGCGATAAGCGGGCCGAGACTTGCCACCACCTATTTAATAACCTTCTGAACTTTCGCGGGTTCAATCTCATTCCGGGCAATGACCGCGCCATGGCGGCGATCGACCCTGATGATGAATATGGCAACGATGGCGGTTCCTTGTTTAGAGAGCCCGATGATCGCGACAGTGTCGAGGGCATAGATAACCAAGCGCCACTCTCCAACCCATATCCGACCAACGGCGGATACTTTGGCGGGATCAACGGAGGTGACGAATGATGCGCGATGCTTTTAACGCCCGTGTGGTCGCGGCTGCTCGCTCTTGGATTGGCACGCCTTATCATCATCAGCAATCTGTGAGGCGCGCGGGTGTGGATTGTCTCGGTTTGATACGCGGCGTCTGGCGCGATGTATGTGGCGAGGAAACAGAACCGGTGCCGAATTACAGTTCCAGTTGGAAGCGCGGCGGCGAAGATATTTTGCTCGACGCACTGCATCGGCATCTCGATTTCACCAATGGGCTTGATCTCGGTTGCGTGCTCGCTTTTCGCTACCGGCCCAACCAGCCGGTGACCCATCTCGGCATTCTCACCACCCCCACAACGATGGTGCACGCCTATCACGGCCGTGGAGCCCTTGAAGTGCCGGTGTCCAATTTCTGGCGGCGCAAGCTAGATAGCGCCTTTGAATTTCCGTTGGTGAGGTAGGATTAATGGCACAGTTACTTCTCATTCCTCTCGGCAATGCAATCGGTGCAGCGGCAGGGGGTGCCCTGGCAGCGTCGATTGGAGGTGCAATTGGTGCCGTGGCTGGCAATTACATAAACGGCCTGTTCACGCCGCCCACCCGCACCGAAGGCCCGAGGCTCAAAACGCAGGAAATTACGGCGGCGGGCGAAGGGTCGCCGATGAACCGGCTGTGGGGCCGCTCGCGGATGTCGGGGAATATCATCTGGTCCACGCGCTTTGAGGAAGAAGTCATTGAGCGTAAAAGCGGAGGCAAGGGCGGCCCTAAAAATATCAACACCGAATACAGCTACTTCATGAACTTCGCGGTGGCGCTTTGTGAAGGGCCGGTGACACGGATTGGTCGGCTGTGGGCAGCGGGCAAAGAAATTGATCAGGAAAAATATGTGATCCGTAAATACTTCGGCGACGAGACCCAGATGCCCGACGAGCTGATTGTCGCCAAAGAGGGCAGCGCCCATGCACCCGCGTTTCGCGGTACCGCCTATATCGTGTTCGAGCGCTTGCCGGTGGATGAGTTCGGGCAGCAGCCCCAAATCACAGCCGAAGTCTACCGCTCCGTTGGTGAACTGGAACCCGGCATCACCTCAATTGCTTTCCACCCGGATGCGGGTGAATTCGGGTTTGATACGCTAGAGCAAACCCAGAATGAAGAGGGCGAAGCCCTGCCTGAAAACCGCCATGTGCTCACCGCCGAAACCGATTTTCTGGCCAGTCTGGATGAGCTGAAAGCGATTGCCCCGAACCTTGGCCGCGCAACGCTTCATCCGCAATGGTTTGCCAATGATACCCGCTGCGGACAAACCGACATCAGACCGGCTGTGCGTGACAAGGCAAACACGGTGAGCTGGGGCTGCCATACCCTAGTCCGCGACGATGCCGCCACCATCACCCGCCTGTTTGACCAGCCCCTGTTTGGCGGCACCACGGATGACGCGGCACTCGCGCGCGCGGCAATCGAGATGGGTGATCAGGGAATCGGCGTGACGCTCAGCCCCAAGTTGACACTTGATCCGGGTGCCGAGCGCTTCTGGACCATTGTTGCTGCCGATGATTATGTCATCGCGTGGTCGCCTGAATTGCGCCTGTTCACAGGGCTTGATGCAGCTGGTAGTGGCGGCACTTCGCGAGACGGTATCTCTTGGGCGAGCCATCCCATCGCCGTGCGCAACTGGAAATCAGTGTGCTGGTCGGCCAGCACATCCCGTTTTGTGGCTGTCGGCGATGACGCCAGCGGCACCACCATCGCGACCAGCCCGGATGGTGTGGTCTGGACTGAAGCCTCAACCATTGCCGGTAGCTGGCGCGCGGTTGAATGGGTTGATGACCTTGGCCTCTTTGTTGTGGTTGGCACAGCTGCCCCGCACGCCATGTGGTCCAGTGACGGGGTGAGCTGGACAGCTGGAACAGCGCCGGCGCGCAGCTGGTTTTGCCTAAAATACGCGCCAAAACTCCAGAAGTTTGTGGCGCTTGATTCCGCCTCCAAGACGATGATGCAAAGTAGCGATGGCAAAAACTGGAATGAATACGTGGCGAATCTTGGTGGCACGGGTAGCTTCCAGGGTGGACTGGCATGGTCTGAAGAACTCGGCTTGTTTGCCAGCATCGGCCAGTTTATCGCCAACCGTCATATTTATGTGAGCAGTGATGGCATAGACTGGGTTCACAGCGGCCAGAGCGTGGGGTTTTCTGCTTCTACCAGTGTGGTCGCTGGTGCGGGCGGGATTCTTGCGACAGGGAATTCGGGCGAGCAGATCAAGTTTACCGATGATGGCAGCAATTTCAGAAGTATTGATGCAGGCGTCGGCACACCCACAGGCCGTGTAGCGACGTGGGTGCCGGAACTGGCCCGTTTTATCATTAGCACCGGCGGCGGATTCGGGGTTTCCAACCCGAACTACAAGCCCTCTTTGAAACATCTTAGTTGTGATCCTGCATGGGATGCGGCTGGCACCCCTGATGCGGGCAATAATGCGCTGGAACTAGCCGCGCAGGTCGATACCTTTTTTGGCACGGCCGTTGCCAGTGATATTTCCCTCTCGCTGGCCAGCTTGGCCGAATCAAGCAGCACCAATTACTCGGGTCCGGATGAATGGGGGTATCGCCGCTTTATTCTCCATTATGCCCAGCTTGCTGCTGCGATTAACGCCGAGGCACCGGGCACCATCACCAGCTTTTTGCTGGGGGACGGTATGTCAGGCATGACGCGCTTGCGCGCCAGCGACAACCCCGAAGTGCAGCCCGATTATCTGACCACCGTGGCCCTGCTTGATCTGCTCACCGAGGTGCGTGGTATTCTCGGCGTGGCGGTGAATATCGGCTATGCGGCCGATCCTGTGGAATTCGCGCCACTACAGCTCAGCGCGGGCCGCATCGGCTATCCGCTCGACACGCTTTGGGGCAACTCCGATATTGACTTTGTCGGTCTCAATGCCAGCTTCCCGCTGACAGACTGGCGCGACGGCTATAATCACTTGGACGCAGCGGCCGGTATAGCCAGCATCTACGACCCTGCTTATCTGGCGGCAGGTGTCGCCGGTGGCGAGCTCTATGACTGGACCTATGCGGATCAAGCCGCGCGCGATAGCCAGTCGCGCACACCGATTGCCGATGTTGGTCCGGGAAAGCCGTGGGTGTGGCGGCAAAAGGATCTTCTGAACTGGTGGAACCGCAGCCACTATGCCCGCACCGCTGACGGGGTGGAACATGGCACAGCCACGCCCTGGACAGCGGAAGTCAAACCGATCCGCTTCACCTCGCTGCTTTGCCCCGCCATCGACAAGGGCAGCAATGAACCGGCGGCGCGCTATGATCCAGCCTCGAAGGACCACAAGCGCGTCTACTATTCGAGCGGTGCGCGAGATGATGCGATCCAGCGGGCGGTGCTTGACGCGGTGCGCGCCTATTGGTCTGAACCGGCGAACAATCCAGTCTCGATCGGCTATGGCAACGGAATGGTTGATCTTGATGCTATGACGCTTGGCTGGTGGGATGCACGACCTGCCAGCACCTTCCCGATGGATGGCCGCTACTGGGCCGATGCGGACAACCATGAATACGGCGCGTGGCTGACCGGCCGTCTTGGCAGTGCCGATGCAACCGGCACCCTCAAAACGATTTGCGAAGACTATGGTTTCACCGCCTATGTTATCCAGGGCCTCGGCGCGGCGGTTGACGGCATTACCGCGCAGGGCGGCAATTCCGGTCGCTCGGTGATCGAGAGCATCCAGCCCGCCTTGCTGTTCGATGTGGTGGAAACCCCGGGCGCGCTGCGTTTTCAGAGCCGTGGCGGCGCGCGCATCGTCGTGAATGAAGGCCAGCTTGTTCAGGGCGATGGCGAGCCGTGGCAGATCACCCGCGCGCAGGAAACCGACCTGCCAGCCAGTATAGAAATGACCTATGGCGAGATTTCCACCGATGATCAAAGCGCCATCGCTAAAGCCCTGCACGGCGTGACCGCCTCGGACCGCACCCAGACCATCGGCTTGCCGGTTGTGATGGGGGCATCCCGCGCCCGCGCGCTGGCCGACATCGCCCTTGGCGAAATCTGGATGGGGCGGGAAACCATGGAAACCGCGCTGCCGCCGTCGCTCCTGAAGGCAGAGGCCGGTGACGTGATTACTCTGGGCAGTCTGCGCGGATTCTGGCGAGTGATCTCGATCACAGACGGGCTGGCACGCACCGCTACGCTCTCACGTTATGATCCGCGAATTTATAATCCACCCCGCTTTCCGCGCCGCGCCAAATATCCGGTGGGCAGCTCAAAGGCTGGTGCACGTGGCTCGGCACAGGCCACGCCAATACCGTTTTTCATGGACCTGCCACTTTTGCTTGAGGGTCAAAACCCGGATGCAGGATACTTTGCCGCCTATATGAGGCCGATCGGCAATGGCATCGCTCTCTATCGCAGCCCTGCAGCCGATGATTATACGCTCGATCAGGTGATTTCCCTGCCCGCCATCACAGGCGTCACCACCGCCAGCCTGCCTAAAGGGCCGGTTTGGACATGGGACAATGCCAGCGCGCTTGACGTAAAACTCAACGCCGGAGAACTGGCAGCAGCGAGCGATTTAAGCGTGCTCAACGGGGCCAATGCCATGGCGCTTCAACAGCCCTCCGGCGAATGGGAAATCCTGCAATTTGCCAATGTCGAGATCACCGGCACCCGCAAATACCGGCTGACACGGCTCTTGCGCGGCCAGCGCGGCTCTGAACACGCCATCGGTGATCCGCTGCCTTCCGGTGCCCGCTTTGTGCTGCTCGATGCCGGTGTGGTGCAAACCAACCTGCCAAGCTCCAGCGTCGGTCTGCCGCGCAGCTGGCGTGTTGGACCGGCGAGCGCCGCCGTATCCGATGCGCTGTTCAGCGAAACCGAATTTACCTATAAAGCCAAAGCCCGCCGCCCCTATGCGCCGGTGCATCTGAAAGCCGCTGCCGCCAGTGCTGACATTGATATTTCCTGGATGCGGCGCTCGCGCATCGGCTATGGCGCGTGGAACCAAGCCACTGTGCCGCTTGGCGAGGATAGTGAAGCCTACGAGATCGACATCATGGATGGCGCCAGCGTGGTGCGCACGGCTACCAGCTCGACAACGGCCGTCACCTATACCGAAGCCAACCAGATCACCGATTTTGGCAGCGCGCAAAGTAACCTCACCTTCAACGTCTACCAGCTCTCGGCCCAGTTCGGCCGTGGAATCGCTGGCACCTATTCAGGAGCCGTTTCATGACCACCGCCAATCTCAATCTACCGGAATGGGCCGCCTCGCAAGAACAGCCCCATGTGACGCATAACGAGGCACTGCACCTGCTCGATGCCATTGCCCAGCTCTCGGTGATTTCCAATGCGCTCGATACTCCGCCCGGATCACCTGCGGCCGGGGATTGCTACATTGTGGCTGCCACTGCCACCGGCGCCTGGCTTGGTTGGGAAGATAGCATTGCCGCCTATATTAACGGCGCGTGGGTACGGATAATTCCCAAAACCGGCTGGGTGGCCTATGTGGAAAGCACCAGCGGGCATATCAAATATGACGCGGGCTGGAGCGCCCTAATCAAAGAAGCGCCGGTGGATGGCACTGCTTATGCGCGCCAGGATGGGGTGTGGGTGGTCGTCTCGGCATCGGGTGGGGCCTATGACTTTGGCATTGCCTTTGGTGGCACACCAACCAGTTCCGAAGTCATGGGGCGGCTTTCACTGCCGCGTGAAACGACATGCCCGGCGGATTTTACCGGATCGGCGGGCCATGTCGGCGCGAACCCGACCGCTGCCTTCGCGATTGACGTGCAGGACGATGGCATATCCATCGGCACCATCTCGATCGCCACCGATGGCAGCTTCACCTTCGCCACCACCGGCGGATTGGAACTGGTCATCGCCGCGGGTTCTTTGATCACGTTTGTGGCTCCTTCATCCGTCGATGCCACGATTGTCGATATAAACGCCACCATGATCGGAAACGTCTAATGCTTTTGATTTCAGGAAATGCGGGAAATTTCAGCTATGGTGCACCACCGCCACCGGTCACTTACACCAGTTACTCAGGTCTCACTGACCTGACACCCGTTGCAGGATGGGCGACGGTCAGGCGGAATCCGGTATATTCCGGCCCGGCGATAGAGATCACCGATTTCACTAACGCCGCAAATATCACGGATGTTTATTTTGATGCCAACGGCGCGCTTTCCGGCGCGGTGCCCTATGGTGCCGATGCGCGCGTAACAACAATTTATGACCAGTTCGGCAGCGAGGATTTGACGATTTCGCTGGCAACTGCACCGGAAGTTTCGGGCGATGATGTGCTGTTCACCTCTTGGCGGGTGGTGTTTAAGCGGCTAGGGGGGTTTGTTGCACCATCGGCCACCGATGTAAATCCGGCTTGGAAGCTCGGGAATACCGTGTGGAGTCTTGGCATTATTCGCCGCGATAATTCTGGACTTGATCTTATATGGGGGGTTGATTCCCCTTCCGCCTATATGGAGATTGGGGTTTGGCAAGAGGGGCCGGATTTGCATTGCCGTATAAATGGAGGCGGGCCTTTGGATTGGTCAAATACTGATTGGTCAATTCATTCTGCCGATGTTCAGAATGTTTTGAGCAGGGTTGTGCATGATTGTTTCACCACGCCCGCAAAGGGCTATATGAACGGGGTGGACAGTTTAACCTATAATTTTTCCAGCCCCATTACCTATAGCACCGGGCGGCACTTATATCTGGGCGGATCCTCGGTAATGCTCGGCACGCCGATGCTGATGGATTTCACCGAATTGGTGATATTTGACGCCACCGCCGCGCTTTCCACCACGAATAAAGATTCCCTTGATGCCGCGCTTGATGAATTAAACGCCTAAGCGGCCCGCCCGCGCTTGCGGGTAAAATCACAAAAGCCAAAACAGAAAGCCAAATAAATGAACCTTAAACGCACGATCCGCCGCGCGGCCCGCGAAAATACGATTGAACATGCGGTTGCGCAAGTCGCGCTCACTTTATTGTCGGTGTCGGTGCTTTCGGCCTCGGCTTTCTGGCTCGGCGCGCTGGCGTTGCTGATGATCGCAATTTTGCGGGGGCTGCACAATGTCTGAAGACGATCAGGAAGGCGAGCCGCCGATCTGCCCGCCGCCAAACCGGCTTGACAATTTCGCCCGCCTCGCCGCCGGCCTGGTTTTGGTCGGGGTGGTGCTGGTGGATATGCTCGGCCTTTGGGAAAAAGAGCCGCCGACGTGGTTTCTCGGGGTGCTGTTATTGCTGGCGCTCGGGGTGGAAATAACGGCAATTCGAAAAATTGTTGTCGATATAATGCAAAAGCAATTTGCAAAAAAGTAGCGTGCCCGGTGGCGGCTTGGGCGCTCTAAACTGACAATCTGAAAAGAGGGAATACTGAAATGCAAACCGTGCAAGAAATTGCGCGCGCCATTGTTGCGCGCGAAGGTGGCTTTGTGAATGACCCGGATGACCCGGGCGGAGCCACCAATTACGGGGTAACGATCGGCACCATGAGGCGGCTTGGCATTGATCTTGATGGTGATGGTGATGTTGATATTGCGGACGTGCGCAAAATGACCGCCGCGCGGGCCGCTGAATTGTATATGCGCGATTTCTATGCGCGCCCGCGCATTAACCTGCTACCCGAAACGCTGCAACCATCGGTTTTTGATATGTATGTGAATGCGGGCGGCAATGCTGTGAAAATCCTACAACGCCTTTTGGGGGAGTTTGGCGAACCTGTGGCAGTGGATGGGGCGCTTGGGCCAAACACGGCGGCGGCGGTTAAGCGGGCAATGGACAAGGCCAGCGAACATTTCGTCGATGCCTACGGTATCGCGCGCCGCAACTATTATTATAGTTTGGCCGATGGTCGCCCGACACTACGCAAATTCGCGTGCCGCCGCGATGGCGGCAAGGGTGGCTGGATTACCCGCGCCGAAGAATTTATTTCACTGCGCTTTCATTTGAGCGATGGCGAACACAAAGCGAGGGTGCGGGCATGGGCATAGTGCAAACCATTTTTGGCGGCTTGTTTGGCTCGGGTCGCAACGTAGTAGCCGAAACCGCCGAGGTGTTCCGGCCCAATGCAGAAGCCAGTGCGCAGCGGGCGGCGGATTATGCGGTGAGTGCGCAAGGCCAGTTTGCCGCCGAGTTTGCGGCACCCGAGCGCAAAGGCTGGTTCAACGCGCTTGTGGACGGGCTAAACCGTCTTCCACGCCCGGCAATGGCCTTTGGCACTATTTGGCTATTCAGCTTTGCCATGCGTGACCCTGTGGGCTTTGCGGAACGCATGGTGGGGCTTTCGGCTATCCCTGATCCGCTTTGGTGGTTGCTCGGGGCTGTGGTGTCGTTTTATTTCGGGGCGCGTGAATTGAATTACATGCGCGCAGTAAAAGCGCCCCCGGTGCAGCAAGTGCGGGAGATCGTGCAAAGCACCGAAGCCATTCGGGCGTTGCGGCCTGATAGCCCAAGGGTGGCGGCGGATGAAACGGAATTGGAGCATGGGCAGGGTGGGAATGCGGCACTAGATGAGTGGAGAAGAGGAGTTGTTTGACATGAAAGGCGGCGGCGCAGTGGGTGTGGCCACAATCGGTGCGGCGAGCGTCGAGGTGGTGCAGCAGGCCGTGGCAGAAACCCAATCCGCCCTCCAGCCGCTGATCCCTTATCTCGACACAATCCGCTGGCTGTTCATCGCCGTGGTGCTGGTTGGCATCGGAACCACCATCTATGCCCGCTGGGATGACTGGCGAAAGGCTCGGCGTTGATGGGCGCGTTCATCGCTTGGTTCACCGGCAGCCGGTTTGCCCTGGCTGTCGGAAAATGGGCTGCCATCGCCCTCACAATATCGCTGATCCTCCTGTCCCTGCGCCGCTCCGGCGAGCGTGCCGGACGGCTGGCGGAACGCATTGAAAATACGGAGAAAGCCAATGAAATCCAGCGCCGAATGCTCGAGGCCACGACTCGCCGCCCTCGTAATCGTGACGAGCTTGCTAAGCGCCTGCGCGACGGTGAGTTCTGAGCGGGTGGTCGGGGTTTGTCCACCGGTGGTGGAGTATGA
>Ga0316205_10002356_pt1 | contig 19956 bp, 19 predicted proteins | sample 3monthpyrite_MG_FD_204941 | JGI IMG/M metagenome (GOLD analysis project Ga0316205, IMG submission 204941) | Microbial mat bacterial communities from mineral coupon in-situ incubated in ocean water Damariscotta River, Maine, United States -... | ecosystem: Environmental > Aquatic > Marine >... | reverse complement strand
GCATCCATTCCGCAACGGCTGTGCTAGCGTGCCGGAACCACACAGGATTGGACATGCAGATGCTGAAAATCGAGGCCTTCCCCATTGCCGAAATCTATGTGCCGGCCAAGCACGCCAAGACGCTGGACCCGGCCAGGGTGCAGGCGCTGGCCGAGGATATTCTGGAGCACGGCCAGAAGACGCCGATCCGGGTGCGCGCGGGCAAGGGGAGGTACGTGCTGCTGGAAGGGCTGCACCGGCTGGAGGCGTTGCGCGCTCTGGGTGAGGAGACGGTGAACGGGTTCCTGACGCGGGCGCGGCTGCATTGAGGGGGATGGCGGGGAAACGTGTTCTGGGTCAGAAGAACGCGTGACGTTTGCCTGCGTCTGAAAACAGAGTCCAACGCCCATCAGAAATGTTCAGGTCCAACCCGCTGAAACGGCATCCCGGACGACAGACAGGACGGCAGCCTCTACGTCTACTACGAAATTCTTCCTGCTTTTGAAACGACGCACATCATGAACTTGCCGCGTCAAGCGAATCCGTTTGGGGGATTTTTTCTGACCCTGAAACGCTGGTTCCGGGTCTTTTTTGAGGTCCTCAAGCATCATCCAGACCTTGTTGCCATGGCCGGGCCAGTCGAACACCACGCTGGTTTTCGAGCAGTCAAATTCCGTGGCACATTTGGCAAACCAGGTAACACTTGCCTTGGCCCCTTTTCCATCCGGCGGCGAGATATCCAGCGAAACTGTGATTTTTCGATCTTTCAGGCCTGCCAGAACGGAAACCGGCAACTTCGCATCCTTCAGGTAGAACGTGGCGGCAAGTTCGTAGTCCTCGGCCAGCCTCTTCCTGTCGTGTTTTAGAATGTCATCAGGTGTGGCCCGGACGCCCGTTTCGTGGCGAAGCTCGACCGTTTTATGGGTCTCGTGAATGAGCTTGGACCGAATGTCGCGGCGTTCCTGGTGCCAACCTTTCACAATCTCAGTGATGCCAGGCGTCTGAGTTTGAAAACCGACACCAACCCCGGCCGACTGCACGAAATCCGGCCACTCAGGCGGCATCTGGTCATAGGCCGACACTCCAGAGCCACTGCTCCAGAAGTAATCAAGGCAATCGTCCAGAATTGCTGCCTCTACAGGAGGCAGTGCATCGTTTACCCGTTGAAGCTCTAGCATCGTGCGCAGTTCGGCCCATGCAAAATGATAAATTTCCCGCTTTCGGCGTTTCCCGTTTGGGATATTGTACGGTGGCTCCGATGGGGCGCGGGCAAACTCGTTTGACAAGGAAATCAGGGCATCGACATCCAGCATGGAGGCAAGCTCGGCATACTCCTGCATTTGGTCCAACCGAATGGGGCTTTTTTCTGCCTTGGCTTCGATGAAAGCAGCCCAATTTCTCTTCCCGTACTGACAGGAAATTAACCCGTCAGGTCGGCCATCGGGATATTTGTTCGAAGGGTAAGTCACCTCCATATAGGACGTGTAGGAACAACTTTTTCCAGCGCCATACCCGCAAAGTGAAAGAAATTCCGCGCGCACCTCCGGTATCAATTCCAGGGTTCGCATGAATACGGATAGCAGCGTTCGTTCTGCCTTTTTGAATTTCGGAGTGAGCCGTGGGCGGTTCAATTCAGTCGCTAACTGGTCAATACACTTCATCCACTATCTCCCTGAGCCACATCCTGCCCCGGGACGGCGCAAATCATCAACAGAAATCTTGCCGTATAGATATCTCAAGCGCCCGATATCGGTACGCGACACGCGGTTCTTTCGGGCGTTACTCAGTACGCTGAAGTTCAACCGGTCCTTCATTACTTTTCGCGACAAGTGCGCCTTGTCCTATAGGCGCACGAATTGATCGAGACGATCCACAGCACCGTGTAGAAGCCCGACGAATTTGGCGAGTCGAGCGCAGCGCCGGATCGACACACAGGATCTGGCGGCCTGGCTGCAGCTCAGGGCGAGACCTCACGCGCGACCATGGTGCGCAGGCTGAAACTGCTGCGGGTGGAGCGGATGCCCGGCACGCGCAGCAGGCTGTCTTCCAGAAACGCATCGAATGCAGTCAGATCCGAGGTGGCGATCTTTAGCAGGATATCGCGCGAACCGGTCATCAGGTGGCATTCCATCACCTCGCGAAACCGTTTCACCGCACGCTCGAAATCCTGCACGGTTTTCTGCGACTGACGTTCCAGTTCCACAAACACGAAAACGGTGATGCCATAGCCCAGTTTGGCGGCATCGACGCGTGCCGTGTAACCGGTGATGATGCCTTCGGCCTCCATCCTCGCCATGCGGCGGGCGCAGGGCGTGGGCGACAGGCCAACCTGTTCGGCCAGATCGGTCACGGAGAGGCGACCGTCGGCCTGCAATGCGATCAGGATCTTGCGGTCCAGAGCATCCATTCGCCTGTTTTCCCTAATCTTTATCAAACAAGTGGTGATTATCACCACGATCGGACATCTCCAAGCCCAATTTTGGCGTCTATCGCCTCGGGATAGATGGTATCCTTGGCCCAAATGGGAGACGACCACATGCACATTACGACCATCGCCAGCCCAAGCCATGAATATGTCATCCGTGTCCGCGATGCGGAGGCGGGCCTTGTCGGATTTATCGCAATTCATTCTACCCAGCTTGGCCCGGCGGCGGGCGGCCTGAGGATGCGGAACTACGAAACCGAGGATGCAGCGCTGAACGATGTGCTGCGCCTGAGCCACGGGATGACCTTCAAGAACGCCGCGGCGGGGCTGCCCTTGGGTGGTGGCAAGGCGGTGATCATCGGCGATCCGGGCACCAAGACGCCCGCAATGCTGACCGCATTTGCCCAGGCCATCGACAGGCTGAAGGGGCGCTATTGGACGGCCGAGGATATGGGCATGACGCCCGAAGATATGGCTGTTCTGGCGAGGGTGACGCCCTATGTGGCCGGGCTGCCCGATGGGGATTTTGCCAGCGGCGACCCCTCGCCCATCACCGCGCAAGGTATCTTCAACGCCATTCGCTGCACCGCGAAGCACCGGTTCGGAACCTCGGATCTGACCGGGCGGCGGGTGGCCGTGCAGGGGCTTGGCCATGTCGGCTGGCATCTGGCGAGGCTGCTGCGGAGTGCGGGGGCGGCTTTGGTTGTGGCCGATATCGACACCGATCGCGCGGCAGAGGCCGGGGCATTCTTCGGGGCCGAAATTGTGCCGGTCGCGGCCATCCTGAAGGCCGAGGCCGATATTCTGGCCCCCTGCGCCATTGGCGGCATCCTGAATGCCGCGACCATTCCCGATCTCAATGTCAGGGTCGTCGCGGGCGGGGCCAATAACCAGTTGGCCACCCCCGCCGATGGTGACCGGTTGCATGCGCGCGGCATCCTTTACGCGCCCGATTACGTCGCCAACGCCGGTGGCATCATCAACGTGGCGACCGAAATTCTGCGCATTTCCGACCGTCCAGCCTTTGTCACCCGCAAGCTGGCGCAGGCCGAGGCAACGCTGCAGGCCATCCTGTCCGAGGCCGCGGCCCGCAACGTTGCCCCGCACCGGATGGCCGATGAAACCGTGCTGGCGCAGATGCGGGTCAAGGCCGCCTGATCCGCGCCGATCCGCCCAAACAGCCCCTTCGTGCAACATGGTCGTTGCGCAAGGCGTGTCTCCTGTGCAAATTGCCTGCATCTGACGGGGAAAAACCCCGCGGGAGCAGGCAGACGGGGCAACATTCATGAAAAAGAAGTTTCCGGTATTTTTGGCGGTGTTTTTGATGATGGGGGCCCCGCTTGAGGCCAACCCGATCGAACGCGCCTGTAATCGCTCGGACCGGTCGGCCGCCAACCCACGGCTATGTTCCTGCATCGGCGGCGTCGCACGCGCAACGCTGTCGCGCAGGGATATGCGGCAAGCGGCCCGGTTCTTTCGCGACCCCGACCGTGCCGAAGAGCTGCGCATGTCGGAACGCAGAAGCGATGAGGCGTTCTGGGACCGCTACACCGACTTTGGTGAGGCGGCCGCTGCGCAATGCAGCTAGGCTCTGGACCCTGCAACACCAGGCCAGGGCGACGATCGCGTCTTTTTGATAGATAGCATTGGCCGCAGCGCGGACAAAGACGCCCTTGGACAAGTCCAAGCAGCTATCGGCTGTTCATGTCGTGACCACAATCTTTCCGCCTGCGGAGTTTTCCTCCATCGCGCGGTGCGCCTCGACTATATCGTCGATCACAAAGGTCTTTCCGATGGGAGGGGTAAAAGCCCCCGTTTCCACAGCGTCCACAACCTGCTGCAAAGGCGTCGAGATGAAGTCCTCGGCTCCGCCTGCATAGGTGGTCAGATTCACGGCCGTCGGGATGGCACCCATTGGGCTGAAACGCTCAAGCTCCCACGCGTTGCCAACCATGCCGGTCATGCAGACCGAGCCGCCCATGGCCGCGCATTGGAGGCTATCGAGCAGCGTTGTGGTGCCGACCAGTTCGAGGACGCGTTGGATGCCGTCCGGGTGCGCCACCCTCACGGCGGCGGCGATCTCGCCCCCGTCGATGAACACCTCGTCCGCACCATTCTTTAGCAGCATGTCCCGCCTGTCTTCGCGCCGCGAGGTCGCCAGAACATGCAGCCCGGCTTGCTTGGCCAAAATCGCGGATGTCAGCCCCACCGAGGTCGTCCCGCCACGGATCAGGAGCGTCTCGCCACTTTTTGCCCCAAGTGCCGTATGGAGCGATCCCCACGCGGTTTGGACCATCTCTGGCAATGCTCCGAGCACGTTCCAGCGCAATGTAGTGTTGAGTTTCTGAACCTGGCCGATGGGCACCAAGGTGTATTCCGCGTATCCGCCGTCAAATTGGCGCCCCATGCCACCCATCGCCGTGGCCACTTTGTCGCCCGGATCAAACCCACCATCCGGTGCGGCCACAACCTCGCCCACGGCTTCAATGCCCAACACGCGCGGGAACGGCACATTCGGAGAATGACCCTGGCGGGTGAAAAGTTCGGACCGGTTCAGACCGAAGGCCCGCACTCTGATAAGAACCCAACCGGGTTTCGGTGTCGGGACCGGTATGGTTTCCAGGTTCAAAACCCCGGGCCCGCCTGCTTCCCGAATGACAACCGCTTTCATGCTGCTCATCTTTTCACTCCAAGTCGAATAGCGGACGGTAGCCATGGCACGGAGGTTTGTCACCCTGGGCTCTGCGCCATCATCTGAGTCCCTCGGTCAGAAGACCTTTTCGTCATGTAAAGCCGACTTTGCGAGGGTCGATTTCATTAAAAGTGGCGAGGCCCCGCCCCTGGGTCATCCCTTTTGAGCTTTGCTCACTGGCAATCCCCGCAGCGGTTCAAACAGATTGGCAGAGGGTCGCGCCCCTGCGACAGATGCCCCGCACTCTTCCTGCCTGCCATCGCCCTCGCCGCCTTGGTAATGTTTTGGTTATGGACCCTGCGCCCAATCCAGCCGCGCGGCCCAGGCCCGCGCGGCGCGGTCGATCAGCGCCAGAACACCGTCGAAATCGCGGGTGTAATAGGGGTCCGGCACATCACGCGGTCCGTCCTTCAAGGCATCCAGATAGAGCGCCAGGCGCGCCGTTGAATTTGCGGGCTGCATCGCCTGCAGATCATCCAGATTCTGCGCGTCCATCGCAAGGATCAGGTCAAACCGGGCGAAATCATCCGGCCCCACCTGCCGGGCACGTTGGCCGCCAAGATCCAGCCCCTGCGCCCTTGCAGCAAGTTGCATCGGGCCATAGGGCGGATCCCCGATATGCCAGTTCGACGTGCCGGCGCTATCAACCACGGCCCCCGGCAAAGCGCGTTCCAGAGCGCCCTGAGCCGAGGGCGAGCGGCAGATATTGCCGAGGCAGACGCAAAGGATAGACTGGGGCATCAGGGGCTTTCCATCGGGATTGCCCCCTCATGCCATGAAAGGCGGGGCGATATGAACCGGATTGTGATCCTGACGGGGGCGGGCATCTCTGCCGAAAGCGGCCTGGGCACGTTTCGCGATAAGGGCGGCCTCTGGTCGCAATACGATCTGGACGAGGTCGCGACCCCGCATGGCTTTGCCCGCAATCCCGGTCTGGTCCATGATTTCTATAATGCCCGGCGCGCCAATATGCAGGACGCGGCCCCGAACGCGGCGCATCGGGCGCTGGCACGGCTGCAATCCACATTTCCGGGTGACGTGTTGATCGTTACACAAAACGTCGACGATTTGCATGAACGCGCCGGAAGCCGGCCGGTGCTGCATATGCATGGGCAGCTGAGCGGTGCGCTCTGTGCCGCGTGTGACCATCGTTGGTCCGCGCCGCGCGTGATGGCACCTGACGCCCCCTGCCCCGCCTGCACCGCCCCAAGGGCCCGGCCCGATATCGTCTGGTTCGGAGAAATGCCCTATCACATGGACCAGATCGGCACGGCGCTGGTGCAGGCCGAGCTGTTTGTCTCGGTGGGCACATCGGGCGAGGTGTATCCGGCGGCAGGGTTCGTGGACGAGGCGCGGGCGGCGGGCGTGACTACGCTTGAAATCAATTTGGAGCCATCTCGAATGCCCGGCCTCTTTGACCGGGTGATCGCGGGGCCCGCCACGCAGGCGGTGCCCGCATGGGTGGCAGAACTGATGCCATAGCCTGCGCGCCCGCAACGGGGGTGCCGGGGCGTTTCGTCGACTTGCGGTGGCATTGTCTGCGGAACCGCCGCAAGTACGCCTAATCCGACGCGGAGCCGGATCTCGGGGGGCGATCCTGATCGATGGGAATTCTCAGCACCATGGGCGCGGCATATTCGAACAAAAGTGTCACGATGACTTCGCCGCCATCCCGCCACGGGGCAGCCAGACCCATGAACATCACATGATCACCACCGCGTTGCAGCATATGTGTGGCCCCCGCGGCGACGGGGAACCCGTCCAGAGCCGGGCGCATCCGCATAACGCCGTTTTCATCACCGATATGGGTGTGCAATTCGACCCGCTCCGCGGCATCCGACAGAACACCGGTCACCCGGTCATCGGCGTCGCCGGAATTTGTGATCGTCATAAAGGCCGCGCCCGATTGCGCCATCGGCCCCGAGCTGCGCGCGTAGGCGTTTTCAATGGTCATCTGGGCCTCGACCAGCGCGGGCAAGGTTAGGGCGGCAAGCCCTGCGGTAAAAATGATCTTGAACGACATTCGCCGTCTCCTTTTGTCTGATGTCTCTGGCTTTTGGATCAGATCAAACGAGGCGGCCCGCGGGCCTGTGCGGCCAGGATCGAGGCAAGGTAGGGCGCGGGCGTTATGCGGGCAACCCGCACGGGTGTTCCATGACCAGGGGACACCGCCGGCGGTGCCATCCCAACCAGGATCAGCGCGCCCATGGTGCATTCCGGGCAGGCCGGAGCCTGTTGGCCCTGCGGTTGGCGATCGGGATCGTGATGGGCCGTGACCTGTGCGCCGGCGGGGCAGAGAATCATCGGGGCCGACAGGCGCATCCCACCGCGCGCCCTGTCCATGCTGATGCTGGCCAGCGCCAGGGACATCGCCAGCAGGATTGCGGCCAGAATGCTTGCCAGACGGATCATGCCCCCATTTAGGGGGCCTGGCCTCGAAACGGGAGGTGGCAAAATGACAAACGGCCCTCGGGGTCATTTCCCCGGGGCCGTTTCAATTCGTCGGCAGGCAGGTGTCAGCGCTTAGGCTTCGGCCTGTGCTTTCACGATTTCTTTTTTGATTTTCAGCGCCTTGTCGGACAGCTCATCGTCCTTGGCCTTGACCATGAAGGCGTCAAGCCCACCACGGTGATCGACCGTGCGCAGCGCGGCATTGGAAATGCGCAGCTTGAAGCGGCGGTCCAGAATGTCGGAGCCAAGCGTCACTTCGTTCAGGTTCGGCAAAAACCGCCGACGGGTTCTGTTTTTGGCGTGGCTGACATTGTTGCCAACCATCGGGCCTTTTCCGGTCAATTCGCACACGCGCGACATGGGGCTCATCCTCGGATCATAGAAACGGAGAAGGGCGCTGAGACGGGTCAGCGCCCTCTTAAATCTGGCCGGTGGATATGACGCCGCCCTGCCAGTGTCAAGCACAACATCCGCTTTGGGGTGACAAGGGCGGGTGCTGCTTCTAGCCTTTGGGCCATGGTCAAGGAAACCGATCTATATGCACCGATCCGCGCCTTTTTGCAGGCGCAGGGATATGAAGTCAAATCCGAGGTTGGGGCCGCCGATGTGGTTGGCGTTCGCGAAGGCGAGGAGCCGGTCATCGTCGAGATGAAAACCCGCTTCGCGCTGGCGTTGTTTCATCAGGGCGTGGCGCGGCTGGCGCTGGCCGACCTGGTCTATCTGGCGGTGCCACGCGGCACCGGTCGGGGGTTCCAGAAGGCGCTGAAGGAAAACACCGCGCTGGCGCGCCGGTTGGGGCTGGGGCTGATCACGGTGCGGTTGCGCGATGGTCTGGTCGAGGTGCATTGCGATCCGGGGCCGTACGCGCCGCGCATATCGAAGCCCAAACGCCAGCGCCTGTTGCGCGAATTTGCCCGCCGCGTGGGCGACCCCAATGAGGGCGGTGCCACGCGGGTGGGGCTGGTCACGGCCTACCGGCAGGACGCGATGCGCTGTGCCGTATATCTGGCGGCACATGGCCCCAGCAAGGGCGCGGCGGTCTGCGCGGCCACCGGAGTGGACCACGCCACCCGGATCATGCGCGACGATCACTACGGATGGTTCGAGCGGGTGGAAAAAGGGATTTACAGCCTGACGCCAAAGGGCAGGGAGGGGTTGCAGACCTATGCAGGGGCCATGCCGACGCAAGCCTGAAACGGCGTCGCGCCCGCCAATGGGGATCCGGGCGGGCGCGACTCTGGAGCTGTATCGTCTGAAGCAGGGCCATCCTTGCATTGGCAAGGTTAAGAAAAGGTTAGTGCGCCACGCATTATCCGAGCACGGACGCAACGGCACGCCGCGTGACGTCCACGACATGATCAATCTCGTCTTTGGTGATGCACAAGGGCGGCGCGAAACCGATGATATCGCCCTGCGGCATCGCGCGTGCAATCACGTCATCGGCCGCCATCGCCGCCGAAATCGCCGGGCCGATCTTGCGGGCGGGATCGAACAGTTTCAGCGGGTCAACCGATTCGGCAAATTCCACGGCCGCCATCAGGCCCGCGCCGCGCACCTCGGCCACATGGCCGTGATCGGCCAGGGCATCACGCAGGGCAGCACATAGATACGCGCCGGTTTTGCCCGCGTTTTCCACCAACCCAAGGCTGTCGATCAGCTTCAGGTTCGCAACCCCCGCCGCCGCCCCGATGGGATGCGCCGAATAGGTCCAGCCATGACCGATGGGGCCGTTTTCATCGGTCCCCTGCTCCAGCACCCGCCACATCTTGTCGGACACGATCGAACCCGACAGTGGCGCATAGGCCGAAGTCAGCCCCTTGGCGATGGTGATGATATCGGCCTCGATCCCGTAATGATCCGACCCGAACATGGTGCCGAGACGGCCAAAGCCCGTGACCACCTCATCGGCAATCAGCAGGATGTCGTATTTCTTGAGCACCTCCTGAATGGCCGCCCAATAGCCCGCGGGCGGCGGCACGATGCCGCCGGTGCCCAGAACCGGCTCACCGATAAAGGCCGCGATGGTGTCGGGGCCCTCCGAGAGAATCAGCGCCTCCAGCTTTTCGGCGCACTCGGCGGCAAAAGCGGCCTCGCTCATGCCGCGGTCGGCCCGGCGCAGGTAATAGGGGGCCTCGGTATGGATCACCTGGCTTAGCGGCAGGTCGAATTTCTTGTGAAACAGATCGAGCCCCGTCAGCGAGCCGGTCATCAGGCCCGAACCGTGATAGCCACGCCAGCGCGAGATGATCTTTTTCTTTTCCGGGCGGCCCAGGATGTTGTTGTAATACCAAACCAGCTTGATGTTGGTCTCATTGGCGTCCGATCCGCTCTGCCCGAAATAAACCTTGGACATATTGGCCGGCGCGCGGTCGAGGATCATTTTGGCCAGCGTGATCGACGCCTCGGTGCCATGCCCGACATAGGAATGGTAGTAGGCCAGCTCATGCGCCTGCGCGGCAATCGCCTCGGCGATCTCGGTGCGGCCATAGCCGACATTGACGCAGTAGAGCCCGGCAAAGGCATCCAGCATCCGCCGCCCGTCGCGGTCGGTGATATGCACGCCGTCGCCGCCGGTGATCACCCGCGTGGGCGTTTCACCGCGCGCGTGTTGCGCCAGGTGGGTGGAGGGATGGAAGAAATTTTCGCGGTCCCATTGGGCCAGTTGGTCATTGGTCAGCATAGGCTTGTCTTTCGCATGAGTTCCCGCGCAGCATAACGGCCATGGGCGGGGGAATTCTGCGAATTTGGCCGTCAGCCGACGAATTTCTGCGCATAGGGCGGGTCACATGAGCAAATTGGACGATCTGGATCGCAAGATCCTGCACGAGGTGCAGATGAACAACCAACTAAGCTCGACCCAGTTGGGCGAGCGTGTCGGTCTGTCGCCGACATCGGTGCAGCGGCGGCTGGCGCGGCTCAGGCGCGACAAGGTGATTACCGGCGATATTTCAGTGGTGGCCGGGGCCGAGCTTGGCCGCACCCTGACCATGATCGTCGCCGTCCAGCTGGAGCGCGAACGCGCCGACATCATCGACCATTTCAAGAAATCGGTGCGCCGCGAACCGGTGGTGATGAGCGCCTATTACGTCACCGGCGACAGCGATTTCATGCTGATCATCAGCGCCCGCGACATCAAGGAATACGAGGAATTCACCCGCACCTTCCTGTATGACAACCCCGATATAAAGGGCTTCAAGACCACGGTGGTGATGGACCAGATCAAGGCCGGTTTCTATGTCCCGCCCTGGGGGTAGGGCCGGAACGCAAAAACGGGCGCGCCGCTATGGCGCGCCCGTTTTCAATTCGTCAATGCCCCGAGATTGGGGGCAGAGCCTTACGCCAGCGCGATGTTGGTTGCGCTTTCGCGGCCGTCACGGCCGGGCTCGATGTCGAAGGTCACTTTCTGGTCGTCGGCCAGACCGGTCAGGCCTGCGCGCTCAACGGCAGAGATGTGCACGAACACGTCTTTGCTGCCGCCATCGGGCGCGATGAAGCCGAAGCCTTTAGTTGCGTTGAACCATTTGACGGTGCCAGTAGCCATCGTCGTTTCTCCTATAATACTGCCCACGGGATGCGGCAGGTCGGCAAAGTCAGTGCAAGATCGAGAGACTGAGCCGATAGGAGCAGTTTGGTCGATAGAGGTAACGTCGCCGGCGCTATATGGGCCGAAACGGGATAAAATGCAAGGGGAATGCGCGCGGTGTGACAATCGGGCAAAACTACGCATGTTTTGACCAGGCCGCCACGGATAATCCGCAAATGGCCACGCTCGATTCAGCGTTTCAGCGTCGCCAGCATCGCGGCCGCCGCCACATCCGCCGAGGTCTTGCCCGCCGCCACTTCGGCCCCGAGATCCGCCATCCGGGCACGAATGTCGGGGCTGGCGGTCATTTGCGCCAAAAGCCCCGTGCGCACCTCGGCCTCGAACCAGTGCCGCGCCTGTTCGGCGCGGCGCGCCTGCCAATGCCCATGCTCGCGCCGCCACTCGGCCAGCGCCTGCATTTCCTCCCAGGCCAGCGCCAGCCCGTTGCCTTCGATCGCGGAAACCGGCATCGCCTTGGGGAAACCATCGGGGTCATGGACGCGCTTGCGCATCAGCCTGAGCGCCCCGGCATAATCGGCGCAGGTCCGGGTTGCGGTGGATTTCAGATCGCCATCGGCCTTGTTGATCAGGATGAGGTCGGCAATCTCCATGATGCCGCGTTTGACACCCTGCAATTCATCGCCGCCCGCCGGGGCCAGCAGCAGCACGAAGATGTCGCACATTTCGGCCACCATGGTTTCGGACTGGCCGACACCCACGGTTTCAATCAGCACGACGTCGAAATCGGCGGCCTCGCACAGCGCCACCGCCTCACGCGTGCGCCGCGAGACCCCACCCAGATGCGATTGTGAAGGCGACGGCCGGATAAAGGCGTTTTTCTGCCGGCTCAGGCGTTCCATCCGGGTCTTGTCGCCCAGTATCGAGCCGCCCGACCGGGTCGAAGAGGGATCGACCGCCAAAACCGCGACCTTCAGCCCCCGGTCCGTCAACATCATGCCGAAGGCTTCGATAAAGGTGGATTTGCCGACCCCCGGCGTGCCGGACAGCCCCACCCGCAGCGCCTGCCGCCCATGGCCAGCCAACGCATCCAAAAGCGCCGTCGCCTGTTGTCGATGATCGGGCCGGGTGCTTTCGACAAGCGTCACGGCGCGCGCAAGGGCCCGACGTTCGCCCGCCAGAATGCGGGCCGGCAGATCATCGGGCAGGCGGGTTTCGGGCATCGGTCGGGGTCTTTCTGCACAGGTCCTGCGTCGGTTTTCCCCGGCATCAGCCCGATTGTCCAGCCCCGCATTCCGGTGTTGACCTTGACCGGGGGCGCACGGCTTATGGCAGAATAACAGCCCGAGGCCCGCCTTTGACCACCCTGCCCATCGACCCCATCCTGCCCGAACTGCTGGCCGCGCTTGGCCAATACGGGCGCGCCGTTTTGCAGGCCCCGCCCGGGGCGGGCAAGACCACGCGGGTGCCGCTGGCGCTGCTGGACGAGGGCCGTATCCGGGGCCGCATCCTGATGCTGGAGCCGCGCCGCCTGGCCGCGCGGGCCGCCGCCGAACGCATGGCCGAAACGCTTGGCGAAGCCGTTGGCCAGACCGTCGGCTACCGCGTGCGCGGCGATGCCAGTATCAGCAAAGCCACCCGGATCGAGGTCGTGACCGAAGGCATCCTGACGCGCATGGTGCAGGACAATCCCGACCTGCCCGGCGTCGGCGCAGTGATATTCGACGAGTTTCACGAACGTTCGCTTAACGCCGATCTGGGGCTGGCGCTGACCTGGGAGGTGCGCGGGGCGTTGCGCGAGGATCTGGTGATCCTTGTGATGTCGGCCACGCTGGATGCGGGCCCGGTGGCCGCAATGCTGGACAATGCGCCGGTGATCACATCCCAGGGGCGCGGTTTCCCGATCGAGACCCGCTGGCGCGACCGGCCCGCCCCGGCAAAAGCACGGCTTGAGGACAGTGTGGCCGATCTGATTCGCACCGCAATCCGTGACACCGCGGGCGGCATCCTCGCTTTTTTGCCGGGCGAAGGTGAGATCCGCCGCACGGCCGCCCTCCTGTCGGACCTGCCGGACACCGTCACCCTGCACCAGCTGTTCGGAGCGATGCCGCTCGTTGCACAACGCGCCGCCCTGAGGCCCGAGGCCCCCGGCAAACGCAAACTGGTGCTGGCAACGGCGATTGCCGAAACCTCGCTGACTATTCCCGATATCGCGGTGGTGGTCGATGGCGGCCGGGCGCGGCGGGCGCGGTTCGATCCCTCTTCGGGCATGGCGCGGCTGGTGACCGAGCCGGTCTCGCGCGCCGAAGCCGACCAGCGCCGGGGACGCGCGGGCCGGGTGACCGAAGGCATTTGTTACCGCGACTGGACCAAGGGGGGCGAAGGCGCGCTGCCCGCCTTTGCACCAGCCGAGATCGAGGCCACCGATCTGACCGGGCTGGCGCTGGATCTTGCCTTGTGGGGGGCGGGCGATGGCGGCGGGCTGGCCTTTCTGACGCCACCGCCAGCAGGCGCGCTGGCCGAAGCGCAAAAGCTGCTGAGCGGGCTTGGCGCGCTGGATGATCAGGGCAGGATTACAGCCCATGGGCGCACATTGGCCCGGATCCCGCTGCATCCACGTCTGGCCCATATGCTGACCACGGGCGGCAAGGGGGCCGAACGGCTGGCCGCATTGCTGGCCGACCGCGATCCGCTGCGCGGGCAAGGCGTGGACCTGACGCTCAGAATGCGCGCGCTTGATAATCCGGGCGCAATGGGTGCCGACCGCGGCGCGATCGCGCGCATCCGCGATGAGGCCCGCCGCCTGGCCCGGTTCGCCAGGGGGACCGCGCATAGCTTGGCGGAACAGGCGGCGCTGGCCTATCCCGACCGTATCGGGTTGCGACGCGCAGGCGCTGTGCCGCGCTATGTTCTGTCTGGTGGCAAGGGCGCGATCATGGCAGAGGGCGATGCGCTGGCCGGTCAGCGGCTGATCGTGGCCACCGATCTGGATGGCAACCCGCGTGAAGCGCGCATTCGTCAGGCAATTGCCTTTTCCGAGGCCGACCTGCGCGCGCTCTATGGTGATCAGATCGCCTGGGCAAAGACCTGCCACTGGTCGCGGCGTGATGGCCGGGTTCTGGCCCGCGAACAGGAAAAGTTCGGGGCCCTGATCCTGCAGGACAGACCGTGGAAATCCGCCCCCGAGGCCGCCATTGTCGCGGCCCTGCTTGAGGGGCTGCGCAGCCTTGGTATCGACGCGCTGAACTGGAGCAAACCCGCGCGCTTTCTGCGCGCCCGGATTGCCTTTGCCGGATTGGCCGATATGTCGGATGCGGGCCTCATGGAGCGGGCGGAAACATGGCTCGCCCCCTTCCTCACCGGCCTGACCAGCGCCGCCGATCTGCGCCGCCTCGATCCCTGCGCCGCTCTCAAGGCCAGCCTCGATTGGGAGGCGGCCCAGACCCTCGACCGTCTTGCACCGGCGCATTGGACAACACCGATGGGGCGGCGTGCCGCAATCGACTATGGCACCGATCAGCCTGAGGTGGCGCTCAGGGTGCAGGAGGTCTTCGGCACGACAACCCATCCCCTGATCGGCCCCGACCGGCTGCCGCTGCGCATGACGTTGCTGTCACCGGCAGGCCGCCCGGTCCAGACGACACTGGACTTGCCCGGCTTCTGGGCCGGATCTTATGCCGATATGCGCAAGGATATGCGCGCCCAATATCCCAAACACCCCTGGCCGGAAAATCCATCCAAAGCCCCCCCGACGCTGCGCGCCAAACCACGGGCGCGCTGAGCCGGCAACACCGCCGGTCGGATTGCGCAGCAATTCGATGACCCTGCAGATCCGCGCGCGACTCAATTCCTCGTACCCGTCTTCTTCTTTGCAGAAATACTCTCGGGGGTGCGGGGGTGAAACCCCCGCCCGGTCGGCGCGGCAACGCCGCGACGAAACCCATCACGACCCTATCCGCCCCTCTGCGTCCACCGCCACTCCTGCCGCGCGCAGATATGGGGCCACCGTCGGGTGCACCCGTTCCGATTGGTCCTGCCCCGGTTTGCGGCGATGGCGATACAGAAACAAGGCCCCCCATCCGCGCTTGTTTCCGATCGAGGGCGCGGCCGGATCAGTCAGATATCGTCCGCGCCAATTCGGCGGCAAGGCAATGCCACAGCTTTCCGCGCGTTCCAACATCCAGACCAACGGTATATTCGACAGCGGTCGTGCCACGTGCCAGTCGCCCAGATTGCCGCCGACATCGCCATGTGAGCCCCGAAACCACATCTGCACGATATCGCCTTCCCGCTCGGGAAGCACCTGCCACAGCACCGGCGCATAGGCGTCGCGGGTTTCATCCAGCGCCAGCGCGTGAAACCCGTTCAACGTGCCCGGCCCCAACCGATGATTGTGAAACGCATGTGCCTGCGGGGCCAGCCGCCACAGCACCGGCCATCGCAGGCCAAGCGCGCGCACCGTGTCAAAGACACCGACCATGGTGATCGGGGCCTCTTCATGGCAGCGCGCGGCGCGAAAGGCCTGCGCCTCGGGCCCGTCAGGGTCACATTCATAAAGGTAATAGAGCCGCGCTATGGTCTCTTCGCTGATCTGCGCGGGCCGCAACAGGCCAAGCTTGTCGATCAGCCCCGCAAGCGAACGCACCGCAAAGGCCCCGCGCGAATAGCCCATCAGAAAGATCCGGTCCCCGGGCCGGTAATTGCGCGCCAGGAACAAGTAGCTGCGCTTGATCTGGCGGTTGATGCCGATGCCCGCGATCACCTCGATCGCCCGCTTCACACCGCGCCACTGAATGCCCGGCTCGTAATAGATCATCAGGTTGGCCGATGACCCGACCTCCGAAAGCAGCCGATAAATCAGCCCGATATTGGTCTCGCAGCCGCGCTTGAGGCTCGACATCGTGCCATCGAGCAGCACCACATGGGTGCGCGGTGCGGGCGCATCGGGCCGGCGTGGCGGTGGGGCGGCACTGCGAAATCCGCGCAGCCGCTGCCATATGCTCAGGTTACCCGCCATGCGCCGTCGCATCCCGCACCAAGGGCGCATCCCCGGACCGCGTCACCGGCTGGCTGGTTCCGAAATGTCGCATCCCTGCCTCTCGTGACTTTACCTGCCCCATAGGTATCAAGCGCACCGCGCCTGTCCAGAGGTCCAAACAAGATGAAATCGCGGCGCGGGCAGTCTTGGCCTTTGCGCGCAGGTCCGTTAAGTCACGCTGAACTTGAAGAACGGGATATGCGGGCGATGGAAAAGAGTTTTGATGCGGGCCGGGCCGAAGCGCGGATTTCGGCGAAATGGGACAAGGCCAAGGCCTTTGCGGCGGGTGCCAATGCCAGCCGCGACGAGACCTTCACCATCATGATCCCGCCGCCCAACGTGACCGGCGCGCTGCATGTCGGCCACGCCTTCAACAACACGTTGCAGGATATCCTGGTGCGCTGGCACCGGATGCGCGGCTTTGACACGCTGTGGCAGCCCGGTCAGGACCATGCCGGCATCGCCACGCAATTACAGGTCGAAAAAATGCTGGCGGCCGAAGGCGGACCGGGCCGGCGCGACCTGGGGCGCGAGAAGTTCCTTGAGAAGGTCTGGGACTGGAAGGGCAAATATGGCGGCACGATTGTCGAGCAGCTGAAACGCCTGGGCTGTTCCTGCGACTGGGACCGCAACGCGTTCACCATGGCGGGCGCGGCGGGCGATCCGCGCACCGGCCACGAAAACAGCCCCGATTTCCACGATGCCGTGATCAAGGTCTTTGTCGATATGTATGGCAAGGGCATGATCTATCGCGGCAAGCGGCTGGTGAACTGGGACCCGCATTTCGAAACCGCGATCTCGGATCTCGAGGTCGAGAATATCGAAACCGACGGCCATATGTGGCATTTCAAATACCCGCTGGCCGGTGGCGCGACCTATGACTATGTCGAGAAAGACGCGGACGGCAACGTCACCCTGCGAGAAACCCGCGACTATATCTCGATCGCCACGACCCGCCCCGAGACCATGCTGGGCGACGGCGCGGTTGCGGTGCATCCCACTGATGCGCGTTACGCCCCCATCGTCGGCCAGCTTTGCGAAATCCCGGTGGGGCCAAAGGAACATCGCCGCCTGATCCCGATCATCACCGATGAGTATCCGGACAAGGATTTCGGATCGGGTGCCGTGAAGATCACCGGCGCGCATGATTTCAACGACTACGAAGTCGCCAAGCGCGGCAATATCCCTATGTATCGCCTGATGGATACGCGCGGGGCCATGCGGGCCGATGGTGCCCCCTACGCCGAGGCAGCGACGCGCGCGCAGGAGATCGCGAACGGGGCCGATTGGACGGGGACAGAGGTCGATACGCTCAACCTGGTGCCCGACGAATTGCGCGGTCTGGACCGGTTCGAGGCGCGGGCACGGGTGGTTGAGCAGATCAACGCCGAAGGGCTTTCCGTCACCCATGCGGTGACCCGCAAGGACAAGGAAACCGGCGAAGAGATCACCGAGACCATCCCATACGTCGAAGCGAAGAAGATCATGCAGCCTTTTGGCGACCGCTCAAAGGTCGTGATTGAGCCGATGCTGACCGATCAATGGTTCGTCGATACCGACAAGATCGTCGGTCCGGCTTTGGATGCCGTGCGAAACGGCGACGTCAAGATCATGCCCGAGAGCGGCGAGAAGGTGTTTTTCCACTGGCTGGAGAATATTGAGCCCTGGTGCATCTCGCGCCAATTGTGGTGGGGGCATCAGGTGCCGGTCTGGTATGGTCTCGACCTCTCGGCACCCGGTTATGCAGACGACGAAAACGACGGCGCACTGGATATCGTCGAGCTTGGCCGCCTGCTGACGACCGACCACATGGTCCATGCCGGGGAACACGCCGAATGCGGCGCGGCGCTGGCCGATGTCGTCGAGAAATTCAAGGACACGCTTGCAACGCTGCCCGTGCCGCTCAACCACGCCCGAATCGTGGAAGTGGCCGACCGCAACGCGGCCCTGGAACTGCTGGCCAAGAGCCTCGCCGATTACGAGATGAGCGACGAGGATCCGACCCATCTGCTCTACCCCGTCTGGCGCGACCCCGACGTGCTCGACACCTGGTTCTCCTCCGGCCTCTGGCCCATCGGCACGCTTGGCTGGCCGAATTGGGATGAGAGCACGCAGAAATACTTCCCCACCGACGTTCTGATCACCGGCCAGGATATCCTGTTCTTCTGGGTCGCCCGGATGATGATGATGCAACAGGCCGTGGTCCACGAAAACCCGTTCCACACCGTCTATCTGCATCAGCTCGTCCGCGACGAGAAGGGCAAGAAGATGTCCAAGACCACCGGCAATGTCATCGACCCGCTGGAGATTGTGGACGAATTCGGTGCCGATGCGCTGCGCTTTGCCAATGCCTCGATGGCGGCCATCGGCGGTGTGCTGAAGCTCAGCGTCGACAAGATCAAGGGCTACCGCAATTTCGGCACCAAACTGTGGAATGCCGCACGTTTTGCCGAGATGAATGATTGCAGGCCTGTGCCCGGTTTCGACCCCGCTGCCGTCACCCAGACCGTCAATAAATGGATCGTGGGTGAGATCGCACGCGCCCGCGTGGCCCATGACGAGGCGCTTACCGCCTACCGGTTCAATGACGCCGCAAACGGGCTTTATGCCACCACCTGGGGCAAGGTCTGTGACTGGTATCTGGAATTTGCCAAGCCGCTGTTTTTCTCGGGCGACGAGGCCGTAATCGAAGAAACCCGCGCCACCATGGCCTGGGTGATCGACCAATGCCTGATCCTTTTGCACCCCGTCATGCCCTTTATTACAGAAGAACTTTGGGGCGAGATCGCGGAGCGCGACAAGCTGCTGGTGCATACCGATTGGCCGGAATACGGGCTGGAACTGGTCGATGCCGAGGCCGATCGCGAGATGAACTGGGTGATCGCGCTGATTGACGAGATCCGGTCCGTCCGCGCCCAGATGGGCGTGCCCGCCGGTCTGAAAGTGCCGCTGTTGCAGGCCGAACTGGACGCGAAGGGCCAGGCCGCCTGGAACCGCAACGAGGCCATGATCCTGCGCATCGCCCGCGTGGCCGGGGTCGAGTCCGTGGCAGCCCTGCCCAAAGGGGCCGCGACCATCGCCGTCGAGGGCGGCGTCTTTGGCCTGCCGATTGCCGATCTGATCGACGTGGCCGAGGAAAAGGCGCGGCTGGAAAAGGTTCTGGGCAAGCTGGCCAAGGAACTGGGCGGATTGCGGGGGCGGTTGAACAACCCGAAATTCGCCGCAAGCGCGCCGCCGGAAGTGGTCGAGGAAACCCAGGCCAATCTGGATGCGCGCGAAGAGGAAGAGGGAAAGATCAAGGCCGCGCTGGCGCGGCTGGCCGAGGTGGGGTGATCACGGTCGGTTTCTGAACGGTCTGCGCCGCCCCGCGATTTATGGGGCGGCGTTTTTTATTACTCCCCCACGGCACCAACCGGTCCACCGCCCGCATGGCACAGCGCGCCAAATTTACAAATCTCTTGCGCAAAATCCCGCATCCGCGCATTCATGGCCCCCATGTCTGACCCAAATTACACCCCGCTCGTCGCCAGCCTTCCCGCCGCCGTTCCCTTTGTCGGCCCCGAAACCCAGGAACGCGCGCGTGGCGCGGCCTTTACGGCGCGGCTCGGCGCGAATGAAAGCGTCTTTGGCCCTTCGCCCCGCGCCATCGTCACGATGGCAGAGGCCGCGAAAGACGCCTGGATGTATGGCGACCCCGAGGCGCATGACCTGCGCGCCGCATTGGCAACTCATCACGCCATTGCCCCGGAAAACATCATGGTGGGCGAGGGAATTGACGGGCTCTTGGGCTATCTTGTGCGGATGCTGGTCGGCCCGGGCGATGCCGTGGT
>Ga0316205_10002355_pt1 | contig 19958 bp, 19 predicted proteins | sample 3monthpyrite_MG_FD_204941 | JGI IMG/M metagenome (GOLD analysis project Ga0316205, IMG submission 204941) | Microbial mat bacterial communities from mineral coupon in-situ incubated in ocean water Damariscotta River, Maine, United States -... | ecosystem: Environmental > Aquatic > Marine >... | reverse complement strand
GGGCCTAACGAGATGCCGCCGGTTAGCAGTGGACACTGCGATGAACTGGAAGCCAATGACGTTATCCTGCTGTGTTCGGATGGGTTATGGGGAGCCTTGAATGTTGAAGATATCAATAAGCTCAGCAGCATGGCGATGGAAACGGCCATTTATTATATGGCTGAAGAAGCCGAGCGCGTCAGCTATCCTAACAGCGACAATGTGACTCTGGTCGGCATTCGTGTAGTGGCGACGGAGCCAGTGACCAGTTAACTGGATTGCATCTTTAACAACTCTCCTCTGCAAATCGCACGTAGAATTAAGGCTTTTTACCTGGCGCTCATGCCGTTATAATCACCCCCCCCTTCTTAACCAACAATTGAATTAAAGGATTACCCTATGCGCCCCAGTGAACGTGCCCAGGATCAAATGCGTGATATCCGTATTACCCGAAAATATACCAAACATGCCGAAGGTTCGGTGCTGGTGGAATTCGGTGACACCAAAGTGATCTGTACTGCCTCAGTTGAGGAACGCGTCCCTGGCTTTTTGCGTGGACAGGGCCAAGGGTGGGTCACCGCTGAATATGGCATGCTGCCTCGTTCCACCGGATCACGCATGGGGCGGGAAGCCGCGCGTGGCAAACAAGGGGGGCGCACCATGGAAATCCAGCGCTTGATCGGCCGTTCGTTGCGGGCGGTCGTGGATTTAAAAGCATTGGGTGAGCGCAGCATTGCCATCGACTGTGATGTCATCCAGGCTGATGGTGGAACCCGTACGGCTTCAATCACTGGCGGCTATGTGGCCTTGGCCGATGCCATCAATCATCTAATGGAAAAGAAATTACTGACTAAAAGCCCGTTAACTGGACAAGTCGCTTCTGTTTCTGTGGGGATTTATCAGGATAATGCGGTGCTGGATCTGGATTATGCAGAAGATTCCAATGCTGAAACCGATATGAATGTGGTCATGAATGATCAGGGCCAGTTCATTGAGGTTCAGGGCACGGCTGAAGGCCATGCTTTCAATCAGGAAGAAATGAACACCATGCTCGATTACGCTCGGAAAGGCATTGAGGAACTGATTGAACACCAGAAACAAGCGCTGTCAAATTAGGGAACCTCTGATTAAACTAAAACTCCACGTCATTGCGAGCGAAGCGCGGCAATCTCTTAAATAGAATCAAGCAGTTAAATGCCGTTGTATTATAATTTAAGGAATGGCACTTTGGATTGCTTCGTCGCTCCACTACCGTTTGATCGAATATTTAAATGAACGGTACTTTGTCCTCGCAATGAGATTAATCAGAAGCCACTTCTTATGACTCACATGAAGGAAATACTTTGTGAATAACATCGTGCTAGCCAGTAATAATCAGGGCAAGGTTCGTGAGTTCAACCAACTCTTAGCTGAACTGGCGTTAACTGTCGTGCCACAGGCGCAATATGAGGTTTCCGAAATCCCCGAAACCGGTCTGACTTTCGTTGAAAATGCTATCATTAAGGCCAGACATGCGGCTGATGTCACTGGATTGCCAGCCATCGCCGATGATTCGGGGCTTGAAGTGGACGCCTTGCAGGGGGCTCCAGGCATTTATTCCGCCCGCTTTGCTGGCGAAGATGCCAGTGACGAGCAGAATCTGCAACAATTGCTGAACCAATTACAGGACGTTCCTGACGAGCAGCGCACGGCTCGCTTCCAGTGCGTGTTGGTGTTCATGCGTCACGCCAGGGACCCAACACCGATCATCTGTCAGGGAACCTGGGAAGGGCACATTTTGACAGCACCGAAAGGTGGCAATGGCTTTGGTTATGACCCGGTTTTCTTTGTGGATAGTGAATCCTGCAGTGCAGCAGAGCTGGATGCCGAACGAAAAAATAGCCTGAGCCATCGAGGCCAGGCATTGAAGTTGTTAGTTGGAGCACTAAAACGGTTATGAACAGTCAGATTGAATTACTCTCTCCCGCCGGCAGCCTACGCAGCATGAACTATGCCTTTGCGTATGGAGCCGATGCGGTCTATGCGGGTCAACCCCGCTACAGTCTGCGAGTTCGCAATAACGAATTCACATTGGATAAATTGCGTACCGGTATTGAGCGTGCGCACGAACTGGGTAAGAAACTGTTTGTCGCCAGCAACCTGTTGCCGCATAACAGCAAAGTCGATACCTATATGAAAGACATTGAGCCTGTGATTGCGCTGCAACCCGACGCATTGATCATGGCTGATCCAGGTCTGGTGATGATGGTTCGTGAGCGCTGGCCTGATATGCCGATCCATTTGTCGGTACAAGCCAATACCATGAACTATGCGTCTGTTCAGTTCTGGCAATCTGTCGGTGTAAAACGCATTATCTTGTCGCGCGAACTCTCATTGGATGAAATCGCTGATATCCGTCAGCGTTGCCCGGATATGGAACTGGAAGTTTTCGTGCATGGCGCCTTGTGCATCGCCTATTCCGGTCGCTGTCTGTTGTCCGGTTATTTTAATCACCGTGACCCGAATCAAGGCTCCTGTACCAATGCCTGTCGTTGGGAATATTACCTTTCACCGGCTGAAGAAGACGCCAGCGGCGATATTCATTTACAACAGCAAGCTGAGCAGGAGCAGTTACTGGCCAGCGTCGCACAATGTGGGGATGTACAGCGTCATCCACTCGCCAATCAGGTTTATCTGTTGGAAGAAGGCCAACGTCGCGGCGATATGATGCCGATCATGGAAGATGAGCTCGGCACCTATATTATGAATTCTAAAGACCTGCGGGCTGTCGAGCACGTTGAACGTCTGGTGGAAATCGGTGTTGACTCGCTGAAAATTGAAGGCCGCACTAAATCCCACTATTACGTCGCCCGCACCGCGCAGATTTACCGTCAAGCAATTGATGATGCCCTGGATGGCAAACCTTTCAATGAAAAGCTGCTAGGCGCGCTGTCTGGTTTGGCGAATCGAGGTTATACCGATGGCTTTTATCAGCGCCACCATACCCAGGACCAACAAAACTACATGGAGAATGTCTCTAAACAGCATGTCCAGCAGTTCGTCGGAGAAATCCAGCATTATGATGAACAAACCGGTCTTGCGGAGATCGAAGTTAAAAATAAATTTGCAGTTGGTGACTCACTTGAAATGATTTTGCCAGAAGGGAATCAGCATTTTATTGTCAAACAAATGCACGATCTGCATGGGCAGCCACTGGATGCCGCTCTGGGTAGTGGTTATCAGGTTCGCATTCCACTTCCCCGTGCTCCTGGCGAATTGGGTTTGTTGGCGCGCAACAATGGATAAGCTGTCAATTGCTACCAACTTTTAAGTGCAGACTGTGATCCTGTCAGATCTCATATTGTTGATTGTTGCATCCGCCTGATCGCCATGGATCTCCCTCCCTTATCGCTTTATGTTCATATTCCCTGGTGTGTGCGCAAGTGTCCCTACTGTGACTTTAATTCCCATGCCTTAAACTCAGAGTTGCCGGAGCGGGATTATATTCATGCGCTACTCGCTGATTGCCAACACGATCAGCATCATATTCAGGGTCGAAAATTTCACAGTATTTTTATCGGAGGCGGCACCCCCAGCCTGTTTTCAGCGGAGAGCCTGGATCGGCTACTGAGTGGCCTTCGCCAACAAATCGCTTTCGATGAACAAATCGAAATCACTTTGGAGGCCAACCCTGGCACTCTCGAGCAAGGCAAGTTCAAAGAGTTTCGTGATATTGGTATTAATCGTTTATCGATCGGGGTGCAGAGCTTTAATAATGACATGCTGGGTCGCCTGGGCCGGATTCATGACCGACGGGCTGCTATTAAGGCCGCCGAGGCTGCGCACGATGCTGGTTTTGATAACTTTAATCTGGATGTGATGTTTGCACTTCCCAATCAAACACGTGCTGAAGCCATCAAGGATCTGGAATATGCGGTTGCACTCGAACCCACTCATATCTCCTGGTATCAGCTCACCATCGAACCCAACACCCTGTTTCACCATCAACCCCCTAGTCTTCCACCTGATGACCTGGCCTGGGAAATACAGTCACAGGGGCAACACTATTTAGCTGAACAGGCTTATGCCCAATATGAGATATCCGCCTATAGTCGTAACCAACCTTGCGCACACAATCTCAATTATTGGCAATTCGGGGACTATTTGGGTATCGGTGCAGGCGCCCATGGAAAAATCACCCATCCGATTGAAGAACGCATCCAACGAACCCAAAGAATTCGACACCCTCAGCAATATATGGCGCAAGCTGCTACGCCTGAGGTCATCAGCCAAACCAGGGAGCTGCAACAGGCTGATAAAATACTGGAGTTCATGATGAATACGATGCGACTACAAGCAGGCGTGGATATTGATCTGTTTGAAAGCCGAACGGGGCTTGCTCGTACTGACCTGGAGCCTGCAATCAATAAGGCAATGGAGCTGAAATTGATGCATAGAGATGACAATGCATTAAAGGCAACGCCCCATGGTCAACAGTATTTGAACGAGCTACTTGAATTGTTCCTGCCAGAATAGTTGGAGTTCTAATGAAATGATTGCCAGGGCAGATAGGACAGGAATCTGATGTCGCATGATTTTTTAGTAGACGCTTTTTAAAGATGTTAAATAATAAATCACATAAAGGCGCTTATACGTCATTAATTAACTACCATTGTTAATTTTAGATTCATTTCTCGTGCTGCACTTCTACCTAGAATCAATGACTTAAAAACACTAGCCCCGTTACTATTTTGATTTATATCAATAGCTTATAATTTTAATACCCACAAAGCGTCAAAATGTGATAAATTACACAAAACTTTCGTAGTTTGGAATTCATTATTTAAATATCATGTAAAGGTGTAGTCACATGAATGAACCAGCCAAGAAAAAAGCATTCGACTTCAATGAATGGTCCAATCTCGCCACTACTGATCCACATGCTTTCGAAAAACGTCGTGAAATGGCTATCGAAAAAGTCATCTCTACCATGTCTGATGCCAAACAGGAGCGCATTCGTCGCTTACAATGGCGTATTGATCAGGAACGCAGCTTGTGCAAGACCCCAATGGCCGCTTGTATTAAACTATCGCACATGATGTGGGATAACGTCCTGGGTAAAAACGGTTTATTGGACAATTTACGTTATGTGGATATGAGTAAAGCCGGTCGCCAGCAGATACACAATACTGACAATGTTGTGAACTTCCCGAATCTGCAAAAATAATATCGGTTTACCACTAATCCCAGACTTGCCGTCAGCCAAAAAACTGCGTACTATACACGCCCTTGCCATATTGGCAGTGTCTATTTAATTTTTTTGAGGTTGAGCTATGAAGCCGGACATCCATCCAGCCTATTCCGAAATTAGTGTCTCCTGTAGTTGCGGAGAGACTTTCAAGACCCGTTCTACCCTGGGACATGATTTGAGTGTTGACGTTTGTTCTAAATGCCATCCGTTCTATACTGGCACGCAGAAAATTGTTGATACGGCAGGACGTGTTGATAAGTTCAATCGCAAGTATGGTAAAAAATAGACTGAAGGATCATAGCGATATCAGTTTTTAAAAGGCGCCAGTGACGGCGCCTTTTTTCATTATTTCAAGGAGTGAAAATGATTTATCGGGCAATTATCTATCTGTTACTAGGCGCAAATCTGATACCTGTCTTTGCTGCCAGCACATATCCTTGCTACAGCACCCACTTTGACCAGGTTGCTATCGTCGATAAAGTCTACGATGGCGATACACTGCGACTGCAAGATGGCACCCATATCCGAATTATTGGCATCAATGCACCCGAGTTCGCCTATCGACAGCGTCCACAACAACCCTTTGCCCGACCTGCTAAACATCTGGTGGAAAAGCTCCTGACTGAACACGGTAATAACATTAACTTGCGCTTTGGTACTGATCGCTATGACCGCTATCACCGCACCCTGGCCCATGTGTTTCTGGCAGATGGTAGTAATCTGGCAGCCAGACTCTTGTCTGAGGGTCTGGCAACCCGTGTTGCGTTTCCTCCCAACCTCTGGTCACAGGCCTGTTATAACCAACAGGAAAAACGGGCACGTGTGCAAACGCGAGGTCTATGGGGAGAGATTATCAAGAACGCGGATGCCTTGCCAGAATCACTACGCGGCTACCATCTGGTTGAGGGCATTATCGAACGCATTGGACACAGCAAGAAATCCGTATGGCTCAATTTTAATGATCAGTTTGCTGTGCGTATTGCTCGCCAGGATATGGATCAGTTCGCTGATCTGGATATTAAACAACTCGCCGGAAGGAAAGCTCAGGTCAGAGGCTGGGTGTTTCAATCGAAGAATAAAAATATTATCCGCTTACGCCATTCCTCTATGCTCGAGATCATGAAATAATCAGCCCTCATTCTCGCGGACAGACAATATGATAGATAAAAAACAGGCAGCTCTAGACTACCATGCCCTTCCAACACCAGGGAAAATAGCCATTCAGGTGACCAAGCCTTGTGAAACCCAGCAGCAGCTCTCACTGGCATACACTCCCGGCGTTGCTGCACCGGTGCGTGAGATTGCTGCCGATCCTGATGCCGCCTATATCTACACGGCCAAAGCCAACCTGGTCGCGGTGATTACCAACGGAACGGCCGTCCTGGGGCTGGGTAACGTGGGCGCGCTGGCTGGAAAGCCCGTAATGGAAGGCAAAGGGGTGTTATTCAAACGCTTTGCCGGTGTGGATGTGTTTGATATTGAAGTAGAAAGTTCAGGCACCGAGGATTTCATCCAGACCGTATCGAATATCGCCTGCACCTTTGGAGGCATTAATCTGGAAGACATCAAAGCACCTGAATGTTTTGAAATCGAACGCACTCTCAGCGAAAAACTGGATATTCCAGTCTTTCATGATGACCAACACGGCACTGCAGTGATTATTTGCGCCGGTTTACTAAACGCGCTGGACATTGCCAAAAAAGACATTGCCGAGGCGAAAATAGTCTGTCTGGGTGCAGGCGCAGCCGGCATCGCTTCGATGAAGTTACTGATTGCGCTAGGCGCCGATCAAAACCATATCTACATGCTCGACCGACAAGGTGTGATTCACAGTGACCGGGAAAATCTCAATTCCTATAAGCAGGAATTTGCCATCGATACTGATAAACGCAGCCTTGCTGATGCAATGCATGAGGCTGATGTATTCATTGGTGTATCTGGCCCTGATCTGGTGACTGCGGAAATGATCGCTTCCATGGCGGCCAACCCGATCGTGTTCGCTCTGTCTAACCCTGACCCTGAAATTGCACCGGATGTCGCGCATGCGGTTCGAGAAGACTTGATCATGGCTACGGGCAGAAGTGATTATCCCAATCAGGTCAATAATGTTTTGGGGTTCCCATTTATTTTTCGAGGCGCGCTGGATGTGCATGCACGCACAATTAATGAAACCATGTTAATCGCCGCCGTTCATGCCCTCAAAGATCTGGCCCGCCAACCGGTACCTGAATCAGTCCTGAAAGCCTATGACTTAACAGAGATGCATTTTGGCGTCGACTATTTTATCCCTAAACCCTTTGATCCACGCTTGATTGAAACAGTTCCTCCAGCCATAGCCCGTGCTGCGGTTGACAGTGGCGCTGCCAGAAAGCCCTATCCGGCTCATTACAAACAATAACTGCCAACTGATTAAGGCGCTGCATTAAGAGATGATGGTTGATCGTCCAGTAATTGCTTTACTGTTTTAAGATTTGCCCGTGCCATCGGCTTGCCATCGACAGGGCTACGGGGTGAATGGCGTATCGACTCTGTCGGAAATACCATCAGCTCAATGGCGACATCATCGGCCAGGAAACTGTACACAGGTACCTGCTGCTCATCGTCATTCCTGTAGCAGAAGCGCTTTTGCTTTTGCTCAAACGGAATATTTTCCTGCATCAAAAACAGTCTGACCTGTTCAGGGAAGTCGGCAAATAAATGCAATTCCACAGATGAGTGCTGATTGACAGTACCGGCGAGAACATCCCCTGTCAGACGTGGCTTGAACTGCTCGAAAAATTGCATGGCCTCTTGCGCCGTTTCGCGAAAATGGCGCATAAAGCGTGGCTGTACATCTGCCTTGAATAAGGACTGGTACTGCAACAGTGCCTGGCGGATTTCTTCATTACTCGGCAGATGCCGGGTATCCGCAACACCGAGTTGCTGACAAGCTTTTCGCTTGGCGCGCTGAAAATCCTTCATGCCCGAGTGCCACATATGTTTCGCGGCCTCCATGGCGATCAGTAAACGCTGCTGCTCCTGATGACGCAAATTACCCATAATATCAACCTATTAAAGATTACAAGCTAAGCTTTTATCCTCAGAAAATCGTTTCCGGTTGACTACCACCCGGTGACACCGTCCCATCAATCGTTTCTGGCGCCAGATTCAGACTTTTTTCAGGGATATTGTCTTCCACAAAGGTTTCAAAAATAGCATTGCGGGTATACGAGTTAGCCAGCAAACCAGTCTCTGAATCAATCCGCATCGTGACCATGCCACTGGGTTGATGTAAAGGCTGCTCGGGTATATCTTTCAGCGCCACCTGCATGAAATCCATCCACATTGGCAATGCGGCATTACCACCTGTTTCACGGTTACCCAGTGGCTTGACCTGATCAAACCCGACCCATGCAGTGGCGACGATTTCACTATTAAATCCGGTGAACCAGGCATCACGTTGGTCATTGGTTGTACCGGTTTTACCCGCCAAATCATTTCGACCTAACCGCAATGCTTTTCTGCCGGTGCCACGTTTTATGACATCGCGCATCATGGAATGAATCAAATAAGCATTTTGTGCACTCAAAGTTCTTTCTGCCTTGCGAGGAATCAAATCTGCCTGTTCCTGTGTAACAGTGTCTGCCACCGTATTCTGATCAATCGTTTTGGGCTCTTCAATGACTGCTTGCTGATTTTCCGGTGGTGTTTCATCCAGCACTTCTTCACAATTCGTTTCACATGCCACAGCAGGGTCTGCCTGATAGAGTACTTCGCCATCATCATTTTCGATGCGCAAAATAAAATAAGGCTCAACACGATAACCACCATTGGCGATCACCGCAAAAGAGCTGGCAAGTTCCAGTGGGGTAAATGAACCGCTACCCAAGGCCATGGATAGATCGCGTTGCACCATGTCGTTGCGAATGCCAAAGTGTTTCAAATGGCGTACTGCGAAAGGAATACCCATTTCAGCAAGGATGCGAATAGAAACAAGATTCCGGGAATGTACCAGTGCCTCCCTAAAACGTGTTGGGCCATAGAATTTTCCTGAATAATTTTCAGGTCGCCAGGCACTTTCCAGTGCGGGGTCATTGAAGACAACCGGGGCATCGTTAATGATTGATGCGGGGGTAAAGCCTTTTTCCAGAGCAGCACTATAGATAAATGGCTTCATGCTTGATCCAGGCTGCCGATGGGCCTGCACAGCGCGATTAAACTTACTATAGAAATAATCAAAACCACCGACCAGGGCGAGAATAGCGCCATCCTTTGGGGAGATAGAGACCAGAGCACCAGCCACATCGGGGACTTGTGACAACGACACTTTGCCATCTTCAGTGGCATAGACCCTGATCAGGTCGCCAACTTTAACAATTTCAGCTGCTGTCTTAGGCTCTGCTCCCCGTGCATTCTCATTATAGTACTCACGCGCCCATTGCAGTCCTTCCCAGGGGATGGTGACTTCTTCATTAGCACCCAGGTAGGCTTTTACCTGTTGCGCTTCTACTTCTGTCACCAATGCAGGCCGTAATTCACCAATAGTCGGTGTTTGCAGTAAAAATTCGTCCCATTTTAGCGGTGGTTGTTCCAATAACGCCTGATGATTGCTTTCCGCACCCCGGTACCCATGACGAATATCATAATCCATCAAGGCTTTGCGTAACGCACGGTTAGCGGCCATTTGTGCCTGACTATCAATACTGGCATAAACGCGATAACCCTGACTGTAGATATCATTGCCATAACGTTCAGCCATTTCAGCCCGTACCATTTCTGCGACATAGGAAGCTTCTGCTTCAACGCTCACGCCATGGACTATGGCACTGACGCCACCAGCTTTAGCGAGTTCGTAACCCTGTTCCGATATATAATTCAGCTGCAACATTCGGCCCAGGACATAGTCACGCCGTATGATGGCACGATCCGGGTCCGCGATGGGGTTATAGCGTGACGGTGCTTTCGGGAGGCCGGCGATCATGGCAATTTGTGCTAATTCCAGCTCATGGACATTCTTGCCATAATAAACCTGCGACGCCGCCTGTACGCCATAGGCACGATGCCCCAGATAAATGACATTCAGATACAACTCCAGGATATCCGCCTTGGACAGCTCTCTTTCTATTTTCAAGGCCAGAAAAATTTCGTTGATTTTGCGGAGATAGGTTTTTTCTTTTGTCAGGAAAAAATTCCGGGCAACCTGCATCGTGATAGTGCTGCCTCCCTGGCCTTTTTCGCCGGTTTTCAGGAGATTCCAGGCCGCTCTTAGCAATCCTTGATAATCGACACCCGGATGATCAAAAAACCGATCATCCTCAGCGGCAAGAAAAGCTTTTATCATTAGATCAGGAACGCTATCATAGCGAATCGGGGAACGCCGCTCTTCACCAAATTCGGCAATAAGTGCGCCATCCCGTGCATAAACCCTTAGAGGTATTTTTAACTTGACATCCTTAAGTGATTCTATACTTGGCAAGCTGGGCTTAACATACATATAAGTAGCGGCTAATGTAATACCGCCGATAAGCACTAAAACCAGTGTTATCAGGCCGCCCCAACGCATGATTTTCAGGAAACGCTTCATAAATAGACTACAATCTTCAGGGTAACGCGCTCACTTTTTAGCTTGTTTGTGACGGGTCACGTGGAATTTTAACTGACTATGGTCAATTATTGGACTTATTGCCAAAGCAGGCTAGTGTAAGTAACTCGTGATCATAAATAAAGCAGGCAAGTGTAAGATAATAATAAATAATCATAACCAAACCTGGATCACAAATATTATCTAAAGAAATAAATTCAAATGACGTTACGCTAGCAGGTTGATATATAAATGCAGAGTAAGACATTTGTTGACAAAGGGTTAAGTATGGATTTTAATGTTGAGAGACATGTTTTTCTCGTAACAAACAGTATAAAAAAGGAAAAAACATAGTGGGACTATTATCACGGAAAAAGCCCCCCCTCATTGGTCTTGATATCAGCTCGACAGCGGTCAAACTTCTGGAACTTAGTCAGTCCAATGGTCGTTATCGCGTAGAAAGCTACGCTGTAGAGCCTTTACCTGCCAATTCTGTGGTTGAAAAGAACATTGCTGATGTGGAAGCCGTCGGTGAGAGCATACATCGTGCTGTCAAGCGTTCGGGTACGCGTAACAAAATGGCGGCTGTCGCCGTGGCTGGCTCTTCGGTGATTACCAAAATCATCTCGATGAGCGCAACGCTAAAAGACGACGAAATGGAATCCCAGATTGAGCTGGAAGCGGATCAGTACATCCCTTATCCACTCGATGAGGTCAGAATGGACTTCGAGATTCTGGGTCCTTCTGAAAAAAATCCTGAAATGGTTGACGTGCTCCTGGCGGCTTCTCGCAGTGAGAATGTCGAAACCCGTATTTCGGCACTGGAAATTGGTGGCATGACCCCGAAAGTCGTTGACGTTGAGGCATACGCATTAGAAAACTCCTTTTCCCTGTTAGCTGAACAATTGCCAGGTAATGGCTATGACCAAACTGTCGCAGTGGTTGATGTGGGTGCGACTATGACGACACTTAACGTGTTGCATGACCGTAAAATTATTTACACCCGCGAACAGGTTTTTGGTGGCAAACAACTGACCGAAGAAATCATGCGTCGTTACGGCCTTTCCTATGAAGAGGCTGGCATGGCCAAGCGTCAGGGCGGCTTACCTGATAATTATGCCGCGGAAGTTCTCGAACCGTTTAAAGAAGCCATGACCCAACAGGTCAGTCGCTCATTACAATTCTTCTTCTCGTCCAGTCAGTATAATAGTGTCGATCAAATCATTTTAGCTGGGGGTAGTGCTTCCATTGCTGGCATTGATGAGTTGATCGAAGATAAAATCGGGACGGCCACATCCATTGCCAATCCATTTGCCAATATGTCACTCGCACCGAGAGTCAAACCACAAACTCTCAGTAACGATGCCCCGGCTTTGATGATTGCCTGTGGCCTAGCACTAAGGAGTTTTGACTAACATGGCCCGTATCAACTTACTACCCTGGCGTGAGGAACTACGCAAGGAAAAACAAAACCAATTCGTCGTCACACTGATGATCATGGTGGGAATTACCGGCTTAATCATGGCAGGTGTACATTTCTACTTTGATGACCGCATTGACTATCAGAATTCGCGAAATGCTTATTTAAACAGCGAAATCAGCAAACTGGATATCCAGATCAGCAAAATTAAAACCTTTGAAGCTGAAAAGAAAAATCTGCAAGCGCGCCTGGATATTATCCAGCGCTTACAGGGCAGTCGATCTGAAATTGTCCACTTGTTTGACGAGGTCGTTCGTACCCTTCCTGATGGGGTCTATCTCAAGACTCTTAAACAAGCGGGTAACAATCTGACTATTAACGGTATCGCGCAATCGAATGCCCGTGTGTCCAGTTATATGTGGAACATTGAAAAGTCGGAATGGATAGGCAACCCTAAGCTCACTGTTATTTCAACCGCAAAAAGTGGAAACCAGCGCTCCAGTGATTTCTCACTCCAGGTGCAGCAGGTTAACAAGAATGCCTTAGAGACGGAGAAAGAAGAATGAGTAGTCTCGCGGACCTGAAAGATCTGGATCTAGATATCAATAATATTGGCAACTGGCCAACGATTGCCAAAGCAATTGTTATCACTGTGGCATGCGTATTAGTTGTTGCCGGCGTGTTGTACTTTGATACGTTTGCACAACAGGAAGCCCTTGAAAAAGTCCAGAAGGAAGAGGAAACTCTGAAAATACGACTGACTCAGCGAGCCAAAAAGGCAGCCATTCTGGATCAGTTGATTGCTCAACTGGAAGAAATGCGCACCGATTTCAAAAAACTCAGTCGTCAATTACCGAATGAAACTGAAGTAGCTGAACTGCTGGTCGATATTTCCCAGACAGGTCTTGCCAGCGGCCTGGAGTTTGAATTATTCAGACCCAGCCCGGAAATACCAAAAGACTTTTACGCTGAGCTACCCATACAGATTCGGGTAACTGGACGCTTCCATGAATTTGGAACCTTTGCCAGCGGCATTGCGGCGTTACCGCGTATCGTCACCTTGCATGATGTCAATCTGGCAAGAACTGGTGAAGATAAAATGATTATGAATGCCACTGCCAAAACATACCGCTATCTGGACGCAGAAGGAGAACAAAAATGATTAAATCGTCATTTTCTCCTAACAAACGAAAATCGGTACTCGCCACCATTATGCTATCGATTGCACTCTCCGGCTGCAGTAATGATATGAGTGACTTACGCGATTTTGTCGCCGCTGAGAAAGCAGCACCCAAACCAAAAGTGGCACCGTTGCCAGAAATCAAACCCTATGAAACTTATCGCTATAACAGTGCTCATCTAAAAGACCCGTTTGAGCCACTAGCGATTGTATCACCCGCAAAAGCAGTCGCTGCGGCCACTGGGAAACCCGGTACAGGTCCAAGACCGAAAGAGGGCAGGCCCCGTGAGGCACTGGAATCCTATCCACTGGATACCTTACGCATGGTCGGTATTCTCGACCAGAATAACGTGTCCTGGGCATTATTGAAAAGTAACGATGGCACTATTCACCGCGTGAAAACAGGTAATTATATTGGCCAGAATCACGGCAAGATTCTTAATGTATCAGAAGAAAAAATCAGTTTAATGGAGATCGTGCCGGACGGACTTGGCGGTTGGATTGAACGTCCGGCTACTCTCGCCCTGGCAGGCCAGCCGGATAAGGGGAAATAAGTGATGAGTTTAAATATTTGTACCAGGAACATACCCATGACCAGAGATTACACATTACACAATAACAAGCGACTCACGTCAGTCACCCGCCAGCTATTTCTTGCGGCCTGCCTTTGGTTATTCGGCACACAATGTTTTGCTGCCGAAAACACTTTGCGTGATATCAGCGTATCTTCAATGCCAGGTGACCGGGTTCAAATCATCTTGAGCCTTGATAAGCCAGCAAGTAACCCGCTGAGCTTTACTATTGATAACCCTGCCAGAATTGCCGTCGATCTGGCCAATACCGATAACAAATTGGCGAAGCGTAATATTCCGATTGGCATTGGAATGGCCAAAAGCATTAACTCTGTTCAGGCCCGTGGTAGAACCCGCGTTGTGATCAATCTTTCACAGCTCGTGTCTTATCAGACTGCCGTCAATGGCAATAATATCGTCATAAGCCTTGATGGGAGCAGTGTCGCCAGTGGCAGTCATTCCGCGCCGACAGCCTCAGCATCAACGGCTAAGCATCAATACCTGACTGACGCCAAAAAGCAGATCAAAAATATTGATTTCCGTCGCGGTGAAAATGGCGAAGGTCGCGTCATTCTTACCTTGGGCGATCGTTCTACCGGTGTCGATATGCGTCAGGAAGGCGGTAAAATCATCGTCGATGTTGCCAATAGCGACATCCCCAGCGAGTTACTTCGACGCCTGGACGTTCTTGATTTTGCGACGCCTGTCAAATACATCGATACACGTAGCCAGGGTAGCGGCACGCAGTTAATTATTACGCCGATTAATGATAATTATGACCATCTGGCCTACCAGACTGACAACATCTTTACCGTTGAAGTTAAGCCATTAACCAAGGAAGCTGTTGCTGAAGCCAAGAAAAAGCGCTTTGGTTATACTGGTGAACGTCTCTCGCTGACTTTCCAGGATATCGAAGTCCGTGCAGTACTGCAGCTATTAGCCGACTTTACCGGACTCAATATGGTGGTCAGTGATAATGTCAATGGAAACATCAGCTTGCGCCTGAAGAATGTACCCTGGGATCAGGCTATGGATATAATCCTGAAAACCAAAGGACTCGGTATGCGCAAAACTGGCAACGTAGTACTGATTGCCCCCAGCGCTGAAATCGCCGCACGTGAAAAGCTGGAGCTGGAATCCCAGAAACAAATCGAAGAACTGGCACCACTCAGAACAGAATGGTTCCAGATAAATTATGCCAAAGGTTCTGATATCGCTGCTCTGTTAAAGAGCTCGGAAAACAACCTGCTGTCATCCAGAGGTAGTATCACTATTGATGCCCGCACCAACACACTGTTGATACAAGATACCTCAGACAAGTTGGCACAAATTCGTAATGTCATCACTAAACTGGATATCCCGGTTCGACAGGTATTAATTGAATCACGCGTCGTTGTTGCTAATCGTGACTTCACGCGTAATATCGGGGTGCGCTTCGGTGCTGCAGGCCGGAAGGTAGATGGTCAATATACTACGACCGTCGGTGGTGGCGGTGTCGCTGGTACCACGCCAAACGTTGGTATAGGTGATTTGATTGTCGATTTACCTGCTGGCGGCTCAGCAGGAACCATTGGTCTGGCAATTGCCAAAGCCAGTAGTGCCGTCGTCCAGCTCGAGCTTTCCGCCCTTCAAATAGAAGGCGAAGGCGAGATTATCTCAAGCCCGCGTGTGATTACTGCAAATCAGAAATCCGCCACGATCAAGTCAGGTGTTGAAATTCCGTATCAGGAAGCATCATCCAGTGGTGCTACATCAGTGTCGTTCAAAACTGCCGCCTTGAGTCTGACCGTGACACCACAGATCACCCCAGATGATCAAGTAATTCTTGATTTGAATGTCAACAAGGATAGTGTTGGGGAAATCTTTAACGGCGTACCCAGTATCGATACCCGTACCATCAGTACCCAGGTACTGGTCTCAAATGGTGAAACGGTGGTCCTGGGCGGTATCTATGAACAAAACCAGATAGATACCAATACCCGCGTTCCATTCTTTGCTGACATACCTATTTTAGGTAAGCTGTTCCAAAAAGATGAAAAACGCAACGACCGATCTGAATTGCTGATTTTTGTTACCCCTAAAATTGTCAAAGAAGATCTACAGAGCGCTGTTTACTAAATAAGTAGATAATCAAAGCCGCGGCGATGATCCCGTCACCGCGGCTTTTTTATGTCCCTAACAAAGCCCTTCATCTGTGGAGCTTACCCTGAATTAACGATAAACTGTTGTCATGTCAATCATGATTAACATTCGATGATTCAAATGAGCCTACCATTTAATATATTTCTGGTCGGACCCATGGGTGCCGGCAAATCGACAATAGGCAAACGCCTGGCCCAATTGCTGAATACTGATTTCGTTGACAGTGATCGTGAAATCGAAAGTCACACCGGGGCGAATATTCCGCTGATTTTCGAACTAGAAGGTGAGGCTGGTTTTCGTCAGCGTGAATCAGACATTCTGGATAAATTGACTGCTCAACACCACCAAGTACTGGCCACTGGCGGTGGCTCAGTATTGTTACCTCAAAACCAGAAAATGCTGCAACAGCGCGGCAAAGTGGTTTACTTGTATACCACAGTCAAACAGCAACTGCAGCGAACCCGGCGCGATCAGAACCGTCCGCTACTTCAGACAGACAATCCAGAGGAAAAGTTACAGCAACTGTTTGCTGAACGTGACCCCATTTATCGGCAACTTGCCGATATCACTATCGATACCGATGGCCGCAGCATTCACTCTGTAAGTCACGAAATCATCAAACGCTTACAGCTAAAACCAGTAAAAAAATCCATCAATTGATGGTTAACTCAGAGAGACCTTGCTGCTCCTGACAGGTATAAAACTACAGTTTAAACACTAATCAGTATAATATAGCCCTATGAAAACCCTGAGCGTCAATCTGGGAGATCGCAGTTATCCGATTTTTATCCATAACGATTTATTGGGTAACGCTGATCTCATCAAACCATACATTACCGGTGAACAAGTACTGATCGTCAGTAATGAAACGGTAGCGCCTCTTTATTTAGACAAAGTACTGGCAATGACGGCTGATTTTCAGCAAAAGACGCTGATACTGCCTGATGGTGAGCAATACAAAACACTGCAAATCTGTGAGCGCATCTTCGATAGCTTGCTCGAACAGCATTTTAATCGCACCGCCACCCTGATTGCATTAGGAGGCGGCGTCATTGGTGATATCACTGGTTTTGCTGCTGCCTGTTATCAGCGCGGGGTTAACTTTATCCAGATTCCGACCACCTTATTAGCCCAGGTTGATTCGTCTGTCGGGGGCAAGACCGGTGTGAATCATCCCCTTGGCAAAAATATGATTGGCGCATTTTACCAACCCCGCTGCGTCATTGCCGATACGCATACCTTGCAAACCCTGGATGACCGCCAACTCAGTGCCGGTATTGCTGAAGTGATTAAATATGGTCTGATCCGGGATGCTGAATTCTTTAGCTGGCTGGAAAATAACATGGATGCACTGCTACGACGCGATAACGATACGCTCGCTTATGCCATTGAACGCTCATGTCAAAACAAAGCCGATGTCGTTGCTGCTGATGAAAGAGAGGGTGGCCAACGTGCGCTGCTGAATCTTGGACATACCTTTGGCCATGCTATCGAAACGGGTGCCGGGTACGGCACCTGGCTGCACGGAGAAGCCGTCGGCTGTGGGATGTACATGGCGGCCGATTTATCCTGCCGCCTGGGATGGATCACTGCTGAGCAACTGGCACGAATCAGAAAACTGCTGGTCGCCGCACGATTACCTGTTGATGCACCTGCCGAACTCACCACCCAACAATTTCTCGATCTGATGGCGGTCGATAAAAAAGTCCTGGCTGGCAAGCTTCGTTTGGTGCTGCTGAAAGACATCGGACAATCACTGGTGACAGAAGCATTCGATCATCAACAATTACAAGCCTTACTGGATGAAATGCCACGCATCGATAGTGCGAGCCTGGCCTCATGACAAAACCGTACGCTGCTTTCTCAGCCACTGAAGCCAGTTCGCGCGGTCGGCGCTATCCGGAACCGGCCCCCACACATCGCACCGAATTTCAACGTGATCGCGACCGCATCATTCATTCAGCCGCATTTAGGCGTCTGGAGTATAAAACTCAGGTTTTTGTTAATCACGAAGGCGATCTTTATCGAACCCGGCTGACCCACTCCGTTGAGGTCGCACAAATTGCCCGCACCATTGCCAGAGCCCTGCAGCTCAATGAAGATTTAACTGAAGCTATTGCACTGTCTCATGATCTTGGTCATACCCCATTCGGCCATGCCGGCCAGGAGGCCTTGAACGATAAAATGCGCAACTATGGCGGCTTCGAACATAATTTACAGTCGCTAAGAGTGGTGGATGAACTGGAAGAGCGCTATGCAGAATTCAATGGCCTTAACCTGACTTTTGAAACCCGCGAAGGAATTTTGAAACATTGCTCTATTCCCAATGCCAACCAGCTTGGAGAATTAGGGCTTCGCTTTATTCATAACAGGCAACCTGGCCTGGAAGCACAACTGACTAACCTTGCAGATGAAATTGCTTACAACAGTCATGATGTTGATGACGGATTACGGTCTGGTTTAATCACCATCAAGCAACTCAATGAAATCGAACTGTTCGCCGTGCCCCATCAGGAAGTGCAATTGCACTATCCCGATCTTGATGAACGCCGCACCGTTTATGAAGTTGTACGCCGCATAATTGGTACCCAGGTATCAGATTTGATCGATACCAGTACGGCTCTGATTCAGGAGGGCGCGCCGACTGATATCGAGGCAGTTCGAATGAGCACAACCCCTATGATCAGTTTCAGTGAAACCATGAAAGAAGCAAATTTGCAATTAAAGCGGTTTTTACGTACGCAATTATACCGCCACTATCGAGTCCATCGGATGACATCGAAAGCCATGACGGTTATTCAGAAACTCTTTGATGCTTTTATGGACGACACACGATTGTTGCCCGTAAACACAGCAAAGCGTTGCAAGGAAATGGAGAAACAACAGGGAGAGAGCGGCAAGGCACGTGCCGTTGCGGATTATATTGCAGGCATGACAGACCGCTATGCCATACGCGAATATCAGCGGGTCTTTGACCCAACAGAAACGACCTGAAGCAATAACAACCGTAAGCGGCCATTAAAAGAAAACATAACACATTGAAATTACTTTACATTTACACTATTCCGCTCATAATAGCCTAATAGTTCCATGGATACTCTATGCGGATATATATGCAAACACCCCCGATGGGAGACAAGCCGCCGCGTTTTTATCACCTGCATTTGCAGGAAGATTTACTGGAAGGCTGGACACTGGTCAAAGAGAGTGGCTACCAGGGCTCGGCAGGGAAAGTGACAAAAGAATTCTACAACAATCGAGATGCGGCAATGGATGCGCTGATGAAAGTGCGCGAGCGTCAAATCAATCGTGGCTTTAGAATAGTTTTTGCTCAAGGTGAAACACTTGCTCAATAAACAGGAAAACACAGACCTCGACCAATTATCTGAGAATCAGAATGCGCCTTATATAAAAGCGCTGCAACTAAACTCCCCACCATTTTCTTCGCTAGCCAACCCGGACTCATTCTATTCGAATGAAGATCGTAAGCAATACCTGAATCATCTACTGCATATTGTTCAATCCAGTGACTTAATACAGGTAGTCGTAGGCGAAAGAGGTAGTGGCAAAAGTGCATTATTGCAATCATTTAAACGACTCTCAGGACCTTCTCTGCGTTGTTGTGCTATACAGGCTAAGGAAAACCTTGGTGAAAACGAATTATTACAAGCCATTGCTGCCTGTCTTGATTTACCGGAGCACATGGGCAGCGCAGCCTTACTGGAATTATTATGGGAAGAATCATTTAACTTACAGCGCAAAGATCTGACGCCCGTTTTAATCATTGATGATGCACATCTTCTCCCTGAAAAAACCTTATCAATGTTACTACAGCTACAATCCATAAATTCGACAGACACCGCTGATAACAACTC